>Ga0209526_10000062_pt1 | contig 58100 bp, 55 predicted proteins | sample JacPinW_OM2H0_M1_FD_188566 | JGI IMG/M metagenome (GOLD analysis project Ga0209526, IMG submission 188566) | Forest soil microbial communities from Algoma, Ontario, Canada - Jack Pine, Ontario site 1_JW_OM2H0_M1 (SPAdes) (version 2) | ecosystem: Environmental > Terrestrial > Soil > Boreal... | reverse complement strand
CTGGAGCCAGTCCTGCAGCTCCTGATCGGCGGTGACCGGCACCACCAACAGATCCCGGGCACGGGTCGCGGCGACATACGCCACCCGGACCACTTCCTCGCGGTCGTGTTTTAGGAGAGCGGCGGCATCGGCGAGAAGCTCCGCTGGAGCGCACCCGGCAAGAGGCATGGCCCAGACCTTTCGCTCCGCGTCGACGAGCCGGGACGGCCTGCGCGGCGCGGCGGGAGCGCAGGGGTCGCAAAGGACGACCACGGGAAACTCCAGGCCTTTGGCCTTGTGCACGCTCATGATGCGCACGCCTTCGGTGCCTTCCTCGACCACCGGAGCTTCCGCCGCGTCGCCGCGTTCCGCGTCGGCCGCCAGCCGGTCGACGAAAGCCCGGAAGCTGCTCGCGCCCGCCGCCTCGAATCTGCGCGCGAGATCCAGCACGCGCAGGACGTTGGCCAGCGCCTGCTCTCCGGCGGGCCGGATGGCGATGCCGGCGTGCGCGCGGGTCGCGTCCAAGAGCCGCGAGAGCGTCTCCGCGATGGGCCTCCGGTTCCTGCGCAGATGGAGGTCGCCGAGCAGCGCAAGCGCCTCGAACACTTCCTCCTCCAGGGGGAGCAGCGCTTCGGGCCTCCTGCGCAGGGGGTGCAGCCGGCCATGGCGCTCGCGGAAGAGCACCAGGGCGTCGTCTCCCAGGGCGAAGAGCGGTCCCTTGAGCGCGGCGAACACGGCGAGCTCGTCATCCGGCCATTCGAGTGCGGTGGCCGCGGCGCGCATGGCCAGCACTTCCTCGCGCGCGTGGTACGAGCGGCCCCCCACCAGCACGTGCGGGACGTGCCTCGCCTCCAGCGCCTGGACGTACGCCCGGGTGAGGTCGCCGCCGTAGCTGCGCATCCGTTTGAAGAGGAGGCAGACGTGCCGGGCCTCCACCGGGACCGGCTCGCTCCGGTCGCGCTCGCTGACCTTCCAGCCGCTCTTCGTCACCAGCCAATCCACGAAGGCCGCGACCGCGTCGGGATAGGACTGCTCGATGCGGAAGTTCGCTACCTTCTCCCGGTCGCCGTAGATCTTCGGCGCCGGCAACGCCACCACCGCGGGCTGCCCAGCAATGCCCGCCCGGAAGGGGTCCAGCGCGACGTAGCTCGCCTGCGTCCCGCCCTGCATCTTCGGCGCGAACGCGGCGTTCACCGCTTGCTGGATGGCCTCCACCGAGCGGAAGCTGGTGCTCAGGTGCAAGAGCTCTGCCCCGCCGGCGAGCAAGAGCTGCTTCACGTCCTCATAGAGCGCGATGTCCGCGCGGCGGAATCGGTAGATGGACTGCTTCGGGTCGCCCACCACGAACAGCTTTCCGGGGGCAGGCCGGGTCTTGCGCCATTGCGAGGCGGCCGGATCGGCGGAGGAGATGAGGAGCAGGATCTCGGCCTGCAGCGGATCGGTGTCCTGGAACTCGTCCACCAGCACGTGGGTGAAGCGGCGGGACAGCTCGGCGCGAACGGACGCGTCGTCCCGGACCAGGTCGCGCGCGCGCAAGAGCAGGTCGAGGAAATCGAGGCACCCTGCGCTTTGCTTCAGGGCCTCATAGGCCTGGCAGAGCGGCCGCAGCTCCTCGCGCAGACATGCGGCGATATCGGCGTCGCACCGATCGAGGAAGGCCTGCAGATCCGCCTTCGCTGCTTCCCGTCGGGCCAGGACAGCAGACTTCTCCAGGTCCTTCGCGAACCACTTGCCGCCGCCTCGCCAGTTCCACAAGCGCCGCCGGGCAAGCTCGTGCAACTCGGCCTCCAGCCCGTCGGCGTCGCGCGGGCGCACGGCCTCGCGCCGGCGCAACTCGGCGCTCCAGCGCGCGATCTCCGCCAGGGACTGCGCGGCCCAGTCGTCGGGCCGCTGCGCTTTTCGGGCGATCTCGCCGACTTCGGCGAGGAGGGCCACCACCTGCTCCAGCCCCGCCGCCCGATCGAACGGCTCGCGCCTCCATGCGCCCGAGAAGTCGCGGTGCTCGGAGAGATCGCGCCCCGCCTGGCGCAGGAGCTCGCGCGGCGGGAGATCGCCGGACCGCACCTTGCGGCGCAGCAGCCTGCGCACGCCCTCCGGCGGATCCGCGACGGCCCGCTGGAACCAGGCGTCGAAAGCCTGGTCGAAGAGGCGCTCCTGCTCCTCGCCCGCGGCGACCTCGAACACCGGGTCCACCTGCGCCTCCACGGGCCGCTCGCGCAACAAGTCGGCGCAGAAGGAGTGGATGGTGCCGATGGGCGCTGCTTCCAGCCGTTCCAGGGCTGCGGTGAGCCTGTCTTGCTCTTCCGCGGTTGCCCCCGCGCGCGCCACTTCCAAATCCGCGCGAAGCCGGAGCTTCATCTCGCCGGCGGCGAGATCGGTGAAGGTGACCGAGAGAATGCGGTCGAGCGCGGTGCGCCCGCTGCGCACCAGGGCGACGATGCGCGCGACCAGCTCCGTGGTCTTGCCGGTGCCCGCCGCGGCCTCGACGACGAGGGTGGCGTCGAGATCGCCCCGGATCCGCTCCCTGGCCGCGGCGTCGGCGAGCGGTGCCGTCATGGCATCCCCCGCAGTTGCACCAGGGGCGCCAGCGCTTCCGCCGGCTTGCGCCGGGTCCGCGCCCATTCGGAGGGGCCGCACACCTCCAGGTAGTCGCAGCGCCCGCACTCCCGCTCGTCGCGCGGCGCCGCCGGCAGGAATCCCTGCGCGATCGCGTCGCCGACCGTCTGGGCCAGCACCCGCACGCTGCCACGTGTCTGTGCGTCGAGCGCCACCGGGATCGATGTGAAATCGCCTCCGTGGGTCGAATAGTAGAGCCGGCCACCCTCCACGCGCGCGCCCGGGAACAGCTTCTCGAGAGCGAGCGCGTACAGGGCGGGCTGCAGCGTGGCTCCTCCGCCGATCACCGTGCCGGGCTCAGCCCAGGCCTTGCCGGTCTTGTGGTCGGTGGCGCGCAGCGCGCCGTCCGCCGCCCGCTCCACCAGGTCGATGGATCCCCGCAGGCGGATCCCTTCATCCAGCAACACCGCCTCCTTCGAGCTGTGAGGGTCGCGCTGCGCGATCTCGGGCAGCCCGAAGGACAGCTCGAACCGCCACGGCGTCCACTCCTGGTCCTCGCTCGCGCGGCGCAGCCACTCGCGCAGATCGATCTTCACGCCGGCGATGCAATCCTTCCAGACCCGGTCGATGGCCGGCGCGAGCTCGTCCTCCCAGCGGCCGGCGACGCGGTCGACCACCGCCTCCAGCCGTTCCTGCGCGGCCGGCAGATCGCCGATGGGGATGAGATTCGCCTCCGACAGCTCGCGGAGCAGCTCGTATTGGACCTCGTGGATCAGGGAGCCGCGCGACAACGGATCGATCTCGTCGATGGCCTCCGGGACTTCCCGCGGAGCAAGCCGGTGGATGGCCTGCAGGACGAACTTGTACGGGCAGGCGGCGTAGTTCTGCAGGGCCGTGGGCGAGTAGGGCCGCGCCTGGGGCTGGTGCGCCTGCAGCGCCGCCAGCGCCTCGGGGTCGGGCTGGACGATCCCGTCGGCTGGGGTCCAGCGCCTCAGCCATCGCCTGGCGCGCGCCCGCAGGGCCCTGCGCAGGTGCGGGTTGGCCTGGACCAGGTAGGCGCCGGTCCCTTTGCTCGATGCGGGCTCCCGGAGAGCGCGCGCGAGCAAGGCGAGGTCGTGCTCGGCCTCGTCGACGGCCTCCGCCGCGTCGGCGGGCGCCGGCCAGCCCGCCCGCGCTTGCGCGGCCTGCTCCGCCCGGCGGGACAACTCGGAGAACGCCGGCAGGGTTCCTTCCGCCGCGCGCATGACCTCGAGCCCGTAGAACGAAGGGACCCGGGCCCGACCCTGGGACAGATCGATGCGCGGCCACGAGAGCACGATCTTGGTTCGCGCGGCGCCGACGGCGAGCCGGAGGGCCAGGCGCTCCAGGGCGATCCGTTCCTCCGAGGTCTCCAGGCCGGGAAGGCCGTGCCGCTCTTCATCCCGCAGCAGTGGATCCTCCATCACCTTCTGGGGGAACAGCTTCTCGGCCAGGCCGGGCACGAACACGACGTCGAAAGAGAGTCCGCGCGCCCCGGCGACGGGCCCGACGTACACCTTGCCGTGGCGCTTTCCGCCCGGGGGCACCGACAGCTCCGTCAGGCGCCGCGCCAGGACGAGCCGCACCTCGCCCAGCGCGATCGGGCCCACCGGTCCCATGGGCGCGAGCTCGGCCAACAGGGAGAGGACCCGGGCAGGTTCGCGCAATGCCCGCGAGGCGAGCGCCGTCAAGGGATCCAGCCACTCCCCCCAGGTGGCGCTCGCCGGCAGCTCTTCGAGAGCGTCCAGCAGCGGCAGGGCGAAATCGCGCAGCGCAGCCAGGTCCTCGAGCTGCCGCTGCACCCTCTGTGCCTTGGCTTCGTCATCTGCGAACGCCGCCAGCGTGGTGCGCAGCTGCGCCCTGCGCCCCTCCAGCCTGCGCTCCCAGCGCTCGCGCCCGCCGATCACGGCCGCATCCATGAGCAGCTGTTCCCACCGCCAGGGCGCGCGCAGGTTTCCGGCGACCACCGGCGCCTCCACGTCGGGGGGGTGCACCGGTTCGTCCGCGGAAGGCGGATCCTCGCCCGGTCGCGCGGTCAACTCGGCGTCCGGCGGCACCCACCGGTCGCCCGAGGCTGGAGCCGCTGGCGGCCCGCCCGAGATGGCCTGCGGCACTTCGCCGAGGCTCAGGTATTCGGCAAATCGGCGAGCGGAGAGGCCGTCCGCGGCGCAAGCCAGGAGCGCGAGAAATGCCCGGCCGGCGGGATCCGGCCGCAGGGTGCCTGAGGCGAAGTGGCCCGGGATTCCGGCGCGCGCGAACGCCTCCTCGAGCAGCGGCCGGTACTGGCCGGGCGCCCGCAGCAGCACGGCCATCCGGTCGAACGGGACGCCGCGCTCCGCTTCCCGCCGCGCCAACCGGGCGATCTCGACGCACTCGCGGCTCTCCCCAGGAGCGGAGATCAGGAGCACGTCGTCGCCGAGCGGCGCCGCCGGCGACGTGCCTTCCAAGAACAGCCGCTGCTGTACGCGCGCCAACGAGCTGTCCGAAGTCTCCTCGAGCGGGCGCCCCGCCACGCCGAGCGCGCGCCCGATCCGCTCGGCGTCCGAGGACGGCGCCACTGCGAGCACCGGGCCGGACAGCCGCGCGATGAAGCGTTCTTCGAGCGGCGACCGAAGCGGCAGATCGACGAGCAGCGCGGGCAGTCCCCAGAGCGGCGACTCCGCTTCGAGCGCCAGGCGGAACACCTCGGCGCGGTCGGCCAGCGCGGCCCGGCGCAGCTCGGCATCGTACGCATCGAGGATGCAGCCTAGATCCCCGGAGGGCCGCGCTCCCGCCAGGCGCGCTTCCTGGAGCGTGCGCGAGAGCGCGCGGGGAAGTCCGGGCTGCTGGGCGACCGCATCGAACTTCCCGAGCCGCCCGCGAAGCTGGTGGATGACGCGCGCGCAGAGCGCCTCGACGCCGAGAGGTGAGACCGGCGACAATCCGCGATCCAGAAGGGCCTGCGCCGCGACCGCCGCGGCGAGCCTCCCGAGCGTAAACCGCTGCCACCCGAACGCGGCTCCCGATTCAAAGGCCGCGGCGCGCGCCATCTCCGCCGCGGCTTCCTGGGTTGCCCCGACGATCAGCGCACGGCATGACGCACCGCGCGCCTGCAGCCACTGCCGCGCGCATTCGAGCCGCGGCTGGGCCGCGGCGGATGTGACCAGCTCCCTCACATCGCACAGCCTACCCCAAGGGTCCGACATTGCCCGCCCGACTCGTGTTTTGCGACACTTGGGCATGCTGCTGCTCCCGGTGCGCGTCGAGGACGCGGAGGTGGACCGCCTTCCCGCGGTCTCCATCGGCATCGCGGTGGCATGCGCGGTCGCCTTCCTGTTCACCTGGGTCCTGCCCAGCAATCCGGACGGGTTTCGCACCGAGGGGTTCCGCGAGATCGCTCGCTACTATCAGGAACATCCCTATCTCGAGCTGCAGCCTCGCTTCCTCTACGACTATCTGTCGCCGCGCGCGCGGGAATCGCTCGAGGAGCTGCGGGAGGAGCAGCCCGTCACGGTGGACGCGGAGACGCTCTCGATCGAGCAGCGCCACCTGGACTCGCTGATCGAGGGATTCGAGGCGGAAGCGGAGAGCTCGCTGCTCCGGCGGCTCGGCCTGGTTCCCGCGCGCGGGCTCCTCCAGCCCGGCTGGCTGACGCACATGTTCCTGCACTTCGGGTGGATGCACCTGCTCGGGAACCTGTTCTTCTTCTACCTGGTGGGGCCGCTCCTCGAGGATCTCTGGGGGCGGCGGTTCTTCGCCGGCTTCTACCTGGTGGGCGGGCTCACCGCCGGGCTGGCGCATTTCGCCCTCGACCCGCGCTCGGCGGTGCTGATGGCCGGCGCCTCGGGCGCCATCGCTTCCTGCATGGGCGCCTTCACCTACCGCTGCGCGAGCCGGCGCATCCGGATGTGGTACCTGATCTTCCTGATCCGCAGCGGAACGTTCCTCATTCCGGCTTGGCTGTGGGGAGGGTTCTGGTTCGCCGGCGAGGTCTTCGGCCTCGTCACCCAATCCAGCGGCGGCGTGGCGGTGATGGCGCACATCGGCGGGTTCCTGTTCGGGTTCGCGGCTGCGGTCGTGCTGGAGAAGAGCGGGTATGAGGCGCGCGAGCTCGCGCCCGCCGTGCAGGGGAAGACGACCTGGACGCAGCATGCCGGCACCGACGCGGCGCGGGTGGCGCTGGACCGGGGCGACAAGCTGGCGGCGGCGCAGGCCTACCGCTCGGTGGTCAAGGATCGCCCGCTGGACCGGGAAGCCGCGGTCGGGCTGGCACGGCTCGAGGCGGATCCCCGGGGCGCGGTGTTCCTCCTCCACGCGCTCGCCAACAAGGGCGAGCTTGCCCAGGCGTGGGAGATCGCGGTCGAGCTGGGGCCGGTGTTCGATCCGGATCAGCTGCCGGACAAGCTCGCCTACCAGCTGGCCGGGGTCAGCGATCCGCCGGAGGGCGCGGGTGACCTTCCCGACCGCCTCGACGCCGCGGTGGGCGCCCGGAAGGGCCCATTGGCCCCCAAGGCGCTGCTTCGCGCCGCGAGGCGGTGTCTCGCCGGCGGCCGGACGGAGCGGGCGCAGGAGCACCTCGCCGCGGCGCGCGCACTGCCAGGTCTCGCGCCGGAGATGCGGAAGGAGATCGATGCGGTGGAAAGACCTCCACGCGGAGCGGCCCGCGCCTGGGCCGGGCCCGCGTCCGTCGCTGCGCCCGCGACGGCCCCTGCGCCCGCGACGGCGCTGGCGAGCGCGACGGCGCCGGCGAGCGCGGTGCGCGTTCTCGCCTGCAAGCTGGTGCAGCTCGCCGAGGACGCGCTGCACGTGGAGCTGGCGACGGGAAAGACGCGGCGGATCGAGTTCAACCAGCTGGTGGGGATCGCCGCCGGCGTCGTTGCCACGGCGCAAGGCGCGGCCATCTTGACGGACTTCGTCCTCAGCTGGGGAAGTGGCGCGGACGCTCCGTCGGCCATCCGCATTCCCGGCGCGCAGCTCGGCCTGTCCTCGCTCTTCCCGGGTCTGCCGGCGAAGCAGGCGTACTCGAAGCTGATGGCGTACGTGCTGGCGCGCATCGTGGGCGAGCCGCTGCCCAGCCGGCAAGCGCTCGCGAACGGGGAGTATCCCAAGTTTCCCAGCGTCGCAGCCCTGAACGCCGCCTTCTACGGTTCACGAGGATGAAGCGGGCCATCTGGACCCAGGTCAGGCACTCCGAGTGAGGAGGCGTTAGACTGGCTGCCATGAGATCGCTCAGCGTGTTGTGCGTTCTCGCCGCACTGTCCTGCCACACCGGCTCCTCGAACACCGTAGCCGGAGCCGCCATCATGACCACCCTCGCCCTGGGCTCCTCCGCCGCGAGCCGGGCCTCCGGTGGGTGCTGGGCCGTCTGTCAGCAAGGCGAGCGGTGCAACGAGAAGACGGGCTTGTGCGAGGCTCTCCCGTGCCGCGGCCTGTGCAACCAGGACGAAACCTGCGAAGAGGGATTCTTCGGGGTGAAGTGCCTGCCGACCGCCGGGCTTGCCATCTCTGCCAGCCAGCTCGAGCCGCCTCCTCCGCCGCCAGTCGAGGACGGAGCGCAGAAGCTCAAGCCCCAGGTTCCCGACGCCGCCAAGCCCTAGATGGGCCAGGACAGACCCATCGGCCACCTCGGCTTCTTCCGACGTTCTGACCTGTAGGAGGAACCGATCCACCGGCTGCTTGCGCATCGGATTTCATTTGAGACACACAGGCTTACGTTACGTCTTCGAATCGAGCGCGCCCCGGGAGGCATCCCTCGACGCGAGGAAAGATCAGGGGAATGTCCGAGCAGCAAGTCGAGGAGAAGGCGCGGCAGGGCAACGGCGGAACGGAACCGGCGCAACACGCTCGGTCGGAGGCGGCCGCCGGCACCCGGAAGAAGAGCCGCACGCGGCTCGCCGTCGGACTGGGACTGGGAGCTCTGGCCCTCATCGCGCTGCTCTGGTGGTTGCACGCGCGCAAATTCGAGGACACCGACGACGCGCAGGTCGACGGATACATCTCGTCGATCTCGGCGCGCGTACCGGGGACCGTCGTGCGGGTGCTGGTGGAGGACAATCAATCTGTACATGCAGGTGACCTCCTGGTCGAGCTGGACACCGCGGACCTGGAGGTGGCCGTCGCGCAGGCCCGCGCGGCGGTCGCGCAGGCCGAGGCCGCGTTTGCCGCGGAGCAGCCGAACGTGTCCATCACCGCCACCTCGAACCGCACCACGGTGCGGGTCGCGGAGGACGAGGTCGCGAATGCCCAGGCCGACCTCGAGGCGGCCCAGCGCGATCTGGAGCAGGCCCAAGCCAACGACCGCTTCGCGCAGCAGCAAAGGCAGCGCGCGACGCAGCTGCTCGCATCGCAGACGATTCCCCAAGCCGAGTTCGACCAGCGCGTCGCCGCGGCCGACGTGACCCGGGCGGCGGTGGCGGCGGCGCGCAAGCACGTCGAGCAGCGCGTTGCGAGGCTGCAGAGCGCACAGGCGCGGCTGGCGGAGGCGCGCTCCAACGCTCCGCGCCAGCTCGTCTCCCGCGAGGCGGGACTGTCGGTGCGGCAGGCGAATCTCGAGCTGGCCCGGGCCCAGCTCCGGCAGGCGCAGCTGAACCTGGGCTACGCGAAGGTGCTGGCGCCCGTCGCCGGCATCGTGGGCAAGCGGTCGGTCAATCTCGGCGACCGCGTGCAGCCGGGGCAGCAGTTGATGTCGCTGACGCAGAACGGCGCGCTCTGGGTGACCGCCAATTTCCGGGAGACGCAGATCGAGCGCATGCAGCCGGGGCAGCCGGCGTCCGTCCATGTCGACGCGGTCGATCGCGACTACGACGGCAGCGTGGAGAGTTTCGCCAGCGCGACCGGCTCGCGCTTCAGCCTGCTTCCGCCCGAGAACGCCAGCGGCAACTACGTGAAGGTGGTGCAGCGCATCCCGGTCCGGATCACGCTGAAACCGGGGCAACCGGAGGTGGAGCGTTTGCGCCCGGGCATGTCCGCCGAGCCCAAGGTCCGCGTGCGATGACCCGGGAGGAGGCGGAGGCCCTCAGTCCCGAGGAGTCGCTGCGCATCACGCAAGAGAAAGGCTGGACCGGCGGGCACAACCCCTGGACCGTGGCGCTGGTGGTCACGATGGCGACGTTCATGGAGGTGCTCGACACCGCCATCGCCAACGTGTCTCTCTCGCATATCGCCGGCAGCTTGTCGGTGAGCAGCGACGAGGCGACCTGGGTGCTCACCAGCTATCTGGTGAGCAATGCCGTGGTGCTCCCCATCAGCGGATGGCTGGCGACGCGCATCGGTCGCAAGCGCTTCTATCTGACCTGCGTGTTCCTGTTCACCGCCAGCTCGTTTCTCTGCGGGCTCGCGCCCAACCTCGGGCTCCTGATCTTCTTCCGCGTGCTGCAGGGCGTCGGCGGCGGCGGCCTCGGACCCTCGGAGCAAGCGATCCTGGCGGACACCTTCCCGCCAGCGAAGCGCGGCATGGCGTTCGCGGTCTACGGAATGGCGGTCGTGCTCGCGCCGGCCATCGGTCCAACCCTCGGTGGCTTCATCACCGACCACTACTCGTGGCGCTGGATCTTCTTCATCAACGTGCCCGTCGGCATCGCCTCCATCGTGCTCTCCTCCCGCATCCTGGTCGACCCTCCGCACCTGATCGAGGCGAAGAAGCGGGTCGGCCCCATCGATACCGTGGGACTCGGCCTCATCGCCGTCGGTCTCGGGGCGCTCGAGTACGTGCTCGACAAGGGGCAGGAGGACGACTGGTTCAACTCCCACACCATCGTGATCTTCGCCACCATCGCCGCGGTGGCATTGGTCAGCTTCGTCCTCTGGGAATGGCGTCAGGAGCATCCGGTGGTGGAAGTGCGGCTCTTCCGCGACCGCAACTTCGCCGTTTCGAATCTCATGATGCTGGTGATGGGCATGGCGCTGTACGGAAGCACCGTGCTGCTCCCCCTCTACCTGCAAGTGTGGCTGGGTTACTCGGCGCAGGACGCCGGCATGGTGCTTTCGCCCGGCGGAGTCATCGTCATCCTGCTCTTGCCGTTGGTGGGAAGGCTACTCTCGAAAGTGGATGCGCGATACCTGATCGCGTTCGGGTTCCTGGTGACCTCGACGGCGCTTCTGCACATGGCACATACGCTCCATCCCGGGATTGATTTTCGCACCGCGGTGCTGATGCGGATGCTCCAGACCTCGGGGATCGCGTTCCTCTTCGTGCCGATCAACTCGATCGTCTACAACGGGATTCCCCCGCAGAAAAACAACCAGGTCTCGGGAATCGTGAACCTCTCGCGCAACATGGGCGGTGACATCGGGATCGCCCTGGTCACCACGCTGATCGCGCGCCGCTCCCAGTTCCACCAGTCCCGGCTGGTCGAGCACGTGGTTCCCTCCGGCGACCTGAACGCCCGGCTGGCCGCCATCGCGCAGCATCTGCAGCACCTGGGAGTGGGCGCGGTGGACTCGACGAAGATGGCGTACGGACAGATCTACCGCGAGGTGATCAAGCAGGCGCAGACGCTGGCGTACATCGACGTGCTGATCGTGCTCGCAATCTTCACCGCGATCATGGTTCCGGCGGTGATGCTGACGCGCCGGGCGAAGCCCGGTGCCGCGGTGATGGCGCACTGACCGCGCGGGCGTCAGTGCTTCAGAGATGGATCCGTCGGCGGCTCCGATCGCTCGTCGCCCTGGTTCTTGACGCCGTACGCGGATTTGCGGCCGCTCTTCTCGGGCTGTTTGGGCCGCGAGCTGCGCTTGCGACGTCTGACGCCGGGGTCTGGCGCGGTGGCGGCCAGAGCGCGGGTGTTGCTCGTGCTCCTGGGACCGACGGACGAGGCGCGCTGGCCCTGCTGGCGCAATGACTCGGTGCTCTCTGTCAGCGCGTTCTCGACGACATCCCGTCGCGGTGCGGGGGCGCTCATCCTCGTCTCGCCGCTGATCTGGCGCCGCACTTCGTCCCAGATACGGCGAGCTCCTTCCACGATGCGCGGGCGGGCAACCAGGATCAGGCCGGCGCCGCCGGCGGTAACGAGCAAGGGAGCGATCCTGCGCGCTCGCCGTTCGCGCGCCAGGGCGGCGCGTCGCCGGGCGATCAGACGCCAGGCGATGCCTGCCAGGATCAGGTTCCGTGCGATCTTCTTCATGTCCTCCTCCGGGGTCGAAGTCACCGTGAAGCTACGCATGGGGCGCCCCTTCGGCGGCGGGCGAAGCAGCGACGTCCTGGCTGCCGAGTGATCAGGCGATCGGTGTCTGGCAGGGTGGCTCGCCGGCGAGGGGATGGCCATGGCGGTCCCCCTCATGGCGCACCTCGATGCAGGCCGTTTCGGCCATCTGGATCAGGTGCGCGCGGTATGCGGCGTCGTGCTGCCGCGGGACCAGAGGCGATCGGGCGCCTCTAGAAGTTGATGGTGACGGTGACCGTGTCGCTGTAAGCGCCGACCCTGGCATCCTGCTGCGCGAAAATCCGGCCGTAGTACGAGACGTACACGCCGTTTCCGCATTGCCCCTGGCAACCGCCGGATCCCCCGGTCACGGGCGTGGACGTCCATACGACGGTCCGCGCTGCATCGACATAGATGTTGTATGCGAGCGTATTCGTGCCGGACCGCAGCTGACGCGGATTGAACGATCCGGAGCTCCCCGCGCTCAGAGCGATCCCGACGGGCGGACTGGCGGCACCGCAGTCGTAGTTGATCATGCCGGCGGAGTCGACCGGCGCGGCGGCGTACACGTTATAGGGCCCGAACGTCAGCGACGTCACCGAAACGATCGTGCACGTCGCGGCCTCCGCCCGGGCAACCAGGAGGAGACAGCCGCAGAGCAATGACGCTGCAATCCGACAACGCTGGTTCAACTCAGACACTCGATCGAGCTCCGGCGCAAGTACCCCATCAGCGGCAGCAATCATACGCTGGACGGCGAACGGAGTCCTGAATTCGGGGTAGGTGTTTCGCGGTATTGCGGATCCTGCGCAAGCGGCGAATCCGGAATCGCAGGTCGCGAAGCGACAAGGCCGGACCCGCCCGAAGATTCCGAGACAATTCCGGCCTGTAAGCTGGTCGGGGAGACCCCTGGATCCCGAATGGGCGGCACGGCCGTCCTCCTCGATGGCCGCACCGCCAAGCGGGGCGAGCAGGTTGCCATCAAGTGCATGGCCTGGTTACGGTGCGCCGGGCGCTGGTGGTCGTGATTCCCTTCGTCGCCGCGGCGATGGCCCGCGGCCTGTGGCTCTACTGACCCGACGACGGTGGGTCCGCCGCGAGCACTGATCCGCAAAGGATCGTGCGATCCGCTGCGGATCTGAAGGGCCCGATCGGGTCCGATTCGCGTTGCCCTCCTGCGTCCCGGTCCGCAACTATTCAAGCCGGACCGGGGGAGTCCGCTGTCCGAACCGAAGGGGTGTTTACCGTGAAGATGCTCAAATTCTGGGCCAGTCCTGCAGTCCTCGTCGCTGTGTGGATCATCGCGGCCGCGTTCACACTGTCGCAGTTGGCGACCGTCGCTCCGTCGTTGCTTTCGACTGGGGTCCAGCCACCGCGCCTGGAAGAGCAGCGAGACCCGGCGGCCTGATCGCAACCCAAGATCGTTGCCATGACCGACGAAATACTCGCCGAGCGCACGCGGCAGGGGAGTAGCACGGCATTCGCCGCACTGGTGGCGCGGCACTGCCATACCGTCTATCGGATCGCCCGGAACATTTGCGCCTCCGCCGGCGATGCCGAAGACGTCACACGCCAGACGTTCCTTTCCGCCTACCACGGCGCTGACTCCCGGCCGAGCGGGTCCAGCGTCAGGACCTGGCTGTGCGGGCTCGCGATGAACAAGGCGACCGTGCAACGGCAGCGGGCCTGGCGCAGCCAAGCGGTCTCGCTGGAAGCATTCCTGCCAAGGTTCGATGCGGAGGGCGGTCTGGAGCCGCCTGGCGGAGAATGGCCGGAGCTCGGCAGCGCTCGCGTGGAGCAGATGAACGTGGCAGGGTACCTTCGCAAGGCGCTCGATGATATGGACGAAGGCGTTCGAGCAGCCTTCGTGCTCTGCGATCTGGCGCAGTTGCCGGCCGAGGACGCCGCCGCGATCGTGAAAGCCTCGCCCGAGATCGTTCGCGGGCGCGTTCACCGAGCGCGGCTGATGCTGCGCGGGCTCTTCGACCGGCTCTGGAGCCTCTGACGACGGCTGACGATCTCGAACCAACGGCGGGAGGCAGCATGGGCCCGACACACGTAGACGAAATTGCCGACGGCATCTACCGCATCAACACGGCAGTCGAGGTGCCGGTCGGCCGCCTTCGGCGGCAGCGGCTAGCGCGCCGCCAGTCCGATCTGCTGCAGGAAAGTCAGGTTGTCTTCCAGATGCCAGTTGTCCGTGATCTTGCCGGCGCGGACTGCCACGATATCCGTGGCGATGAACTCGATCGGCTGGCCCGTTCCCTTGTTCTCCTTGAACACTCCGGTGAAATGACCGCTGAAGTGCAGATGGGACACGACCCGGTCGCCGGCCAGGATCTGCTGAGCAACGACGACCTTCAGATCCGGGACGGCAGCGAGGAACGCTCTCGAGGCAGCGGCAGGTCCAGCCGGTCCCTGCGGGCGACCCGGCGGCAGAGTGTGGTCGACGAAGCCGTCTGAGATCGCCTGGCGGAGAAGGTCTTCGTCTCCCGTGCTCCAGAACTGATAGAACTTCCGCGCGCTCGCTAGCATCGCGGCGCGACGGGCGGGGGGTATGTCGCCCGCGGTGATCAAGGTTTCGGGAACCGCCAACGTGGCGAGATCGCGGTCGGCGGGCGCGGCTTTCACCGGCGTCTGACCGGCGAATGTGGCGCTCGCTGCCAGAGCGATGATGAGCTTGCGCATGGAGTATCTCCTCGGGCGATGGAGCCGCCGCCTCTCAGGCCGTGGGTCCGGGCAACCCGGTCTGACGTGCGGGACCGCGGTCGATGCCCGCGTGATTCTCGCGGCCGTTCGAACGGACCGATGCAGGGTTGGTCACCTCTTCACTCCTTCTCCTGAGGAGATGCGTCAGCCCGCTCCGCTGCGTGCTGCGCGGCCTGCTCGATCAGGGCAGCGACCTCTTTCGGATGGGATCGATAGACGGAGTGGCTCGCGCCGCCGATCTCGACCGTATGGCTGTGCGCCCGGGCGGCGTACATGCGCTCGAGATCGGGGCTGATGATCCGGTCGGACTTGGCGACCATGTACCAGCTCGGCTTGAGCTTCCAAGCCGGGTTGGTGATCGGGGTGCTGAACACTTTCGCCGCGGTGAACCCCTGCGAGCGCGCTTCGAATGCCGCTTCGTCGCCGGACAGGTCAGCCGCGAAATCCGCGTGATACCGTGCCGGATCGATGTACGTGTAGCCGTCCGACGTCTTCTGGATCGCGTCTCGACCCGACGCAGGATATCGCTTGCCGTTCCCGGTCTCGGTCTCGCCCTCGTCCGGCGCATGAGCGGCGATGTAGACGAGGGCGGCCACGTGCGGGTCGACGCCCGCCTCGGTGATCACGGCTCCGCCGTAGCTATGACCGACGAGGATGCAGGGCCCATCCTGCTGGTCCAGGATGCGCTTGGTCGCGGCCACATCCTCATCCAGGCCGGTGAGCGGGTGCTGGACGACCGAAACGTTGTAACCGTCCCGAACGAGGATGTCGTAAACCGGCCTCCAACCGGAGCCGTCGACGAAGGCGCCGTGGACGAGCAGGATATTCTTCACCGGCGCTGCGCTCGCGGCGCTTGCGGCTGCGCAGAGCAGTGATGCGCAGAGCGCAGCGATCTTCAAGGCGGTCTTCATTTTGCTCATCTCCCTCGCGGCACAGGAAGACTGCGCCCGCCGTGCACCCTTTGCAGCCAGCGCGCCAATGGCCGGCGCGACCCGATCGGCTCGCGCAGGGCGCGAGGGACGACGCGCTGTCCAGCGGTTCGACAGCGCTGTCGCGAATCGGTCAGCGGACGACACCCGTTCGTGCCGGCGAGGTCTGAGCGGAGGCACTGGCGGCGAGGACGACGGCTCCGGCGTATAATCGTCTTCATCCTGCCAAGGAGGCAGCGTGAGCGAGCCGGTGACGCTGACTGTATTCTCCGACTTCGTGTGACCCTGGTGCTACCTCAGTACCGTGCGTATTGAGAAGCTCAAGGCCGAGCACCACGTGAAGGTCGAGTGGGTGCACTTCCCGCTCCACCCGGACACGCCAGCGGAAGGTCGGTTGCTGGCCGATCTCTTCGCGGGGCGCAACCTGGACCTCAAGGCCGCGCACGCGCAGATGAAGGCGCGGATGGACGCCGAAGGGCTGCCGTACGGCGAGCGAACCAGGACGCACAACAGCCGGCTGGCCCAGGAGCTGGCGAAGTGGGCGGACACGCAGCCCGGTGGCGAGGCCATCCACGACGCGCTGTTCCGCGCTTACTTCGCGGAGGGGCGCGACATTTCCCAGCGCGCTGTACTTCTGGACATCGCGCGCAAGGTCGGCCTGTCCGTCGATGCCGCCCGCGACGTGCTCGAGAAACGGACGTTCAAGGATGCCGTCGACGCAGACTGGAAGCTCTCGCGCGAGTACGGGATCACGGGCGTGCCGACCTTTGTCGCCGGTGGTTACGGCGTCGTCGGCGCGCAGCCATACGAGGCGCTGGTTCAGCTCGTGCAGAAGGCGTCGCCCCAGAAAGACGCCAAAGCGTAGGCTCCCCGTCGTGAGTCGCAGCCCGGCTTGACCTGCAGGCATCAAACGGCGTGGAGGAAGCGCCCATTTCAACGGAAAGGAGGTTGCCCATGCTCGCCAAATCGAAGCTCGCTGAGTTCATCGCCGCGAAAACGAGCGCGGACCCGATAGGTCCCGCAAGGAGACGAACATGGGCAACTTCGAGGTGCTGGCGCGCCGATTCGCTGATGCGAATCTGCACGCGGAGGTAGTCGAGCGACAGACTCAGAGGGTGTCGTCGTGGACGTCGGGAGCGCTTGCTGCCGACGTGTTCCAGATGACCATCCTGGGCAAGGGGCGGGAGGAGTACTTCCGCATCTGGCCCGGGGCGCGCACCAACCGCATCGAGGCCGAGGGGATCGATCCCGAGCGCCGCCAGCTCGTGCTCATGGTGCACGAGCCGGTGCGTACGTTCGAGGAGCAACTCTCGAAGCGGCGAGTCGAGCTCGACAGGACGAAGGTGAAGGTGGTCCGCGAGGATCGGTACTTCGTCTGGATCGAGCATCGGACGGACGCCAGGAAGCGCCACTTCCTGTGCGGCCGGGACGAGCGGCAGCTGTTCATCTGCCAGTTGCCGCGCGCGGTCACGACGGTCAGGGACGCCCATACGGTGCTCCGGGCGCCGGAGGCGATGCGGTCGAAGGGCAAGGTCGCCCGCCAGGGTGAGTGGTTCTTCGTCGAGCCGACGGCGAAGGAGCTCGACGCCCTGGCGTCGGCATTGTGCGGAATCCGCACCATCGTCCGGCGTAGCTGGCCCATCGGCCGCGGCGGCAACCCGCATGTGGCCGATCAGCTCGTCGTGGTTCCGGCGGCGGTCGTCGGGAAGAAGCTGGTCGCGCGCGCCGTGTTCGCGCGGGGCCGCGTGCGCCACGTCGACCACGACACGGTGTACCTGTCGTCATGGGCCAAAGTCGTCCGCAACACGGAGCCCGTCGCGGACGACGGCATTGCTCGGATGGATGGCATCCGCTGGATCGACTGACTCGAGGCGGTGGAGCCCATCCGACCTCGAGACGTTGCGGACGCACGCCACGCTCTGGGTGCTGCTGGCCGGTGTCGCGCTCGGAATACTTTCCGGAGGAGATCCCCGCGCGCGCTGCGGATCGCGCTGTTCGCTCCACCCGCGTGCCCCGATGGCGGGCCTTCGGCGCCCCGATTGACCAGCGAATCCATTGTGCTGACGGGACGCGACGATTGTTCAAAACTGAGCTCGTTCCGGGGCGGGCCGCAGTGCGTCACAAGAACTGCAAGTCGCGCCGGCTCAGAAGGCGGTTCCGCTCATCGAGCGGGGTAGGCCCGCTAGTATCCACTTGGTCACACAGCGTTTGATGGGGCGCAATCCATCGCTCGCAGGCGCGCGGCCGCCTTCCTGGCGCTCTCACTCTGTCCGTCGCGGGCAATGCACAATTCGTAAGCTCGGCGAGTCTCGGTGCGACGACCGAGGCGACTCAAGACCTCGCCCCAGAGCAGGAGGCCATCGCCGCCTTGCCCACGATAACGATGGGCCGCCGCCGCGCTGGAGAGGGCGTCGACTCGCTCCCAATCACCTTTGCTCGCGGCGACGCGAGCAAGGATGAAGAGCGCGTTACGCTCGCTGGACATGCGCACTGCCGCATCAGCGCCAGCGGCGGCTCCCTCCTCTGCGTCCTCGATTCGCTTGAGAGCGAGCAGAACCGCAACCCGCGTGAAACAGTGCTCGGCGCGGTATTTGTAGGGGAGCCCATCCATGTCCGCCTGCTCCCACATGGAAAGGGCCTCCTTCGGGCGGTTCGTGTGTGCGAGGATCCATGCCCGTTGAAGCGCGAGCCCTGCGCGAGTGATCTCGAAAGGAGCAGCGGAATCGTCCAGACGGCCCAGACGATCCCAGGCTGCGGCCCAGCACCCCAGATTGTACTCGGCTTCCGCGAGATTGATCTGCACGAGCACGATGTTGGCCTCGTCCGTTGGACCTGTCGGGGTGATTGAGGTCGGCATCGCGAGAGCCTCGGAATACCTGCCCGCGCTGATCGACGCTTCGACAGCCAGGTTGACGAGCCATGGGGACTTCCGGCCCTTGGACAGCGCTTGCTGGAGGAGCTCGACCGCAACATCCGGTTTTCCGCGGTCACGAAGCTCGGAGACGCGCTGGACGAGTCGGAGGAGACGAAGCGGTTCCCTACGCAGCGCCAGGAATAGAGCAACGATGATTGTAACCGTCAGAGCTGGCAACATAGGATCTATCGAAGGCAACGCCTGCCGGCCCTCAACGCCTGTCCCGGTCCAGGTCCGACAATACCTGCGCCAGGTTCCACGCTGGGCCGTGTCCGGGGTGTCGGTGACGTAGTCGGGCGACGTGTCGTTCCAGCGCTTCTTCGGCCAGGTGACGTGGCATGTACACCTTTCGGAAGTAGCGGCTTTCGAGCCTCCGCAGCGTGCGGGCTGCTCGTGCGGTAGGCCAGTGGTAGCAAGCAAGGCCGGCGATGCCCGCGACCACCGCGATGACAATTCCAATAACCAATCCGACCTCTCCTCTGGACTCGCCGGAATCCGATCAGCCGAGAGTAGCAGGACCTGGTTCTCCAGCCGCTCGCGTCAGGGGCGGCTCGGTGCGCTGATTGCGGAGTCGGTGGGGAGCAGTGCGAAGGGATGCGACACCTCGGTGGCCGAACGGCGCGGATGACTCGGCTGAAGCCCGCTGTTATCGTCGCCAGCCGGGCGGTGGTGCAGCGTAGCCGCGCTCGACGACCGGAAACGGCTCGGCGCCGAGACGGACCTCGGCCTCGGTCAGGACACCGCCATCCATCTCAATGCCGAGCGCGACGAGTCCGGCGCGATCGTCGTACCGCGCACCAATCACGACCTCGGGCCGCTGGCGCGCGCGCTCGAAAGGAACCTCGGTCACTTGCGACGAGACGGCCTCGCCGAACTCGGTCCCAAGACCCGGCCGCTCGGCGGACTTGTGCGCGAGAGGCGCGGACGGCGAAGCGGGGGGCGTCGGCGCGGGCACGCCCTGCTCAGTGCGCGGCGCCGAATTCCCGTGCTGCGGCCCCTCGACATCATCGCGGAGACCGCCGTTCCAGGGCGCTGGCGGCGATGGGTAGAGCGGCCGCGGCGGATGCCAGCGCTCGGGGAAGATCGCGACGCCGATGACACCCACCTCGCGTGCGTTGCCAGTCTTCGCCGCGTACGAGTCGGACACAGTCGAAAAGCGGAATGCCGCAGCCTCCCGCTGCGAGAGGCGCCAGCCGTCGATGTCCACGCTGCTCCAAGCCGGCACCAGGTATCCGCGCTTCCCCTGCCAGTCGGCAGGCCTGCCGTCGATGACGTCGCGCCCGTCCACCGAGACAACCGCCTCGACGCGCCGCCCGCTGTGGTTGACGACACGGAGAGTGTACCGCTCGCCAAGGTGGCCGAGCACGAACGTCTCGCCGTCGTGGCGGAACGTGGCCACCGGTGCGCCCCCGACCAGGACCTGCAATTCGTACGGTCCCGAACGATCGGTGAGCGCCTGCGAAGGCAGGGCGGCGAAGAGCACCAGAGCGGCGAGCGCGCGAGTCATGAGTCCCTCCTGCGATCTGAAACGCAGGACCGCCTGGAAGGATCTACGCGCGCCTCCAAGACCTCAGTCCTCGTCCGCCTCCCGGATGCGGGCGCGAATCTTCACCACCGTGTACCGCGAGACTTGCGCAGACCAGTCGGTGTCCACGGTGACGAACCCGAACAGATGTGTGTTGAGGGCGAGGTTTGTCACCAGCAGGTCCTTGCCGTGGAAACGCAAGCTGGCGGGGAAGAGCATGTGTACCGGCAACCCGCCGCTGACGCCGCCGAAGTCGCCGAGCTTGGCGATGGCCTTCCCCTTCGCGTTCACGACGACGATCTCGTCGGCCTGGTTGGCGGCCACCCAGAGGTTGCCATGGTCATCGATGATCAGTCCGTCGGCGCCGTTGATGCTGTTCGTGAAGACGGACGGCACGCCCGCCTTGCCGTCGCGCTCCACCGGTACGCTCACGACTGTGTCGTTGCCGGTGTTGGCGACGAACAGATTCGCCTCATTCTTGTCAAAGCGGAGCCCGTTGGCGCCGAAGGGAGGAATGCCGGTCGTGCGCAGGAGCGGGTCGTCGACCCACGCAGCACCCTCGCCCCCTGCAGGGCCCGTCTTCCAGATCACGCCGCGGAACGAATCGGAGACATAGACGTTCCCCGCCTTGTCGAAGGTCAGGTCGTTGAGTCCGGCCATCGGCCCCGCCGGCACCGTCATGAAGACACTCGAGGAGCCGGTGTCGGGATTGACACGCAAGACCTGTTGGCCGCCGAAGTCGATGACGAGGAGAGCGCCGGCGGGATGGAAGCGGAGCCCAAGCAGGTGGGAGCTGGATCTCGCGATCGAGACCTGCCGCAGTAGCCTGCCTCCCGCATCGAAGACGAAGAGCTGACCTTCACCCGAAGCCGCTCCGGCTGAGGTGAAGCCAAAAGTGGTCACGTAGACTTTCCCGCCGGGACCCACCTCGATCCCCTCCGGGCCAGACGAGCCAGCGGGCAGCACGGCGAAGATTTCCACTTGGCCCCTGTCCCAAGCCCACGCTTTCGGCGACGGCGCCAGAAGAACGACAAAGAGCAAGGCGAGTGACCGCATGACTGGGAACCTCCTGTAGGGCGCGCGCTGTCCGAAGGGCGCGCGGACACGTGCTGCTGCCTGCTCTTGCGGGCGCGGCAAGTCAAGACGCGGGCAGTCAGCGCAGCGACCTGAGCTGACCGATCCGGCCGCGGCGCACGCTCGCGGCAGGCGAATCAATACCTCAGGGGCAATCTCTTCTTCTGCAGCCTCGGCAGCGCCCCCAGGTTAGCTGCTACGTGCAAGGTTTGCCTTTCGAACGGAGATTCGCCCATGACCTTCCTGGCCATGTCGCTGCTCATCTGGGCCGCTTCGCTCCTCGCCGGCTTCCTCGGCGCGCTCACCGGCCTCGGCGGCGGAGTGGTGGTCGTCCCGCTCCTCGCCGTCCTCTTCCAAGTCGATCTCCGTTACGCCGTCGGCGCGTCGCTGCTCTCCGTCATCGCCACCTCGTCCGGCGCCGCTGCGGCCTACGTGCGGGAAGGCGTGAGCAACGTCCGGGTCGGGATGTTTCTCGAGATCGCCACCACGGTCGGCGCGCTAGCCGGCGCGGCGATCGCCGCGCACGTCGCGACGGGCGCAGTCGCCGTGGTCTTCGGCCTCGTCCTCCTGGGGGCGGCCGGAGTTTCCCTCCGGCATCCGGCCAGGGCGCGCGGGTCGGTGGCCTCCCCGGAACGGATCGCGAGAGCACTACGGCTCGATGGGAGCTTCCCTGGGCCCGATGGACCCGTCTACTACACCGTGCGGCGGGTCCCGGCGGGCTTTGGCCTGATGTTCCTGGCCGGAGGGCTCTCGGGGCTCCTCGGGATCGGATCAGGCGCGCTCAAGGTCATCGCCATGGACGACGTCATGCGCCTGCCTTTCAAGGTCTCGACAACCACGAGCAACTTCATGATCGGCGTGACTGCGGCGGCGAGCGCGGGTGTGTACCTGGCGCGTGGCTACATCGACCCGGGTCTGGCGGCCCCGGTGGTCCTCGGCGTCCTGGCGGGCGCACTGCTCGGGGCGCGGCTGCTGCCCCGGATTCGCAGCCACGTGCTCCGGCTCGTCTTCGCGGCGGTCATCGTGGCTCTTGCCGTCGAGATGCTCTACCAGGGCTCGACCGGGAGGCTGTGATGCGGCAGTGGACCGACGAGCGCATGGATCGCTTCATCGGCGGGCTGCTTCGCATCGGCGTGCTGCTCGCGGCCGCGCTGGTGCTCGCCGGTGCCGTCGTCTTCCTCGCCCATCATGGCGGACAGCGCCCTGACTACCGAGTCTTTCGCGGTGAGCCACGGGCGCTACGCGGTGTCGGGGGGATCGTGCGCGAGGCCCTGGCGCTCGACGGTCCCGGCCTCATCCAGACCGGCCTGTTGGTGCTCATCGCGACGCCCGTCGCCCGGGTCGCCTTCTCCGTCTTCGCCTTCGCGGCCCAGGGAGACAGGGCGTACGTGGTCATCACCCTGGTCGTGCTGGCCGTGCTGGGATTCAGCCTCCTCGGGACGGGCCCGTGAGGCGTCCTGGATCTCGCTCGAAGTGCCCGAGGACGGCGTCGAGGCATATCGATTCGTTGTGCTGTCGATCAATCATCAGCTCTTCGAGCGATTGGTCGAGCGGCGATCTACCGTCGAGATCGACTGTAGAACCATGTATGATCCTTGGGACGAGCGAAGGCCTGAACACCCCAGGTAACCGGCCGCGCAAGCGGCCGCTCGAGGCAGGTGTGCATGGCTCGATCCCTCACAGCGCGGGTGGCCACGATCGCATTTGGCGTCGAGTTCGTCTTCGCCCTGGCGATTCCCGTCGCCTATCTGCACCTGTTCGGCATCGAGCGGGGCGAGGATCGCGCGCCGGTGCTCGCCATCGTCGGCGCGCTGTACCTCGTCAGGACTGCTGCGCTGATCGGGTACCTGGCCTCGCTGCTGCGCCCGATCGGGCGCTGGCTGGTGGCCAGCGGCTCTTCGTCGCAGCCCATCGCGGAGCTCACCCGCCGGGCCGCCCGCGCCGCTTACGACACGCCGCTCCTGTTCCCGGTCGTTTGGGCGACCTCGTGGCTCTTGTTCTACCTGCCGGTGACGGCCGTCCTGCGGGGCCTGTTCGCCGACCGGATCCCGCTGAACGCGCGCGCCGTCGAGGCAACGGTCCTGTTCGGGGTCTCCTGCTTCGCGGCCGCGCTGCCGTTGTCTTACGCTCTGCTCAGCTGGCTCTTGGGCCCGATCGCGGGGCGCATTTCGCTCTCGGCGCGCGAGCGCGGTCTGGCGCTGCCGGGGCGGCGGCTGTCGGTGCGCACGCGGCTCGTCGTGCTGTCGCTCTCGCTCATCGTCGCGCCGACTGCCTGGATGGGCGTGACCGCTTACATGTCCCAGGTCTGGACGGCGCAGCGCGACCTGGCGGCGCGCGCGGGGCTGCTCGCCGACGCGCTAGCGCGGGAGCTTGCGCGGTCACCGGAGCGCGCTGTCTGGGAATCGGCCGCGCGCGCTCTCTCGACGCCCCTCGACGTAGCCGCGGTCGCCACCGCCGACGGGGCGATCGTCGCCAACAGCGACGCCGCTCGCGAGCTCGCCGCCGCGCCCGGGCTGCGGTTCCGCCTCGCGGGCGCCCTCTCGCGGGCGCCCGCCGATGTCGTCTTGGATCCGAGCGCCGAGCGCGCCCTCGCTTATCGCGGGATCCCTGCCGGGACCGGCGCCTCCTTACCTCCAGCGGTGGCCCTGGTGATCTCAAGGGAGCCCTGGCGCGCACGCGGAGGAGAGCTCTTCACCCTGCTGCTTTTCGCGCTGGTGGCGCTGTCGTGGGCGCCGATCTGCGCCGGCTTCCTCGCGGGGTCGATCGCCGGACCGCTCGGGCGCATCCGCGAGGTGGTGGCGCAGATCGTCGCGCGCGGCGATGTCGATCGGCTGGGTCGCATCCCCATCTTCCACCGGGACGAACTTGGCGAGCTCGCCCAAGGCGTGAACGAGATGATCGATCGGCTCCAGGCATCGGCGGAGCGCATCCGCCGCTATGGCGCCGATCGCGAGCAGCTCCTCGCCGTCGCCGCGCGCCGCGCCGCCGAGCTTGACGCTGTGCTCGACAACATGGTCGAGGGCGTGTTCGCCTGCGACCGGAGCGGCGGCCTCACGCACACGAACGCCGCCGGGCTGCGGCTGCTCCATCTGTCGCCCGCGGTTGCCGATTCACGCGCAACCGCCGAGCCAGTGACAGGCGTGCTCCTGCCGCTTCATCCCGACGGTCGGCCGTTCTCCCCTGCGGAGCTGCCGCTCGTGCGCGCCCTCGCCGGCGAGGTGATCGTCGAGGAGGACGAGGTGCTCGAGAACCCGAGCAGCCATCGGCCGGTCTTCCTGCGCTCCAGCGCGGCGCCGATCCGCGATGCGACTGGCGGGATCGCGGGCGCGGTCGCGGTAGCGCGCGACGTGACCGAGGTGGTGGAGTTCGATCGGCTCAAGGATGAGTTCATCCGCGTCGCGGCCCACGAGTTGAAGACGCCGGTGGCCATCCTCAAGGGTTACGCCCTCACGCTGATGCGCAGCGACCCGACGCTCTCCTCCCGATCCCGGAGAATGCTGGAAGCCATCGACCGCGGGGCCGAGCGCATCAACCGGATCGTCGAGGACCTGGTCGACGTCTCGCAGGCCTTCCTCGACAGGCTGCACCTTTCGCCCGCGCCCGTGGACCTGGACGAGCTGGTGCGCGAGACGGTGGCCAGCGTGCGCGCCTCGGAGCTCCATCGGGTCGCCGTGCGGCGCGAGGACCCCGGCCCGCTCACGGTCCGGGCCGATGCCGCGCGCACCCGGCAGGCACTCGGCAGCCTCCTCAGCAACGCGATCAAGTACTCACCGGCGGGCGGAACGATCGAGGTCGTGCTGAGCATCGATCGCGCCGGGGGCGAAGCCGGGGCCTCGGTACGCGATCACGGCGTCGGCATTCCCGCGCAGAGGCAGGGAGGGATCTTCCGCCTGTTCTACCGCGCCCATACTGATACTCCCCATGACTATGGCGGAATGGGAGTCGGGCTCTACATGGCCAAGGAGCTGATCAAGCGCCAGGGCGGTCGCATCTGGTTCGAGAGCGGGGAAGGCGAGGGCAGCACCTTCTCCTTCACCCTTCCGCTCGCCTGAGAGGTCATCGCTTCCGTGGAGACGGTGTCACCAATGGTGCTGGTGGTGGAAGACGACCCGGACCTCGCGGCGCTCGAGGCGCAGTTGCTCGAGGAACACGGCCACCGCGTCGAGGTCGCGCACAATGGCCGCGAGGCACTGGCGGTGATCGAGCGCGCAACCCCCGACCTCATCGTCCTCGACATGAAGATGCCGGTGATGAACGGCCGCGAGTTCGCCGACGAGTACCGCCGTCGTCAACGCTCGCCGGCCCCGATCGTGGTGGTGACGGCCGCCGACGACGCTCAACGGCGCGCCGCCGAAGTGGGCGCGAGCGGCTGGATCGCCAAGCCTTTCGATCCGGACGCTCTCGTCGATAGCGTGACGCGGCTCCTGCGGCCGCGGCCGGTGCCGCTCGACAGCGACGCCCCGACCCGGGAAGGTGGCCGCACCGCGCCGCCGACGAACGCCCGGCGGCGGCCGTAGCACGTCCCGATCAGCGGCTCGGTTTCGCCCCCGCGCTCGCGCGCACTTCGCGCCAGTACTCTTCGGCGAAGCGGCGGAAGTCGAAGCGGACCGCGCGGAACCGGTGCAGGATGCGAAGGTAGCGCGCGCGACACTCGCTGCGCAGCCGCGCCACGGAGGGGTGGAGGTCGTCGCAGGCGTCGAAACGAGCGGCGCCGCGCTCCAAGTCCGGCAGGTACTCATCAAGCCAGAAGCGCATCAATTTCGGCCAGGCCGGCGTCGATCGCCAGCCATCACCGAGCACATCGTCGCGGCGCAAGCCGGCGCGGGCGAGCACGTCATCGGGGAAGTAGCAGATCCGGTGCGCTGCGTCCTCGGCGAGATCGCGCAGGTTGTTGAAGAACTGGTCGAGCACGCCGAGCCCGCGGATGGCCTCGAATTGCGGCGGCGAGAGGAAAGGCACGAGTTGGAACAGGGAGCCCGAAAGCCGATCGAGCATCGTGCGATGCTCCGAAAGCGTCGGCAGGCGGAGGTCGTGACGATGGTAGGTGCGGAGGGCCGCCAGGTAGCGGGTCCAGGCGACGAGCACCGCCGGCCCGTCTCCGCCAAAGTCCTGCGCTGCGAGTCGCAGGTGGCCATGGATGGGCGCTTGGGCGGCGGACGGGCGGAGCGGCGTCGGCGTGTCGTTACCCAGGCCGCTGGCGAAGCCATCGAAGCGGCGGGATGTTGGATCGAGCTGCTGGTTCTCCGCAAGTCGGTCGGCGAGGCGGATGGCGCCGATACGCTGCAGCCAGACCGGTTGGATTGACGCCGGGAGGTCGAGCACCCAGCCAGCACTGTCGAAGTCTTTGAGGGCGTCGTCGCCCAGCGCAGCATAGGCCGACGAGGCGAGCTGCGAGGCGGCCCACCCGATCCCGGCCGTCGATCGAGCAATGCAACGCACGTGCAGTCGAGCCTAGTGCATGCGGGCGACTACGCTCAAGCTCGTTCCTCGAGAGCCGCTCCAGCTGGTTGCTCGCAAGTACTACGAGCGGGCGAGCGGCGGTCCCGCCTTGACGCCGCCTCGTGCGGTCGTCTCATCGCCGACGCGCTAGATTCCCCGAGTCCCGGCCCGAGGTAGCGCATGCGCGTGTCGACGCGCTCGAAAAGGATCACCAAAGCCATCGACTGGGTGCTGTGGCGCATGCCGCCGAAGGACCGCGAGGTCGTTGAGCGGTTCGTGTTCCGCGTCAAGGCCGCGCGCGCCTGGACGCCTGTCGGCATGGGCGTCGACCCGACGTCGGCCATGCTGGCCCCGTTTTGGAAGGTGACCGGCGCCGGCGTCAAGTACGACAGGCAAGCGAGGGGTGCACTTCGTCGCGAGGGGACTAGCGCCGGGTATGACGCGCAGGTGTGCTTCAACCTCCCCGTCGTGCGCCTGTACAGCGACAAGGCCCTGGTGGGCATCGTCGCCCACGAGTTCGCCCACGCCCGCATCGCCGCCCGGCTGGGTGAGTGGTGGCACGAGAAGATGAAAGCCCATGCGCAAAGTCACGAGCGCGCCGCCGACCGGCTGGCGTCGTCGTGGGGGTTCGGGAAGGAGATCCGCCTCATGCGGCAAGAGCGGGACGAGACGGTGACCGCCATCCTCTACTCCCGCGAGCACGAGATCAGGCAAGCTCCAGAGGCCCAGAACGCAAGGGGTGAACGCCGGGCACGCCTCCTGTTGGACCAATACGACCGAGCTCCATAGGGCCACCGCTCACTCGGCGTCGCTTTGGTGCGGACGGTCCTCATGACTGGCTCCTTGATCGGAGGCTAGATCGCGGTGCGGCCGCCGTCCGCCGCGACGACGGCGCCGGTGACGTAGCTCGCGCGCGGCGAGGCGAGGAAGGCGACCACTTCAGCGATCTCCTCCGGAGACGCGGGGCGCTTGACGGCCGTGGTCGACCCGAGTTGCGCGATCAGTTCCCGGACGGGTCCTCCCGTATGCACCGGACCCGGCGCAACCGCGTTCACCCGGACGCCGCTGGCGCTGAATTCCGCGGCCCAGGCCCGCGTCATCGACGCGAGCGCTGCCTTCGTCGCTCCGTACGCCGCGGCTCCCGCGAGACCGATGACGCCGGCCATGCTGGCGATGTTGACGATGCTGCCCTTGCCTCTGGCCGCCATCCTCGGAGCGAGCGCGGCCACGAGCATGAACGGAGCGCGGACGTTGCCGGCGAAGAGGGCATCGAACCGCTCGACGTCGAGCTCCGCCGTGGGCCCGAAGAGGGCGAGCCCGGCGTTGTTGACCAGGACGTCGACGTCGCCGGCGTCTTTCGCCAGACGGCGAACCTCCGCCGGCTTGCCGAGGTCCGCTGCGACGAAGCGCGCCCGGCCGCCGGCGGCGATGATCTCCTTCACCGTCGCGGCGCCGCGCTCCGCGTCGCGGCCGTGGACGATGACCTCGGCGCCATCGCGGGCGAGTTGCAGGGCGATCGCGCGACCGATGCCGGAAGTCGCGCCGGTGACCAGCGCCTTCTGATTCTGAAGATTGCGTGACTGAGAGACGGACATTTGCTTCTCCTTGGAACGGGGTTCGACCAACGGGCGATTCAGGTGAGCTCTTGTCGAGGGATGGCGGTGGCGCGCAGCGCTGCCGGCCCGCTCGCGCGCGCGGCCAGGGCAAGCGCGGCGAGGTACACGGCGCCGGCCCAGATCAGCGATGTTCGCATCGCCGCGGCTTTGCCATCGCCGTGAAACAGTGCGGCGAAGAGCGCTACCCCGAAGGCGGTGCCGATCTGCCGGCTGGCGTTCAGCACGCCCGCCCCGATACCGGCCAGCGACGCCGGCACGCTGGCCAGGATGGCTGCGTTCATGGAGGGAGCGACGAGCCCAGCGCCAAGGCCCATCAGCACGAGCGCCGGCGCGAGCACGGGGAAGGGAGCGACGGGCGAAAGCGCCGCGGCCCACCATGCGCTGGCGCAAAGCGCCACCAGGCCGGCGAGGATGGGCCCGCGGGTGCCGTAGCGCGCGGCGAGCCGTCCCGCAACCAGGCTGGTAAGACCAAATGAAACGGTGATGCCCGCGATATGCAGTCCGGCGACTGCCGGCGAGTCACCGCGAACGTCCTGGAAATCGAGCGAGAAGGCCAGCACGCTCCCGAAGAACGCCCCAGCATAGAGCAGCGCTGCGGAGGCCGTCGAGGAAAAGGTGCGGTCCGCAAACAACCGCAGGGGCAGGATGGGGCGGGCGCTCCTTCGCTCGAGGAAGACAAACGCGCACAAGCCCGCCACGGAGGCCACGATCGCAAGGACGATGACCGGCGAGCCCCACCCGCGCAAAGGCCTCTCGATGAGCGCCCAGGTCAGGAGCGCCAGCGAGCCGGCTGCTGTCAGCTGAGCCGGCAGGTCGAAGCCTCCGCCCGCAGATCGCTGGGACGGTCGCACGAAGCGGAACGCCATCGCTACCGCGACGAGCCCGACCGGCACGTTGAGCAGGAAGATGCTGCGCCAACCGAACGCCGCGACGAGCAATCCGCCGAACAGCGGCCCCGATGCGCCGGCGATCGCGGTGAGCGCGCTCCAAATGCCGATGGCTCGCGCTCTCTCTCCCTGATCGGGGTACGCCTGTCGGAGGATGGCCAGAGACGAAGGCATGAAGAACGCGGCACCCACACCTTGCAGGATTCGGGCAAGCACCAACGTGCCGAGGTCAGGCGCCGCGCCACACAAGGCGGACGCGAGGGTGAAGGTCGCGAGTCCGGTCAGGAACACGCGCCGCGCGCCAAGGCGATCCCCGAGACCGCCAGCGATCAGCAGCAGGCTCGCAAACGCGAGCGTGTAGCCGTCGATGACCCAGGAGAGCCCGCGTAGGTCTGTGTGCAGGCTCGCCTGAACGGCGGGGACGGCCACGTTCACCGCAGTCACGTCCAGGATCGCCATGCCGAGGCCGAAGCTGCTCGCGACCAAGGTCCACCCGGGCGAAGATCGTTCCGGAATCATCGGGTCTCCAACATGCCTGCATGGATGCATGGTTCTCTCGAAGAGATCCCGTGCACTTTTGCCCTTCGTCCGTGCAAGAATGCAGCGAGATGCCGGACTGGAGCGATCTGCGGTTTTTCCTCGAGCTCGCGCGCACCGGCACGTTGGCCGCGGCCGGGCGCAAGCTTGGGGTCGACAACACCACCGTGGGCAGGCGCCTCACGGCGCTCGAGGGCGACCTGGGTTCGAAGCTGTTCGCGCGCACTCCGGACGGGCTGGTGCTCACGGCCGCCGGCGAAGCCATCCGGACGGCAGGCGAGGAGATGGAGCAGGCGGTCCTGCGCGGGGAGCAACGAGCCCTGGGTGCAGACCGCAAGCTCTCAGGCCAGGTCCGCCTCGCCACCACAGAGATGCTCGGCGAGGTGGTGGTCCTACCGGCGCTGCGGTCACTGCACGCGCGTCATCCGCAGATCCGCGTCGATCTCGTGACCGGCACCGAACGGCTCGACGTCGCACGGCGCGAAGTGGACGTGGCGCTCCGGTACGCCCGTCCCGAAAGCGGCGACCTGGTGACGCGGCGTGCGGGGATGGTGGCTTTCGGCGTCTATGCTTCGAAGACGTATCTAGCGGCGCACGGCCGGCCCGCTCGCGCCAGCGGGTTTTCCGGGCACGATATCGTCGGCTACGACGCGGGCATCCGCCATTGGCGCCCTGGCCCGCTGGGTGCCGAGCCTGTGCGCGATGCGCGCGTGGTGCTGCGCACCAACAGCACGCTGATGCTCCTGCAGGCCGTCCGGCTGGGAATCGGCATCGGTTCGCTGCCCTGCTGTCTCGCGCGCCCGCATCCCGACCTGGAGCGCGTTCCTGCCGGTGCGCCTGCGGAGCTCGACGAGGTGTGGCTGGTCGTGCACCCCGACGTCCAACGCACGAGCCGGGTGCGCGCCGTCATCGAGGCGCTGGAGGCGCGCATGGCGGACGTCGCCGCGGAACTGTCGGGCAGCCGCGAGGGATGAGGTGACATCGTCCATCGCTAGCCGCCGTGATGTACGCAACCCCACCATCGTGCCGGTTGGTGGCTTGGAGTGAACGTGTCTCCGAGTACAGGAGCGGTCCGCACTGGGAGTACAAAGGCTTCACCCTCCAAGCCGAGCCCACGGGGTTGACCAGTGGTCACCCTCGATCCAGTGGAATTCGTCGCGCGGCACGGCGTCGTCCTTGCGTCGGGAAAAGGCCGAGTACCGAACCTGGCCGAGGCAGTCGCCGGCGCGCCCATCCGGGGAGGCTGGTGGGGTCACCCCAAGGGCCGAGAGATCTTTCGCGCGCTGCAGGCGGCGGGCGATTCGCCCGACGTGCTCTGCTTCCGCCTCGTCGAGCGGAAGATCACCTTCGTCCACCGGCGGCTATGGCCGGCGCTGGTGCGGCTCGCAGCGGAGCTGGGCAAGGAGCGGTTGACAGCGATCCGGCAGGAGCACACCAGGACCGGAGCGCACCGCAACGTCCTGACCCCGTTTCCAAAGTGGGTGCCGGCGGAGATCAAGGCAGCTGCAGGGAGGCTCTCGGAAGCCGACGCGAGGGAGCAGCTCGGACCCTGGGCTTCAGGCGGGTGATCTGGTACCGAACCGACCCGCAACGACACTCGAGTGCAGGGTTTTCCGCGTTTCGTGTAGCGATGACCGCGACCCCACGCTCGCGCGACCTTGCTAAGCTCCATCCGTGGGCCGCGCCATCGGAATGCTCGTCGCCGCAACTGGGGTCGCGTTTGCATTCGCGGCTTTTGCTTGCGACGCCGCTTGGTTCCAGCGGCACATCGCGCTGCCCTGCTTTCATCCGGCTCCGCCGCCCTGGCTCCATTCCACGATACGGGCGGGGCTCGCAGTCGTTGCGCTCGTGTTGCTCGCGGCGGCGCGACCGCTCGGGAGGCGGACGAGCGGTGCTGGCACGGCGCGCATCGGCCTGGCGGTTCTGCTCGCGCTTGGCGCCGCGGAGTGGATGTTGCGGCATTTTGATTGGACCGCTCCCGCCGTGCGGTCGAAGCGATTGGAGTACCGGCTCGGACGCGAGGACGCTCGATACGGCTGGGCCCTGCTTCCTTCCAAGACGACCCTGCTCGGCGCCTCTCAGGTACGCTATGCCGTCGACGCGTGGGGAGATCGTGCCGCCTCCGATCGCGCAGCGCCGGACCCGGCCCGGCCTTCGCTGATCGTGGCGGGCGAATCGATCGCTTTCGGCTACGGCCTCGAGTACGAGCAGACCTTCGCGGCCGTGCTCGGCCGCAAGCTCGACCTGCAGGTCGTCAACGTCGGGGTCGGCGGCTACGGCACTGACCAGGCGGCGCTGCGCCTCGAGGACGCTCTCCACAAGCTCGAGAGGCCCGTCGCCATCGTGCAAGTCTTTCTCTCCGCGCAGCTCCGGCGCAACGTGCGCGATTACCGTCCGCACCTGGCGCTGCGCGACGGCGCGCTAGCGCTCATGCCGCGAGCCTCCGGCTTTTTCGCCGGCCTGCGCATGCGTGACATCGTCGTGAACGAGACGCCCGTGCTGTTCGAATGGCAGCTGCGCGAATCGCTGGCCGTCACGCGCGCCATCGTGCTGGACGTGGGCGCTCGCGTCCGCGCCCGGGGCGCCGCGCTGGCATTCCTCGTCGTGTCGTTTGGAGCGCGCAGCGACGAGGAAGAGCGGCTGGTGCAGGCCGTATTTGCGGGCGCGGAAGTGCCATTCGTCGAGGTGCAGGTCGACACTGTGCATCTGTTGCCCTACGACGGCCACCCTGACGCCGTGGCGTCCCGAGAGCTCGCGGCGGCCGCCGCTTCTACCCTGCGCAGGGAGATGGCGCCCGGGCGAGCGGCAGCGGCCCTGCCGCAGACCGGCAACGGACACTGAAGCGGATTCCATCGACCTTATCGAGAGGGTCGAGTGGAGCGGCGAAGGGTTCGCGAATTCTAGCTGCCGCGAAGGTTCGGGTCTCTCCAGGTCCGTTCGAAGGGGAGACGCCAGGCATTGGGGGCAATGAGCTGATGGATGGCATTCGGTCCCCACGAACCCGGGGCGTAGAAGCGAACCGGCGGCGGTGACTCGAGCAATGAGCTCGACACTGCCCACAGCCGTTCGATCCCATCGGCCGTCGTGAACAGCGTCCGATCGCCGCGCATCGCATCGAGAATCAAGCGCTCATAGGCCTCGAGCACGTCGCCGATAAAGCCAGTGTCCCGCATCGCGAATTGCAAACTGAGTTTGTCCAGTCGCATTCCCGGACCGGGTCGCTTGCCGTAAAACGAAAGCGACATCTTTGACGCGTCCGCCAAGTCGAACGTCAAGTGATCCGGACCCTGCGCGCCGACACCTGAGTCGGCAGGGAACATGCTCTTGGGGGGCTCACGAAATGCGATCGAAATGATCCGCTGTCCCTCGGCAAGCCGCTTTCCTGTTCGGAGGAAGAACGGCACGCCGGCCCACCGCCAATTGTCGATGGAGCATTTCAAGGCAATGAAAGTCTCGGTTTCAGACTCCGGACTGACGCCTTCCTCCCCACGGTATCCGTTATACTGGCCCCGGACGACATCGCCTGGATCGATAGGCAGGATGCTTCGAAAGACCTTGTTCTTCTCTTCGCTGATGGACGACGGCTCAAGCGCTGTCGGTGGCTCCATCGCCACGAATGCGAGGATCTGGAAGAGGTGGGTCACCACCATGTCGCGAAAGGCGCCCGTCGCCTCGTAGAACGCTGCCCGACTACCAAGACTCAGCGTCTCCGGGACGTCGATCTGCACGTGGCCGATGAAGTTACGGTTCCAGATCGGCTCAAAGAGCCCGTTGGCGAAGCGGAACGCGAGAATGTTTTGCGCCGGTTCCTTGCCAAGAAAGTGATCGATCCGAAAAATCTGTTCCTCGGCGAAGACGTCATGCAGCTTGGCGTTCAGCGACTTTGCGCTCGCGAGGTCGGTGCCGAAAGGCTTTTCCATCACGATTCTGGATCGTTCGACGAGGCCCGCTTCTCCAAGGATGCGTACCGCCGACAGCGCCGCATTGGGGGGCACGCTCAGGTAGTGCAACCGGCGACTCTCGCCCTCGAACGTTTGTTCCGCCTTTTGTACCGCCGCCTTGACGGCCTGAGCACCAGCAGCGAGCGGGACGTAGTCCAAGGACTTGGAGAAGGATTCCCAGTCTCGCTCGGTGATCTTGCGGCTGGAAAACTCATCGAGCGCCGCTCGTGCGAGTCTGCGAAAGCCATCGACATCGAGGTCATCCAGCGAGACGCCGACGATCCGGCAGCCAGGAATGAACCCGACGGTCGACAAATGGAACAGGCCCGGCAATAGCTTCCGACGAGCAAGATCGCCCGTGGCGCCCACGAGGATCACGACCTGGGGAAACCGCGGACCAACGCCTGGTGGGATCTTTGGCACCGTGCAATCCCTACTTGCGGGCGGCCGACCGCCTCGCGACGTGAAGATAGCCCACCAAGGTGCCTTCAGGCGACACCCGCGGGCCGCGATCGACTGTCGTCAGACCGACCATGGGCGGTGCGAGGGACGAGACACGTTGTCGCTGACCGGCGAGGCGGGACCCGGATTGCGTCTCGCAGATTCAAAACGCTCCCTCGGTCTGGCTGTCCCGAAAAAAGAAGCGGCGATCTGGCTAGTCCTCTCCACTGTGTCGATGCCGCGGGGAGTGACGGCCTTCTGCGCAGCGGGTCACTGGCCGTCTATTTATGAGCGACAAACGCTGCCTTCGCCTCGGGCAGCTCGCGTTTGATGTCAGCGATGCGTTGCTCGCTGGAAGGGTGGTCCGAGAGGAACGCCGGCGGCTCCTTTCCTTTGGAGTAATCCAGCATCCGCTGCCAGAAATCGACCGCCTTGGCGGGGTCGTAACCGGCCTTGGCCATAAGCACGAGACCGATGTGGTCCGCCTCGCTCTCCTGCTGCCGCGAGAAGGGCAACTCGACGCCGATCTGCGCCCCGAGGCCGAGCGCCGCCCCGGTCATCTGCACTGCGCCAGGACTCTTCGCCTGGACCGCCGCCAGGAGGCCCGCCTCTCCCAGCTGCATCAGCTCCATCCGGGAGAGCCGCTCCGCTCCATGGCGTGCGAGCGCATGCGAGATCTCGTGGGCCAGCACGACCGCGAGCCCGTTCTCGTCCTGGGTGATCGGAAAGATCCCGCTGTACACGGCGATCTTGCCGCCGGGCATGCACCAGGCGTTGACCGTCTTCGGATCGTCGATGACCGTGGTCTGCCACTGATAGCCGGGGTGGAACTGCCCCTCGGCGGCGTCGACCAGGCGTTTACTCACTCGCTGGACCAAGTCGACGTGCGCGGGGTTGGTGTCGGTCTTCGCCTTGGCGAGCTCTTGTTGGTACGACTGGACCCCGAGTTGGTTGATCGTCGAATCGCCAACCAGATTGAGCTGCTTGCGCCCGGTGATGGGCGCCGTGGTGCAAGCTGCAAGCAGGGCCGCCACGAATAGGAGGATCTTCACATCCCCGAACATGGGCATGGGGTCGATCATCTGCAGTGGCTGGGGGGCCCCACTGTGGCCCCGCGGCGGGATTTCGCGAAACAGGAAGGCCGCGGGCTGGTGGAATTCCCCAGCGAGACCGCGGCCAGAAGGTGGTCGGGGAGACAGGATTTGAACCCGCGGCCCCCTGGTCCCGAGCGGGCCCAAGAGGAATCCGACCGCTTGTCTTCGGTTGGCACGCCATCGCAACCTCTGGAAAGTACGTGTGCACGGCCGTCGTGTACAGGCTCTGCGAGAAGGGCGAGTTGCACGCACTTCGGATCGGAGGGGCGCTGCGCTTCGAACCGGATGCCGTCCGCAAGTACGCCGAGCGGACACGCCTCTGAGGACGCCTTTCACTTCGTGCGCCAGCTCGTGCCGGAGATCGGGCGGGAGCCCGACTACGACAAGGTTCGCGGCAGCCCGATAGGGCCGCGCCGGGCGAGGCAGGTTCGAAAGCGCTGCACGGATGGAGCAAGCGGCAGCCTAATCGACCTCTCGCCGCTGCGGGCCACGTTGGAAGAACTGAGCGGGCTGCCGCCGGCACTGCTCATCACCGGTCAGTACGACGTGCTGCGCGACGAAGGCGAGGCCTACGCGCACAAGCTCACCGAAGCGGGTGTCCAGGTGACGGCGGTGCGCTACCTGGGCACCGTGCACGACTTCATGCTGCTGAACGCCATCACCGCAGACCCGGGGATGATCTCGGGGCGCTGCACGCTGCGCTTGCCGATGGCAGGGCCGCCGCGGCACTCGCGGAGGCGGAGAAGATCGGCCTGGACCATGGTGTCCGAGGCACGCCGGCCTGGTTGGTGGGCCAAAGATTGATCATCGGACTCCGCCCGGCGGAAGAATTCGAGCGCCTCGGGGAGTACGGCCCGCCGATGCCGCCGTGACGTGGATCGCTCGAGACGCCGTTGACGGAAGGGTGACTATCCGAAGGACGGTCGGCCAAGTCTTCACGTTCTATCGCGACCTGCGGAACCTGCCCCGCTTCTTGGGCGACGTCATGGCGGTTGAGCCGATCGATCCGGCAACCTATCGATGGACGGTACAAGGCCCTCTAAGCATTCGAGTGAACTGGACGATCAGAATTACCGAGGAGCGCCCGAACGAGCTGATCCGCTATGAAACGGTGGCTTCGCCTGCGCTGAAGACCCATTGGGACATCCATATTCGCCCCGGGATCGATCGCCGGTGAAACTGACGTCCGCGAAGTGATGAGAATCCCCCTCGGGAGGTTAGGACGCCCAGCACTTGCCGTGATGGGAAAATTTCCAGCGGAGGAGATCGCTTCGAACTTGCACAGGTTGAAGGAGCTGATGGAAACCGGAAAGGTGACTGACATGAGCTTCGCCGTGACGGGCAAGTTTGCCCAACGCGACATGCGGCCGGTCGTTCTGCTCGAGCGTGCATATGCCGGTCCAGCCAACGACGAGTCGCGTCGAGCGCTCGGCGTCGACAGTACTTTGTCACTTGACATGCCAAGTGTCCGCTTCTAGTTGAAGCGCTCGGAGGGCGACGAAGTGCACCCTCCGTCGCAACGAACACATTCGTGGATGCACGCGCAAGAGGAGATGGCCATGCCTGCAACCAGTGGCTCCGCAATCAGGAACATCGTTTTGGTTCACGGCGGCTTCGTCGACGGATCTGGCTGGGCGGCCGTGTACAAGATCTTGAAGAACGACGGGTACAACGTGGTCGTCGTGCAGAATCCCACGCTGTCCCTGGCCGACGACGTCGCCGTGACGAAGCGCGCGATCGTTGCGCAAGGCGGCTCCGTACTGCTCGTCGGTCACTCCTACGGCGGCGCAGTGATCACCGAAGCCGGCACCGATCCGAAGGTCGCCGGGCTCGTGTACATCGCCGCTTTCGCTCCGGACAAGGGCGAGTCGGTGTCGTCGCTGATCAAGGATCCGCTGCCGGGCGCACCGGTTCCTCCGATTCTTCCGCCTCAGGACGGCTTCTTGTTCCTCGATCAGGCAAAGTTCCACTTCTCCTTCGCGGCTGACGTCGACGTGGATACGGCCACGTTCATGGCAAGCTCCCAAGTCCCGTGGGGCGTGAAGGCACTGGCCGGGACGATTACCGAGCCCGCTTGGAGGACCAAGCCGAGTTGGTACCTGGTGTCGACGGAGGACAGGATGATACCGCCGCCCGCCCAGCGCACCATGTCGAAGCGCGCCGGCTCGACGGTGACGGAGGTCGCTGGCAGCCACGCTATCTATGTGTCGCAACCGAAATCGGTGGCCTCCTTCATCGAGAAGGCCGCCAACGAAGTCGCGGCGAAGTCAAAATAAAGCGCCGATCACTTGATCGGTCGACGGTCGACCGCGATCTACCGCGGCGTAAACGCCGGCGCGCGGGTGGACCGTGATGGACTTCCGCTCGTGGTGGGCGATGACCAGGTCTGGGCCCATCAGCGACGAGGCCGAGCTGCAATTGGTGGAACTTCGCGTCTAGCTGGAGCGCGCGAGCGAGATCAGCGGCGGAGACAGGCTCCAACTCGTACGTCGTGGTGGGGTTCGCGAGCAAGAGGACCGAGCAGGGGCTGACGAGGGCGATCGACCTGTTCCAGCAGGCGGTCGACCTCGACCATCTCGCGCGGTCGCATTCAGTCGTCGTCGCCGCCCTGGCCGGCATCCCCGTCGTCGTCATGGCCGGGGCAGTTTGTTGGCGCCGCCGCGGGGACGAGGGTTCCGAGCAGGCCGTGAGTTTCGCCGTCCGGACCCGCCGTGAAGTAGAGGGTGTCCTTCGAGCCCGATCCGGTGCCGTTGCCGAACTGCAGCGCCCACAGGCCGTCGATGCTCAGCGTTGGGCAGTCCGCGGCGCGCAGCTGGCCCTTCGGCTGCATCTCGCCGTTCCTGCGGACGCTGAGCGGATCGAAGGCGGTGATCCTGCCGTCGCCGAAGTTGCCGATCAGCAGGTTGTTGGCGAACGCACCGAACGTGGGGGGCGCCAGCGCGACGCCCCACGGCGCGTTGAGGTGCCCGCGCGAGGCCACGCGCCGGAGGAGAGTCCCCGATGTGTCGAAGGCGTCGACGAAGCCGCGACCCTTGCCGGGCACGTCGTCGTGCCTGGCCTTGTCCTGCCGCGCGAACGTCACGTACAGCGTGCCGTTGACGTTCTGGATGCCGAATGGAGCGTACCCGTGCGGGAGGCGCCGATCGGTGAACGAGCCCACCAGGTTGAACGACGCGTCGAATACGTCGACCACGCCGTTGTGGAAGTCCGTCGCGTAGAGGCGGGTCCCGGCGGTCGCGCTGTCGATGGCGAGCCCCTTGTACACGGCGCCCGCCGCCGAGCGATCCGCGGCGATCACCGCCTCCGTGGGACGGACGGCCGGATTCCATCCAGCGATCACGCCGTCCTCGGTGGCGAAGATGAACCGCGCCGGACCCGCTGCGGCTCCCCTGCTCACGATGAATGCCGCATTGCTGCCGTTGAAGACGGTCCCGGTGGGAGCACCGGGAATGGTGACCACGAGCGCCCGCGGGACTCCGTTGCCGTCGTAGAGAGTGGACGTCGCGGTCCCATTGTTCGCGGACCACCAGGGCGAGGTGGCGCTCGAGACGAGGCCCCAGGCGTTGACGAGGTTCGGATCGAAGCGATCGGCGGGAACTGCGGGGCCGTCTGACACGAGGTTGTGCTGCGTGTAGAACTGGGCGGCGGCAGGTAACGAAGAAACGAGCAGACCGACAGAGAGCAACACCATCAGACGCGTTCGCATGAATTCCCCTTGACCCCGAGGAAGGGTCGACGTCGGCGATCGGATGGATGGTCGTTGTGACGAGGCCGACCGAGCGCCGGCGCGCAACCCACCGCTTACTCCTCATACGCCCCGACCTCAACCCCCGACGAAGGTCAGGAGTCCTGCCGCTCAATCACGTGCCTGTCCAGGGCGTTCACCGCAGCGGGGTCGCAGGGGCAGTGCGGGTGGATGAGATCGCTCGCGAAGGCGTAAGGCAAGATGATCGAGAACGCGCTGACGCCGATAATCGAAGAGTCCAGCAATGGCTTTACCCGGTACACGGAGCGCGGCGTCGCCTCGACCGCTTGACGGGCAACGGAGACTGCCAACACCAGCACGAAGGCGATCCTCGGGCGAAGCTACGCATCGAGCGCTGTGCTGGCTGCGCTTCCGTCCGGGGGCCCGCTCTACAACCTGCGGCGCAGCACGAGCGCGATTCACCGGGCTTGCTCTGCTGTCTACTCAACCTTGGCCGGCGGCATGGCCGATGACGAGCGACCGAGATTCGCGGAACTGCGCGAGATGATGAGGGCGAGCACCGAAGCCTTACTTCTCCAAGATCACCCCACCAAGTGGACCGCGTTTCAGAAAGAAAGTCGAGACACTTCTCGGACACGGCTGCTTCACGGTCGTGATCGACAGAGTGGAGGGGGTCTCGCCACACCGGACTTGCGTTCATGACTGCGGCACCGGCTGCGTGGCGGTCAAGATCCAGAAGCTGACGGAGCCACGGGTAGAGGGACCGTCGGCCGAAGGAGGAACCCCCGTGAAATCGCGATATCCTGTGGTGTGCTCGCCCAACCACCTCGCGCACTCGCGAGAGCAGCGATCTCGTCCGCAGTCGCGGTCGCTTTGGGACTTGGGCTCGTCGTCGGACTGCGGATCTCCTGGAGAGTGGCCGCACTGACGGCTTGGGATGCGGGAGGCCTGTCTCTCCTTCTCCTTGCCTGGATGACGATCGCGATGAGCTCGCCAGAAACGACGCATGAGCGAGCAGCGGCCGAGGATCCGGGCCGAACCGCCGTATATGCGCTTGTCTTGCTCAGTTCTGGCGCCAGTCTGCTCGCCACCACCGCGCTCGTGAGACGCGCCAGGCTGATTGCCGGGAACCAAGCAGAAGCGCTGGTAGCGCTCTGCCTGGCGAACGTCGCGCTCTGCTGGGCGCTAACCCACACGGCCTTCACGCTCCGGTACGCCCATCTCTACTACCGCGAGGATGATGAAGGCGTGGGCGGCGTCGAGTTCCCAGGGGGAGCCCGGCCAAGCTACTTCGACTTCGCCTATCTGGCGTTCACGATCGGCATGTGCTTCCAGGTGTCCGACACCTCGGTCTCGAGTCCGCAGATCCGACGCGCTGTGCTGCTGCACGCGACCTTGTCGTTCATCTACAACACCGCGATCCTCGCGTTCGTGCTGAATCTGGTGTTCGGATTCGTTGGATAGAGCGCCTCCAGCATCTTGAAATTCCAGCCGGCGCCTGGTCGCAGGCCAGCTGCCCCTAGGTCTAGCCGCACCGCGCAGTCTCGCCAGAAGCCGCCGCGTTGCGGCCCGCTCATGGGCACCCGAGTCGCCCGAACGGGCCGCTTTGGGACACAGGTGGACCCAGCACACGCTCGAGGCGCACGCCACACGGGCCAGCACATCTGGGCCACTGCTCGCAGTCAGCAGTGGCGAACGATGCCGTGGATGGTCGCGTTCTTCGGCATCCTCGTGGTCCCGCTCGGCATCGTCAGCATCACGCTCATCATCCTGCAGGCGCTCGCGGTCGGTGCGTGGTGCGCCCGCAGTCGGAAGCATCGGATCCGGGTGGTAGGTCCTGCCGCTGGCTGCCGTCGCGGTTGCTGCCGGTCGGATGGCATGGAGCTCATGGAAGGCTCCATGGACGCCACGCGTCCTCCTGCACGGCGATCGTCCCTTCGCGGATCTCCGCCGCCCACCTGCTCCGTTCGCCGTCGCGCCAGAACCGCAGGTCCACCCGGGCCCGGCCGACCGTCAGCCCATGGAGCGTGATTTCCGGGAGCCAGCTCGGGAGGTCCGGATCGACGTAGAGCCGTCCCCTCGGCGCGTCGGCGCGGACGCCGAGCATCGCCTGCAGCAGGTGAAAGACGCTTCCGGCGGCCCAGGCTTGGGGCACGTTGGCCTGTGGATAGAGAACAGGAAATGTGCCGGGCCGCCGCTCGATGCCTGCGTACAGCTCCGGCAGCCGGTAGCTCACGAAGTAGCTCGCCGCCTCGGAGATGTCGCGTGCCACGCGGGCCGCCTCGGCGGCGAAGCCATAGCGCTTGAAGCCGAGCGCGATGATGCCGTTGTCGTGGGGCCAGACCGAGCCGCGCTGGTACGAGAACGGGTTGTAAGCAGGGTTGGATGCCGACAGTGTCCGAATGCCCCACCCGCTCCACATGTCGGGCTCGAAGAAGCGCCCTACGACACGCGCAGCGTGCTCCGGGCTCGCGATGCCGCTCGCGAGGCAGTGGCCGGCGTTGGAGGCGATTGTCTGTACGGGCTGCTTGTCGGGATCGAGCGCGAACGCGTAGAAGCCGAGGTCCTCGCACCAGAACTTCTCCTCGAAGGCGACCCGGAGCGCTTTCGCCTTGGCGCGCAGCCCGGCCGCGCGCTCGCGCTCGTCGAGCGCCTCGAGCACTTCCGCCGTGCGCATCCACGCGTCGAAGACGTAACCCTGGAGCTCGCAGAGCGCCTTGGGCTGGGGGACCTGGCGGCCGTCCGGGTAGACCACCGCGTCGGGCGCGTCCTTCCAGCCCATGTTCTCGTAGCCCTGCGGGGAGCGCGTTTTATACTCCTGAAAACCGTCCCCATCGAGATCGCCGTAGCGGTCAATCCATTCGAGGCAGCGGAGCGCGACGTCGCGGTGCTCGCGCAGCAGCGCGAGGTCGCCGAGCCACTTCCAGGTTTCGTGCAGAGTGATCAGGTAGAGGGGAGTGGCGTCGGCGGTGCCGTAATACGGCGTGTGCGGGATCCGGTGGAAGTGGGCCAACTCCCCGGTGCGCATCTCGTGGGGAATCTTGCCGGGCTCGGCGTCGCGACGGTCATCCATCTCGGTCGCTTGGAGCTGCGCCAGCTTCTTCAGCGCGCCGCGCGCGAACCCGGCGTGGACGATGGTGCTTTGCAAGCCCGCGATGAGCGAGTCGCGGCCGAAGATCGCGACGAACCACGGCACCCCGGCCGCGGGGAGCCAGACGTCGGGGGCGAAGTCGTGGTCGTAGAGCCTGAGCGCTCCCATATCTTCGACCGACTGCCGGTAGAGGCGGTAAATGTCCTCGTTGGCAGTCGTCACCTTCGTCGCCGCGTCACGCCACTGCCGATGGAGTCGGTCCTGGTCCGCGTCGGCCTCGCCACGATGGTCGCAGGAGCAAGCTGGTGGGGCAGCGCGCACCGCCTGACCGCGGACGAGCAGGTAGTGGCAGCAGGTATGCCACGTGGCCCCGGCAGATAGCTCCACCTCGAACGTAATCCGGCCGTTCGCATAGATCGGCCGGGAGCTGCTGTGCACGAGGCGATAGATCAGGCCCCGACGAAAGTCCCCGTTGGTGTACGAGGTTTCGAGCTCTGCGCTCTCATGCCATTGAGTGACGATGCGGCCCCGGCGAAGGAGGTGCCCGAGCTTTACTTCGAACAGGTCCGCGAAGTCCGCGCGGAGGGCGATCTCGAGGTTGAAGCGGACGGGCCCGAGCCCATGGTTCACCAGGTCCAGGTCCTCGTGGATGCCGTCACCGATCGTGCGGCTGATGACGAGCGACAGCGTGCCCCCGGGGATGTGGCCGTCCTCGGTCGCGACGACTGCGTTGGTCAAGTAGAGGCGCGCCGCGTAGTACTCCGTAGCGGCGGAGTTGAGGCGTTGCCACGGCGTGCCGTTCGCGAAGATCGCATAGTAGGACACGAAGCGCGTGTCGTCAGCGAAGACGCCCTGCTCAGTGTCCGCCTGAATCTCCCCACCGAGATCAGTCACCATGAACGTGGCGCCGTGATTGATGGTGAGGAGGGGCGTCCCGACGGCGATCTCGACCGGCATGGATTACCCTACCGCGCTCGCCTCGAGGCGGTCCAACCTCGCGGGGACGCCGGCGTGGGCACGCAGGATCCTTTTTGACTCAACCCCGCAAGCGCTTTCTCAAAGCTGCGCGTACGTCTTCGATCTTGACTTCATGGTCGGGCTGCTTCCAGAGCACTCTTCCATTCTGAGCACGAATGACGAGGCCATGATTCTTGAAGCCCAGTTCCTTGATCGCCTTCGCTGCCTCGGGCGTAGTTGCGTCCACGTTCTCTGCTTTGACTCTGCCCGGGAATTCTTCCATGAGCCCGCTCACGGCAGGCTTGATCTGCGCGCAAATGGCTCAGCCAGGCAGGTAGTAGTACGTCACCTGGAGCTGCTTCGGCTTCGAGGCTTTGGCGTGGACCGGGAGAGTACACAGCATCGCCGCTGCAACAAGAAACACCTCAATCGCCTTTTTCGAGATCTTCATCAGCGCTCCTCCGACTGGTCCTGACTCATAACGCCTTCCCCGTCGCCCGTCGCTACTCGCTCCGCCCTCATGCGCTGCAGCTGAACAGCTCACGATTTTTCGCAACGCGCTCGCGAGCTTGAGCTGTCAGTGCTGCCTCCCGTCGTTGCTATACGCTGCCGCGCCGGATCCACAAGCCAGTCCCACGATCCAGCCAGCGTTCGCACTCGATAGCAACGCGGCTGTGGTTCCTGGTTTCGTCTACGAAGTGCCGGCACAGCCGGCCATTCGGTGATGACAATCTGCCGCACGGTGTAGAGCCCGTCGTCCTCGGTCGGCAAAAGGCAGCCCGGAGGGCGGCGACGAGACCGATCGCGGGACTGGCTTTTACTGACCACCTGGGACGCAGCCTCGCGGTCGTAGTCGTCCATGGCGCTCCTGATACCTTGAGACCGTCAGTCCCCTTCGAACTTGAAGGAGACCCTCAACCTGGCCCGGTAGGCTTTCACCTTGCCCTTCTCGATCTGCAGATCGAGTTGCGCGACCTCCGCGATCCGCAGATCCCGAAGCGACTTCCCCGCTCGCTGGACCGCCGCGGCCGCCGCCTTCTCCCAGGACTCAGTGCTGGTCCCGACCAGCTCGATGATCTTGTAGACGCTCTCCGGCATAGGTGGTTCCTCCCTCGGCCGGTCGTTATTGCACAGGTTGGCGCGCGCCGCGGTATCAGGCATGCCCTCCTCGCCAACCCCCCGCGCGAGTCGCGCTCCGTCTCCGGCGCGTGCGCGCCCGTCTGGCGCCTCGTGGCGCGATGCGCCGCCCGTCCGCGCCATCGCCCGCATGCTTCCGGCGCCGATGAAGCCCGGCTTCTGTCGGTGGCCATCCTTACCCCCGCGAATCCACCTTCGCGCGCGCCGCCCCCGCCGCGGAGAGCACCGATTGATCGGGCTTGGGCAGCGCATGTCCGCCCACCGCCTCGCCCAGCGTGCCGAGTGCGCCCAGGAGCGCCGTGGCCTCATAGGGGATGAAAACCTTGGAAGCACCCTGCCCGGCGATGTTCTGCAGCGCCTCGATGTATTTCAGAGCGAGGATCTGCGGCGAGACGCCCGCCTCGTTGATGGCCTTGAACTGCGTCGCAATCGCTTGCGCATTGCCGGAGGCGCGCAGGATCTCCGATTGCCGATCGCCTTCGGCGCGGGCGATCTGCGCGTCGCGATCGCCCTCGGCCGAGAGCAGCTTGGCAGCCTTCTCGCCCTCGGCCTTCAGGATCGCCGCCTGCTTCTGCCCCTCGGCGGTGGTCACCTGCGCGCGGCGCTCGCGCTCGGCCTGCATCTGCAGGGCCATCGAATCCTGGATGGACTTGGGCGGATCGATCTCGCGGATCTCCACGCGCGTGACCTTCACGCCCCACTTCTCCGAAGCCTCGTCGAGCACCTCGCGCAGGCGCACGTTGACGTGATCGCGGCTGGTCAAGGACTCGTCCAGTGTCAGTCCGCCCATCAAATTGCGAAGATTGGTGCGGGTGAGCTGGTCGATGGCGTAGCCCACGTCCTGGATCTCGTACTTGGCCTTCACCGGATCGATCACTTGGTAGTAGATGACCGAGCCCACGCCCATGCCCACGTTGTCGCGGGTGATCACCTGCTCGCTGTCGAGACCGAGCACCATCTCGCGCATGTCGACGTGGTTCTGCAGCGCGGCCTGACCCTGCCGGCGCATGAGGAAGGGGCTGGGCTTGTCGATCATCGGCAGCACGATGCTGAGCCCGCTCTGCAGGGTGCGGTGATAGCGGCCCAGGCGCTCGATGATCATCACGTGCGCCTGCGGGACGGTCCGCAGCGTCATGCGGAAGAAGATGATGGCAACGAGCGCGAGGACGCCGACCACGATGAGATTCATGGGGTGCTCCTCTCCAGAGGGACGACCAGCAGGCAAAGACCATCGCGCTGCACCACCTGCGCCTCGGTGCCGGGTGCCAGGTCGCCGGCCAGCGAGCGCGCCTTCCAGTGCTCGCCGGTGAGCAGCACCACTCCGTCGGCGTGCTCGCTGACGGCCTGGAGCACGCGCACGCGCTTGCCGACGATGGCTTCGGCGTTGGTGGCGAGCCGCCGCGCACGCCGGCGGTGCACCAGGCGCGCGACGACCGGCCATTCGGCGATCAGCGCGCCGGCGAAGAGCAGTATCTGCACGGCGGGGGCGGCGCCCAGCGCGGACCCAATCGCCGCGGGGAGGCACGCCAGCGCCATGGCGAGCAGCACCAGCGCGCCGTGGAGCAGCTCGCCACCCGCAAGGAGCAGCGCCGCGGCGAGCCACAACTCCCAGCCGGCGAGGTGCATCGAGACCGTTGATCCCACGGAAGCAGTTTCAGTGCCAGAGCGCCGGCCCCGCCTACCAGCGTCGCGGCGGAGAAGGCGGTGCCGGAGGAGGCGTGATCGGTTCCACCATCCGTAGCAGCACCAACCGCTCGACAGCTTTGCGCACATCGCTAGGCGCGGGCCCGCATCCGTCCAGCGAAGATGTCATCTCCGCGATTCTCTTCGGACCGCTCTGCAGCTCGCCTAGGTACAGTGTCACCTTCCAAGCGCGGGAACCCGGTGTCAGCGAGCGTTTAAGCGGAGAGCAGCGTCGTCACTTCCTGACGCAGGCGCCCGGCCTGCCGGGAGCGCAGCGGTCTCCCGCCCGATCTCCCGATCGAAGCTGAAGTCCGAAGCAGCGTCGCCGGTGATGAGCCGTGAGCTACGATTGAAGGTCAGGTCCTGGATCGCCCACTTGATGAACACGACCACGCGGCTCTGGAACTGGACGATGTACATCAAGTGGATCAGCGCCCAGATGAGCCAGGCGGGCAGTCCCGCCAGGTGAAGTCCGAACACGCTGGCTACAGCAGACGCTCGCCCGATGACCGCCAGGCTGCCCTTGTCCAGGTATTTGAAAGGCGGAGGCGCCTTCTGGCCGCGTAGTCGTCGCACGATGACCTTGGCAGCGTACGTCCCTTGCTGCATGGCCACCTGGGCCACACCTGGCAGGGGCTTGCCGTCTGGGCCCGACGCCACCGCGAGGTCGCCAATCACGAAGGTCTCCGGATGGTCGGGCACCGTGAGATCCGCGTTGACCTTGATCCTGCCAGTCGGTCTCCGAGTTGACATCAGGCTGACCACACGCCGCCGCTCCGCGGCGTGACTGCGTCGTGCGGCATGCCGGCGGCTGGCTGCTCGACGTAGCGGAACGGTCTTCGTACCGCCCGGCCCTCGCTGGACTGCGAGCCGCGACTTCATTGGGCTCCATCGAGACGTCCGCCTCAACCGTTGCGCACGAAGCGTAGTCTCTGCTTGTTCGTTCGCGACCGGCTGTCGTTCGTTGCGGGGGCGTGCCACCTTGCCTGCCGCAACTAATCTGGCTAGAATCTAGCCAGATTGAGATTTTCCATCATTCTTGCTCCGGAGGCGGTCCAGGACCTCCGGTCACTCAAGGCGAACATCAGGACGCAGGTACGCCGAGCGATGGAGCACCTCCGGCACGAACCGGAGAAGGTGAGCAAGAGCCGCATCAAGCGCCTCCGCGGAACATCCAAGTCGCAGTACCGGCTCCGCGTCGGCGAAATTCGCGTCTTCTACGACGTCACAGGCGATACCGTCGAGGTGCTCGCTGTCGTCGCCAAGTCGGAGGCAGAGTCATGGCTCGCCCAGTTCGGAAAGGCCGAATGAAGAAGGTTCCGCTCTCGGAGGTCAAGGACGACCTCTCTCGCTACCTCAGGGAAGCCGAGGAGAAAGCGGTCATCATCACCCGGCACGGCAAGCCGGCAGGCGTCCTCATCGGGTTCGCATCGGAGGACGACTGGTTCGACTACCGACTAGAAAGCGATCCGCGGTTCCTCGCGCGCATCGAGAAGGCGCGCAAGAGTCTGCGCTCCGGTCGCGGCACTCCATTGGAGGACGTCGAGTAGATCTGTTCGCAGGCGACCGAAGTGGTTCAAAAGGTCGTCCGGAGGGTGGTTCGCAGGGTGGTTCGGCGCCTCGTCAGGAAGGTCATCAGCACCTGTACCAAGTCGCGAACCAGTTTGCTGATGAGGCAGCTGATGAGTTTGAGGGCCGCAAGTCGCCGGATTCACTGCAGAGAGCTGCCCACCCCGCCCCCCGCCGATCAGACCGACAATCGGAGCGACACCGGCCGGTATGAATGTCACCATGAACAGCGGGGGGCGGGGTGGCCAGTTGAGAACTGGCAAGAACGGACCAGAGAAGGTGACTGTTTGGCCAAGGGAATCGGAGGGTAGAAAGGAAGATAGGGTGAAGTGAAAGAAAGAGGAGGAGAAGGCGGGGAGGAGAAGGCGGGAAGGAGAAGGCGGGAAGGAGAAGGCGGGGAGCAGGAAGGCAGGGAGAAGGAGATGAGGAGGAGTATCGTCTGCAGAACTGTGCCTCGACGATTCGCGCTGGCGACGGCAGCGGTGGGTTGCGTCGTGGTTGTGCAAGCGCCGCCGCTCACGGCCGCTGCAATCGAACGGACGGCTCGGCGAGCTGACGGCAGCGTGATCCGTTGGTCCATCGATCGGCAGCACGTCGCTCCCAGGCAGGGAATCCTGGTTCTCGCTCAGGGATCCGGGTGCCTTGGCACAGGGATGAATCCAAACTTGACGCGTGCACAGCGGCTGCTTCCGGAGTTCGCAGTCGTGATGGTTGAGAAGTATGGCGTCCGACGCAGCGAGGCGCCGAAGGATCCGTTCGGCGGTTGTTCCCGAACGTTCTACAAGCACAACACGGTCAGCCAGCGAGTCGAGGATCTTCAGCGCGTGCTCGGCGAACTCGAGGCGGCGACATGGTGGGATCAGCGCCTCGTGTTGTTCGGAGGCTCTGAAGGCGGGGCAGTGGTCTCGATGTTGGCACCTCGGGTGAGGCCGACGGCAGTCGTCGTCTTCTCCACGGCGCCTGGGGGGACCTTTCGCGAGACATTCAAGCTTGCCGTTCCACCGGCTGTCGCGGCCGAGGCGGATTCCGAGTTCGCGAAGATCATGGCGAACCCGCTGAGCTCGAAGCTTTGGGGAGGGAACTCGTATCGGTGGTGGGCCGATATCCTTGACCGCGACCTCACCGCATATCTGCTGTCGGTGCATGCTCCCATCCTCGTCGTCCAAGGAGAGCGCGACAGATCGTCTCCCGTTCAGGGCGCGCGCATGTTGCGAGACGATTTTCAACGGGCCGGCCACTCGAACCTCACCTATTGGGAGTTCCCTGGCTACGACCACCAGATGCATGACGCGGCGGGAGTTTCGCATCTCGATGAGGTGATGCAACGCATCTCCGCCTGGCTCGCGACAACGGTCAGTACCGGCCGCAGCATCGATGACGGTGCGCCATCGACACTGCAGCGCGACCAGTGATGTCCCTGAGCCACCGGAGCGCGGGTTTTGACCGCCAAGACCGGTGTGTGCTAAGCGTACATACAGCAGCATGGCACACCAACAATGAAAACCCCAACCGTCGAACGCGAGAGTGCTACGTTTCGGCTCCCTGCTTTGCTCCTGGAGCGCGCACGACAGGAAGGCGCCACCCGAGGGCTGGCGTACGTGCGCTCCGTCGAAGAAGCTATGGAGGTCTACTTCTTCTCGCGCCTGCCTCCGCCGATGGCGGAGGCGCTCGAGGCGGACATCAGGGACCTGAAGATCTCGCGACAGAATTACTTCTACTCGCTTCTCGACGCGCGGTACCGCGAGCTGATCAGGAAACAGAAGGTCACCGGGGCGAAGGGGACCGGGACCAAGAGGAAGTAGTCGATCGCGGGAAGGGTACGGATGAGCGAGCCCTTGCGCAAGCTCTCCGCCTCGCGCTCCGGACGCACCTCGCAGCGCCAGCGCGTCACCATCGAACATCGCCTCGCCCACCACGCCCAGAAGCAGGGGCGCTTCGCTCGCTATCTCGGCCTGCGCAAGAACCTCCTCGACTCCCGGCGTCACGCGGCCATCCTCAACCTCGAAGTGCTCCACGCGCGCCGAGCCGCGTGACTACGCTGGATTCAAACCGTTCGGCGCTCTAGTCAACGAGCGGAGGTCAACGCCGGACCGGCGATGCGCAGATCGAAGGCGGACTGCCCTGTCGTCGTCGAGGGAACGTCGCGCGTCCCGGAGCAACGGTGGTCGGCGCCGAACGGACCGGCACAGCTCCAGCAGCGCCGACGCGGTCGTCGTTTCGCAGCGCGCCGGCGTTCCGGTCCTGCTCACTGCCGACGAAGTCGCCGCAGCCCTCCGCACGACGCGCAAGGCGGTCTACGCCATGATCGAGCGGGGATATCTCCCAGGTCTCGTTCGAGTCCGACGTCGAGTCCTCGTTCGTCAGACCTCCCTGCTACAGTGGCTGAAGGAAAAGGGTGCGCCGTCGCTCAGGGAGCCTGAGCGATGAGCGTGAAGGTCAGGAAGTTCAAACGAGGCGGGTACGAAGTGGACATCATCGTGCGGCTGCCAGACGGGACGAGGCTGCGGGAGCGGAAGAAGACTCCCTGCACGTCGAAGCCCGCTGCCCAGCGCTGGGGCGAGGAGCGCCAGGCCATCCTCGTCCTCAGCGGCAAGCCGCACAGGAAGGAGGTTCCGACGCTCGAGGAGTTCGCCTCTCGCTACATGGCCGAGCACGTCAAGGCGAACCGCCACAAGCCGAGCACCCAGTCGCTGAAGGAGCACATCATCGACTTCTACTTGAAGCCGAGGTGGGCCAGGCGGCGGCTCGACGAGATCCGCGACTCCGACGTGCAGAAGCTGAAGGCAGAGCTCGCCGAGCTGAGCCCCAAGACCGTGAACAACGTGCTCTGCGTCCTGAACACGATGCTCAACGTCGCGGTCGAGTGGGGCGTGCTGGAGTCGATGCCGGCGCGCGTGAAGCTGCTCAAGGTCTCGCAGTCGGAAGTGCCCTTCTACGAGCCGCACGAGTACGAGCGGCTCGTCGAGGCGGCGCAGACCATCGGCGACCAGCGGCTCCTCGTTTTCGTGCTGCTCGGCGGTGACGCCGGGCTGCGATGCGGGGAGATCATCGCGCTGGAGCAGACCGACGTGGACCTGAAGCGCGGCCTGCTGCACGTGCGACAGAGCGAGTGGGAGGGACACCTGACCGAGCCCAAGAGTGGGCGCGGGCGGAAGGTGGTCCTCACCGAGCGGCTCGCGGCAGCGCTGGCGAAGAACCGGCACCTGCGAGGCCCGCGCGTGCTGTGGCGTGACGAGAGCGAAGGCAAGGTGACCCAGGTGCTGCTCGCGAAGTGGATGCGGCGCCTGCAGCGTCGGGCGAGGCTGAAGGAGACCGGGCAGCTGCACATCCTCCGGCACACCTTCTGCTCGCGCCTGGCGATGGCTGGAGCCTCGACGATGGCGATCAAGGAGCTCGCCGGGCACCAGCAGATCAGCACCACGCAGCGCTACATGCACCTCAGCCCGGCTGCGAAGTCGGCCGCGATCCAGTTGCTCGATCGCGGCCTCGATCTCGCTGCCGAGGACCTGAAAGAGCCCGCGAAGCGTGGAGACATTGTGGAGACGGCGACCGCCGCTCCACAAAGTCCCAGTACTTCCGTCTAGTTAAGTGGTCGGGGAGACAGGATTTGAACCTGCGACCCCCTGGTCCCGAACGGGCGGCAGAGGAATCCCATGGCGTGGCTTCGGCTAGCACCGCGCCCCAACCGTCGGAAATCACAGGCGAGGCAGAGCCGGCCGCTTCGGATCGGGTAGCAGAAAGCGGATATGTTGAGACGCCGTTTGGTGCGCCGGTGGTGCGCGAACTGCCGCCGGATCCCGGTCCTCACGAGCGGCTCCTTACTGCTCGTGAAATCGCCGCCCGCCTGGGCGTTTGCACGGCTCTGGTCTACAGGATGTGCCAGCGGAATGAGCTTCCGGCGCTGCGAATCGGCGGTTCGCTCCGCTTCACGCGTGAGACGGTCGAGTCGTTTCTCGCGCGGCGATGAGCACCGCTCACCTTCTACTGAGCGCCCCAGTCTCGCTCTGGCGCGGAGACGACCTCCAATCGCTCCGAGCATGCAGAAGGGCGCACCTGCCAGGAGTCGTCTGTCCGGACCCGATGAAGCTCCCACACAGCGCGGGCTCGTCCTCGAGCGCGTGGAACCGGACGTGCGGCGGGCCCGAGCGTGATCGGCTTCCCGCTCTGCTCGTCCTTGAGGACGAACTCTGCGCACTCGCCGGAGTGCTGCCTGGGCCGCTCGGTCCGCGGGTCGGAACAGAGGGAACCGCTAGGCCAGCTCGGGCCCGTTCGTCACGCTGAAGATCCCTGCCGGCACCGTCTGGATGCGCGACGGTTGGGAATGCTTGAACCGGTTGACGTCCGGCGCCGCGGCCATCCCCGACGAGGCCGTCGACCTCTTCTGGTTCGGCGTGGCAAGCCTGCCTCCAGCCGTGCTACGCACCTCGCCGGGATTCTGGAGACTGCCATGACCCGTTCCGAGAATTACGCACTGGCTGCCGCGGCGCGCCCGTTCTACGGGCGACCCGACGAGGCATTTCCAGTGCTCACCGATACCCAAATCGCGCGGATCCGCCGCTTCGGAACCGCGCGCCGATTCGCCGACGGCGAGCTCCTGTTCGAGGCGGGGAAGCGCAGGTCGGGGATGTTCATCGTCCTCTCGGGCCACGTCGCCATCACCGCGCGCGACGGTCTGGGTCGCATCAAGCCGGTCGCCGATCAAGGACGGGGACAGTTCATCGCCGAGCTCGGCACGCTCGCCGACGACCCGACGTCGCTCGCCGACGGTCGCGCGGAAGGGGACGTCGAGGCGCTGCTGATCCCGCCCGAAAAGATTCGCACGCTCATGGTCGAGGAGGCTGACCTCGGCGAACGCATCATGCGCGCTCTCGTCCTCCGTCGAGTAGCGCTGATCGAGTTCGAGGCAGGAGGCCCTCTGGTGATTGGAGCTGTGGCGTCGCGCGACGTGGTCCGCCTCGTGAATTTCCTTCGTCGCAACGGACATCCCCACCGTCTGCTCGATCCGGCCGTCGATCCAGCGGCGGCCGAGGTCGTCGCGCGCCTTTCGCCCGCGTCGTCGGAGTTGCCGCTCGTCATCTGCCCAAGCGGTGACATCTTGCGAAACCCGACCCAGGCCGCGCTGGCGCACGCACTCGGGCTCCTGGGAGATAGGCTCCTTCGGTCGGCGTACGACGTGGCGATCGTTGGATGCGGACCGGCAGGGCTCTCGACGGCCGTCTATGCTGCGTCGGAGGGGCTCTCGGTCGTTGTGCTCGACGCACACGCGTTCGGCGGACAGGCCGGTGCGAGCGCGCGGATCGAGAACTGCTTCGGTTTTCCGACCGGCATCTCGGGTGTGGCGCTGACGGCGCGCGCGTACGCACAGGCACGGAAATTCGGGGCCGAGTTCGCGATCCCCGTCGAAGTAAAGCGGCTCGATTGCACGAGGAAGGACGGCTTGTTCTTGCTCCTTGAAGACGGCCGCCACGTCCGCGCCCGCACTGTCGTCGTCGCGAGCGGCGCGCGCTATCGACGTCCGGCGATCGAGAACCTCGCGGCGTTCGAGGGACGGGGCGTGTGGTATTGGGCGTCGCCGTTCGAAGCAAAGCTCTGTGCCGGACAGGAAGTCATCATCGTCGGCGGGGGAAATTCCGCGGGGCAAGCGGCTGTCTTCCTCGCGGGCCACGCCGCCAAAGTCCGGATGTTGGTCCGCGGATCTGGGCTCGCGGCGAGCATGTCGAGCTACCTCGTCCAGCGCATCGCCGCCAACTCCAACGTCGAGGTGATGACAGCGACGGAGATCGTCGCTCTCGAAGGCTCGCCAGAGCTCGGCCTTGAACGCGTTCGGTGGCGCTCACGTCGAGACGACGCAGAGACGACCGCGCCGATCGCCAACGTCTTCCTCTTTCTCGGCGCCGAGCCGGCGACGAGCTGGCTAGGCGGCTCCGGCGTCGCGCTCGACCCGCGGGGGTTCGTAATCACCGGCAGGGGCGGCCTGCCCCTCGCGTCGAGCATGCCTGGCGTCTTCGCGGCCGGGGACGTTCGGCTGGGATCGGTGAAGCGCGTCGGCAGCGCGATCGGCGAGGGCGCGCAGGTGGTCGCTGCGCTCCATTCGTTTCTCGAGGCCAATACTCAGACCGCGTCTGGATAGATCCGCTACGAGGGCCAACTGCTTCCCTGCTCGCCATTCGACAAGAACCGATGCGTCAACCAAGGCGCGGTCGTGGAGAACAACCGGCTCGGCGCTGCTCTCTCGGTCATCCAGGCTTCGCAGCTCGAGCGGGACATGGTGCGCCTGTCGTCGAAGAAGCTCACTCTTCGAGAGAAAGACCGCATCGAGGCTGCTCGCATCACGGCAGGGACACTGGAGCCGGAGCCACCCGCCGCGGATGGCCTCAGCGAAGTGGCTTCGTTCCTCGAGCGATTCGAGGCGGAGCAGAAAGCGCGAACTAAGGCGCACAACGTGCGAACCGCCCTCCGCCGCAAGGCGCTGACACAGGGACAGCGCCCAGGTGATTCGATGAGCCCAACCGGACATTTCTACTGTGCTGGAGACCGGCCATTTCTACTTGGGTTTGACATCCTGCCAACCCGGAATTGGAAAGCTGACAGCCCTGGCCCGCGGGTCGCGGTCCCATCCACGGGCGCTCAGCGCCCGAGTTGTCCTACATGATGTCCCAAGCGGTTTTCGACATCGCCGGGTTTGTGGAACCCTCGCTCCATTAACATCCTGATCCTTTTTTGCGTGGACGGCCGCATGATCGAGGCAAAGCACACATCCCACTCCGGTGCGATTTCGAAGTCCGGCGGCAAGCTGGCGACGTCGGCGAAGCGCTTGGTCTCGCTGATCGCCTGCTTGTCGAACGATGCGATGCGGGTTGCGAGAGAGTCGACAAACGCGTCGAGGTCAGCATCCGGCAACGAGCGGTTGACGTATCCGTACAGTTCGGCCAGATCGCCCGGGATGTCGTCGGCTCCCAAAAGCACTTCCAATGCGCGTCCTCTTCCCATCAGACGTGGTAGGCGTGCCATTGGGCCACCGCCAGGTACGATACCAGCTCCCACTTCCCACTGCGACAGAATGGCTTTTTCGCGGCTTGCGAAACGCATGTCGCAGGCGAGGGAAAGCTCACTTCCGACACCAGTCGCGCGTCCCCGAACCGACGCGATCGACACAACGGGGGGCACGACTCAGGCGCACGAGCATATCGGGCAAGGGCTGCAAGCCAGTGGGGCCGGGAGGTAGGCCGGTCGTATCCTCGAGTCTTGCGAGGAAATCGTAATGAGTCAGAAAAAAACCTTCGACAGCGCTGTCAAAGACCACCACCTTGACTTGGTCGTCGGTTTCGAGTGCCGTGATGATCTCGTTCAATTGCGGAATGGAGTCTGGACCGAAGATATTGAGCGGCGGGTTGTCAAATGTTACCCGCCAGTACGTAGGCGAGCGGCGCGCAAGACGCATCTGTGTGGCGCTTGCTGGAACGTAGTTCGAGTTTTTCATGTTTTTGCTTCCCTTCATTTTTCGTACGTGTCGGCGCAACCAAAGAGTCCGCCGGTGCTCTCGTCAGGCTGCTTCGTGCGGTGGCCCTACGTAAGGAAACTCGGTGACCAGATCGCGATGTGGCCCTACCTTGTCTTCCGTCACCTTCCCATTTGTGAGGACGCGCAGGAAAGAATCGAAGGCATCGTCCGTGAGTGTCCGGCCATTATCGGGAAATGACGCCGGGCGCGCAGGGCTGTAGGGCAGGAGATCTGGCAACAGTGTCTTTGCCACCCGCGTTGCGTCCGACAGCGGATATCCACCGGTGTGCTCCAACGCGTGCGCGAAGCAGGCAACAAAACGCGCATCGTCCGCCGGTTCGCCCGCGAGATAGGCGTCTCGCTCCCTGTCGACAAGCAGGACAGCTTGCGCAGGCCGAGCTCCGCGCTCCGCCTGGACCCACCCGCCTCTCTCTGGGGCCAGCGTGCGGGCCCACAGGCGAATCTCCTCCGCTCCCAAGGCAGAGTTGGGCACTTCAAGAACGATGCTGCAGATGTTTTTGTCAGCAAAGAAATCGTCGCCGGTGAACTGCAGGCGGTTCTTTGCGCCCTCCACGTCGCAGAAGAAGGGATCACTGCGCCAGCCCGCGAAGAAGCGGTAGTCGCCGGCCTCGGTGACCTGTGCGACAGGCCCTGTCGAGACCGGTGCCCCTTCTACGATGACCTTTCCGCCATCGCCCGTCGCGGCGGCTTGGGCACCCTCAACACGGCGTAGCGTCGCAATCTGCGCCTCGCCGTCGGAGGAGGAGAAGCGCACGCGGTATGCGATGTTGGCGACGGCATCGCCGTCCGTGTCAATCTTGAGCTCGTACAACGCTTCGGGCGCGAAGGGCTCGGCCGTAGTGGGCCCGGGAGGTTTCTCGCTGGCGGACGGATGCACGTTCATGATGAGGATCGACTTGCCGCCGTCCCCTGGCTTGGGAAAGGCATACAGATCGGTAAAGTCCAGGCGAGCATCTCCGCGGGGAAACCCGAAATCGGGACCGGAATAGTGGTGCGACATGGCTTATCTGTCCTTCCTGCTCATGCTCCTGCTCGTTCTGGTGTCGTTCTCAAGTTCAGGATTTGTGCCTGGCGCAGCCACCGGCCGAAGACCGGCTGCGGCAGCCACATCACGGTGCCGGAGAGCGTCGTCGTACGCCGCGGCGAAGCTGTCGATGCCGATCTGCATGGTCACTTCCCTGCCGCGACAACGTCGGTCTTCTGTGCAGCCGCGACGATCACGGCCGCGACGTCCCGCGGCCGCGACAGCATCGGCACATGGCTCGTCGGAAGCGTGGTAGTGGTCGCATTGATCTTCTTCGCCATGGCGCGCTCGACGTCCGGCTGGATCATTCGATCCTTCGCCGCGACGATGTACCAGGACGGCTTCGTCTTCCACGCGGCGTTCGTCACCTTCTCGTCGAACGTTTTGCCGAAGATGGGCCCCTGGGTCGCCGCCATCACCTTCGTCTGCGCCGCGGGAAGGTCCGGCGCGAAGTTCTTCGCGACGCCCTCCGGCGTCAGGAAGAGGAACCCTGCGGCGTCCGGCTTGATCGTCTCGAAACCAGGCGGCGGGGGACTGCCCTTGCCGAGATCGGCCGTCGACTCGCCTACGTCCGGAGCGAAGGCCGCCACATAGACCAGAGCCGCGACCGTCTCGTGGACACCCGCCTCGGTAATCACCGTCCCGGCCCAGGAATGTCCCACCAGAACCACAGGCCCGTTCTGCGCGTCGAGCGCGCGCTTCGTCGCCGCGACGTCGTCGGCCAGCGACGTGAGCGGATTCTGCACGGCGACGACCTTGAGCCCCTTGGCTTGCAAGAGCGGAATCACCTTCTCCCAGCTCGAACCATCGGCGAACGCGCCGTGGACGAGCACTACGGTCTTCTGCGCACTCTCCTGCGCGTGCACGGCGGTCGAGAGCATCGTCATCACCATCGCCATCAGCGAGCGGTACATGAGTATTCCTCCTTGTGCTGATGGGATGCGGTTGCGGGGCGGCGGTTCGTTCAGCGAGCTCAAAACACTTTTCCAGATCAGGAACAGTGGATCTCAACCTGGTGCCGGTAGTTCACGCCGTGCATCGACCTTCAGGCGAACACCATCGAGGTGAGCGCCAGCTACGACGCGCCGACGACGAAGGGCGGCCACGCTGATCTGTTTGCCGATGGCGCAGTTGCATTTCGTCCCGTCGAGGCCTTGATCTCTGGGCGAAGCCGATCCCGCGCAAGGTCCGCTTCCGCGATCTCCGCAACACGACGGCCACGGTGCTGCTCAGGAAGGCGTGCCGCTCGCGACCGTGCAACGAGCGGTACGCCATACAGACCGCGGCTCAGGACCGAGCGGATCTCGACGCCAAGATGCGCGCCGTGCTCGACCGGCTCCGTGCTCCCGGACCTAGGACCGATAAGGGGCGTTCTGCCAACTTGACGCCTCCTTCCTGCAGGCGACCGAGCCTGGCAGAACAGTCCGCGGCCGCGCCACCGCACTGGCCGCGCAGGGACACCCCGCGGGCGACGTGGCGCTCGCGAAGATCGCGGACATCCTGCGCAAGACGACGCGCGGCGTGGACTGCGTGGCGCGCTACGGCGGGGAGGAGTTCCTGGTGCTGCTGCTCGAGACCACGGTCGCCACGGCCGCGATCGTGGCGGAGCGCATCCGGGCCCAGGTGGCGGCCGAGGAGTTCGCCGGCGGAAGGATCACGGTGAGCATCGGCGTGGCGGAATGCCCGAGCCACGGCGATACGCCGGAGTCGTTGAGCGAGGGCGCCGACGCCGCCCTCTACGAGGCGAAGGACGGGGGCCGCAACCGCGTGGTCGCCGCCGGCGGGCAGGAAAAGAAGAAGCGGCGCAAGGGCGTGGCCTGACCCGGTTCGTCTTGAGCGGGGGGTTCGCCAAAACCTGGCGAGCGACGCGCGCCGACTGAAGACGTGAAGTGCGGTAATTCATGGAGATGGCCCCTGCCGTCGCCGCCACGCTGCTCGCGGCCTCGCTCGCGCCGCGAATCGCACAGGAGCTCGACCGGCATCCGCTGGTGATGGTCGGCGAGTTGCACCGCTGGGCGGAGCTGCACGCGTTCTTGCGCGATCTCGTGCGCGATCCGGCATTCATCTGCCGCGTCGACTCGTGGTGGTCGAGTTCGGCAACTCGCGGCTGCAGGAGGTTGCCGACGCCTGGGGCGCCGGCGCGGAAGTGAGCGAGATGAGGCTGCAGAGCATGTGGCGCGAAACGGTGCCGCTCAGCTGGAATTCGCCCCTGTACCGTCAGTTCTACGAGACGCTTCGCGAAGTGAACCAGGAGCGGGTCTGCCCCCGTCCGGTGCGGATCGTCCTCGGCGACGGGCCGCTGGATTGGTCCCGAATCAAGACGTTGAAGGACTTCGAGCCATGGGGTGACCGCAGCGGCGCCATCGTCGCTACGATCGAGTGTGAGGTGCTGGCGAAGCAGCGCCGCGCTTTCGTGCTGACCGGGCTCGCGCATGCGGTGAAGCGGGCGCTCCGGACGGCCCTTCCACGGCCGAGTTGATCGAGCGCCGGCATCCCAGGGCGGTGTTTTCCATCGTGCCGCTCCGCACCGCAGCCGATGCAGACTCGGCGCGGCGGCACGTGGACCTGTCCGCAGTCATCGCACTTCGTACCCACGAACGCGAACTTCCACGATTCCGAGCGCGCAGATGGCGG
>Ga0209526_10000061_pt1 | contig 58170 bp, 46 predicted proteins | sample JacPinW_OM2H0_M1_FD_188566 | JGI IMG/M metagenome (GOLD analysis project Ga0209526, IMG submission 188566) | Forest soil microbial communities from Algoma, Ontario, Canada - Jack Pine, Ontario site 1_JW_OM2H0_M1 (SPAdes) (version 2) | ecosystem: Environmental > Terrestrial > Soil > Boreal... | reverse complement strand
CGCAGCCCATTTGATTGAGCGGGATCTGTTCTGACGAGCCGCGCCATGTGCTCGGTTGCGGGGCAGTGTGGCCCCGTGGTTTGGGTTTTCTCTACCAGCGGTTTTCATCGCTTCTTGGCGACGACGCCTGTCAGTTCCGAAACCAGCAAAGCAGAACAGTGGTCAAATTTGGCGACCATAGTTCTATTTGGAACTCGTGGCCCATAGCTTTTTCTGGTTATCCGAGAGGGCCTAGGGTCGGCAATGAGACTAGGTGCCCGAGGCACACAGCGCCTGAAGCAAGGATAGCCCTGGAAAGAAAGGCCGGCTCTTGGCGTCCGACCAGCGAGTATGACAGCGTTCATGCGCTGCGAGAGGCCGAAGCAGGCAACTCGGCCCGAGCTCAACGAGCAGCCGCAAAGGCTCTCCAGAAGGTTCAGGACCGCGATACGCAATTGGCCCTGGCTCTGGTCTTTGCGCGAGCAGGAGACGTTGAGCAAGCGCAGAAACTAGCAGATGCGCTAAGTCAGGGTTTTCCATTGGATACTGTGGTCCAGAATCACTGCCTGCCGACGATTCGGGCTGCGATGAAACTACATGAGAACGATCCGGCTGCGGCTGTTGAAATCTTGCGGCCCACGGTTAAATACGACTTGGCCGATGCCGAGTCCTTCAACAGCCTCTATCCCGCTTACATCCGCGGGCTGGCGTACCTCCAGATGGGCGAAGGGCGACTGGCAGCGGTGGAGTTCCAGAAGCTGCTCGATCATCCCGGTAGGGTGGGAAGAGAGATCACTGGGGCATTGTCACATTTGCAGCTAGCTAGGGCGCAGAAAATGATGCGTGACCAAGCCGCGGCGCGCAAATCGTATGAGGACTTTTTGACTCTCTGGAAGGACGCCGACTCCGATATTCCCATCTACCAGCAAGCCAAAGCCGAGTACGACAAGCTGCGCAAAAGCGTAGATCGCGCATTCTGAGCTACGTAGCATTCCGCTACCGCTGGGAATCGAGTCTCCGCATCTAAGGAGGGAATTATCAAGGGCTGTTGATGCGATGGTCAGAACCTTTGCTCTCGTCAAGTTTTTTTGGCAAGCGAACTTGGCGGTTTAACGTCGCTGAGGATTTTGCGAACCACTTGCGCCGAGAGAAATGTCTGTCGAAGTGGCTCTTCCGCGGGCAGGGAATTCGCCAGCTTCATAATTGTCTCGCGGCTGAGTGCCAGATGGTGTTCCGCCAAATCTCGATCGCCTGAGTTCTGGTAGAGTTCGAAGGCCGTCACGTGAATGCGCCAGGCGGCCAGCGGCACCTCAAAGCCTTCCATCGCAGACAACCCTTTGGCGATGCAGTCTTGTGCTCTCGTCTGGTCAAGTTCCGCAATAGCCACGCGGGCGTTCACTTCCCAAGCCAGCGCCTGCCACGTGTGTTCCGCAGTCGCCAGTGTGATATTCAGAAACCTTTCTGCCTGCCCTCCTGCTTGGGCTAGATCGCCTTTCGCCAGCCAAAGTTCTGTGAGAGCAGATTCGAGACGCATGCGCCAGAACCAGTCAAAAATAGCCGCCTGTCGATCCATCTCAGTCTGCGCTGCCAGCAAGTGCTCAAGTGCACTTTCATAAATTCCCAAAGCCGTCTCCGCCGAGCCCGTGAGAATCAGGCGATTCCGGAGCGCCGATGGAATTGGAGTTGGATGGTCAGGCGCTGGGCGAGGCTCGGGATCTCTGACCAAGGGGAGCACTGAGTCACAAATCGCCAGCACGCCGGCAAAGTCCATGGCGCTCAGATGTACGCAGGCCCGGTGGAGGTGAATTATGCGCCCCCATTGATAGTTGCCATTCTCGTCCAACATGGCACTTAGCTCTTTGATCTCTCGCAGTGCCTCGCCCCACTCTCCCAAAAACAAAGAATTCAAGCCCAGGACGAATTGACCTTTTAGATACGCAGTATTTGGACAGGGGTTCTGCGCTACTGTCTCGAGATGGATTACGCGGCTTTCGATCAAGCTTCGGCGCGCTTCGCGGTATTCGGAGGAGATCCAGCTTATGGACCCACAGTCGACCAAATAAGGGACGAGTATTCGGCGGTTATCGGCCTTGAGAACCTCCGCGAATGCATTGTGGAACTCCTGCACATCCTGAGGATTCCACCGTTGCCACAGGCGCTGGGCAAAACAGCTTGCACGGGTCCTTGCCCGCAGGTTCGGATCTCCCTGGCGGGCGCTGAGCCGAAGCGCCCGTTCCAGGGCTTCCAGCGAACGCTCAGAACTGGTCCACGATATTGGCCACGCCATGTCGACGAGCGCGCGCACTTCCACATCGATCAGGCCATCGTGAGCCGCACGTGTAGCCAGAGCTTCATAGCTTTCGATGGCGTGGATGTCGTCGACAAGCGCAACGTAAGTCGTAGCCAGCTTCTCCAGAATCTCGATTTCGCTTACCGTTCGTTCGGCCTCGGGCAGTTTCTTTACCAGCTCGAGAGCGTGCTCAAGAATCTCCGCGGCTTGCCGAGGCTCAAACCGCCGCCCTGCGATATCGGCCGCCAGCTGCACGTACTTGATGGCACGCAGCCAATCGCCGCCCTGTTCGAAGTGACCCGCCAACCAGGCTGCGGCTTCGTTCAATGGTGCCCAGTGTGCCTCAATCCACTCTCCGAACCGCCTGTGCAGCTGCGCTCTGCGTCCAGGCGCAATTCGCCGATAGCACACCTCCCGGTAAAGCACGTGCACAAACTCATAGCTTGCCGTGACCGTCCCATCTGCCAGCTCCTCAGAGCCGGCCGAGCGCACAATGCGATGCCGCTGTGAAAGCGTTTCACAGACGCCTTCAAACACTTCCGGCTCCAGATCTATTGTCGCAGCTCTGGGGGCGACCCCGAATCGGGTGCGGCCGACGCTCTCCAGGCTTGCTACCTCTAGCACCCGCTGCTCCTCCGTGCTAAGCCGGTCGATTTGGACTTCGATCATCTGTTGCAAACTTTTCGGTACCTCCAGATCGATTCTCTTCAGAGCGACCCCGAGTTGCCATCCCCCCTTCTTTCGGGAGATCAGGCCCCGCTCAGTCATGTCGTCCAGTGCTGCCATCATGAACAACGGGTTGCCCTCCGAGTGCTGGTAGAGCAGGCTGGCCAAACCATCCGGCAGGCTGGCTTCCGAGGACTCGGCCGCGAGATACTCGGCCACTTCGCCTTCGCCCAGCAGCTCCAAAGCGAGCTCGCGACATAACTGGTGAACCAGCAGGTCTTGCTTGAGAACATTCAAGGGATGTTCCGACACGATCACATCCACCGGGCGATAGGTGCCGATGACCATCAACTTGGCGGGCGGCCGTCGGCGTGCCAGGGCCGAGATGAGATCGACCGTGGAATGATCCGCCCAGTGTAGGTCCTCGAAAACCAGCAGCAACGGATTTTCCGAGGTGATCGTCTCCAACACCTCACTGATCTCCCGCAGCATGCGCTCCCGTGTGGAGCCAAGGATCTCTCGTTGCAGTATCTCGCGGTGTTCTCGTTTCACTACTGCGGGAAACTGCACGAGCCAGGTAGGAGCTTGCTCGGCCAGCGTCTGGACAAGGGATTCTCCTCCTGAACCACGGCACAACCCACCCAGCGCTTCCAGCATCGGGTAGTACGGTTCCTTGCCTCCGTAGCCTTCCACGCACTGCCCGCGGGCAATACGAATGGAGAGTATGTTGGCGGCAACCCGTCGCTGGAATTCGTCGACCAGCGTGGTTTTTCCGATGCCCGGCTCCCCGGTGATAAAAACGATCTGCCGCTGTCCCCACATGGCTTTACTAAGACAGCGGTGCAACTCGGCTAGGGTCGGTTCGCGGCCCACGATCTTTTTCGCCGTCTCCGCAGGCAAGTCTAACGGATTAGGAACGCTTTCCTCGATTATGGGAGCCACAAATTGGTATCCACGCTTGGGCAGGGTTTCAATGAATACCGGCTTGTCGGGTCGATCTTTCAGTACTTTCCGTATTTCCTGGATGTATCTTCTTAAACCTTCCGGATTGACATAAGTCTCTGGCCAGAGTGCTTCCAGAAGCTCGTCCGGCGTCACCAGTCGCCCCGCGTGCTCGACGAGATAACGAAGCACATCAAACCCCTTCGGGGTGAGGTCAGCCCGATCTTTACCATGCCACAGGCACTGGTTTGCGGTATCGAGCCGGAATGATTGAAAAGTTCTCATCTGCTACCCACTGAGATGCTGTCCTGCGCAAAAGAGACGTAATGACCAGGATCAGCCTACGAACCTAGATAGCCTCGCCGAGCCTCTCGGAATACCAGTCCCCGAGCTAATAAGCTTGTTGAGGCAAAGACATAGCCCTCAACTCGAATCTCTCATAACGAAATCGGAGGCTGCTAATCTACCCCGGCCACCCGCCGCTTCGGCTGGCCGCCCCGCTGCTAAAAACTCCCCCGAGGTTTTCACTCAACCCGGGTTAGACCTACCAGAACAAAAAATCGACAAAAAACGTATGGAAACCGCACACCTTGATTTCTGAAATACCCTACCCTGCCCGACATGCGTGGAGCTTTTGTAGTGCGGCTCGGACCCCAAACGAACTCCTCACGAGGCCAGTTCGAAGGATCGGTAGAGGAAGTGGATACCGGCAAGCGGTTGAAGTTCAAGTCCACCGAAGAACTGCTCGGATTTTTGGGGCAGAGCTTCGAGGAAGCTCTTCGCCGCGAACGAGAACTCAATCAACACAAAGAGCCACAAGACGATGGATGAAACGGGAGATACTTCGCGGGAAGTTTGAAGTTCTAGTTCGCGAGAAATAAATGTGCTTGAAACGTATGACAACGAAGCCCTGTTCAAGAGTGTTTGAGTCGCACCGGAGAGCGAAACCTGATAACGGAAGCGTCATCCGGATGCACCGGAGGAAATTCACGGTCGTCGGCTGAATTTCTCCCGGAGGGCACGGTTTGGGTTGCCCAGGAGGGACACGAGGCAAGTTGGAGGTGATTTATGGAATGGACAACAAACGCCTACTGCGGCCAATGCCATCAGCCCATTATCTCGGGCGAAAGCTTTGTCCGCTTCAAGGACCCAGGAAAGGAAATCTACCAGTTCTTCCATTACCGGGTTCGCCAAGGAGACTGCTGGGAAGGGCTCCTTAAGAAGCGCCAGTAAAACTGTGGTCAGGCGCAGGCTTCCTAGACGCTCAGGGCTCGGTCACGGAAGAAAAGCGAATGAAGGTGCGTCCGAACCACGCAACCCGACGGCATTGGCTGGAAAGCGGAGTTGATCACGAGTAGAGGAGCAGGCGATGTCGAGTCCAATCGTCAATGCATTTACTTCACTAAAGAGTGATGCCGGCCCGACTGGCAACATTGAGGCGTGGAGCGACGAGAAGCTCGTTGCGGTCGCCAAGAGCGGGCAAAGAGCCGCGTTTGGGGAGCTTTGTGAACGCCATGCGAAAAAGGTTTTGCGCGTAGCACATCGAATCACGCGAAATCGCGAAGACGCGGAAGACGCGTTGCAGGACTCTTTCTTGAGCGCTTTCGTCCATCTGAAGGACTTCGATGGAAGGTCGCGGTTTGCAACCTGGCTGACGCGCATCGTGATCAATTCGGCGCTGGCTAAGCTGCGCAAGAACCGCGGAATCCGCGAAGTTCCGATGGATGACGCCTGTCCTGCAGCTGAGTTCGGAGGGCAGTATGAAGTTCCCGATGGTACCCCCAATCCGGAAGAAAACTACCGCCTGCATGAACGGATAGAATTTGTGAGCCGAGCCATTGGCGGGCTGCGGCCGCGAGCCCGAAAGGTCGTGGAGTTTCACGAACTGCAAGAACACTCGATCAAAGAAACTGCGCAGATTCTGGGAATCTCGACCGCAGCGGTAAAGGCGAGAGTGTTTCACGCAAGAGCCGCTCTTCGTCGAATGCCGCTACTAAAGAGTGTGGACAAATCGGATTGGGCGAAAGCGGGATGAAGACGGCAAGCAAAAGAGGCACTTCAATGACAGCAATGATCAAAACGGCGACTTCTCCTCCCACACAACCACTGAGAGAGCCAACTGCAAACTCTGCGCTCTTTCTTGATGAAGACCTGGCTTCCATTCCGGCTGCCAGGATTCCAGACGAGTTTCGGAAAATGTCGCGCTTTGTGGCGGTACTCGTTCTTATTCCCAAATCGGCTGTTCACGATAAGGCGGCTCAGAAGGAGCCCGTGACGCATAAGCCCGTCGCTTGTTTCAGAGCTACCTCCGATATTTCCTCACCTCTGGACGCCGCGAAGGCCTGGTTCAAAAACCCGGGTGCCACAGACACGTTTGTGTTCGGAGAAGTGACAGTATGTTTTCCCACGATGGAAACTCATCGCAAGGGGCAGACAGTTGCCCTCACCTGCAAGGAGTTCAAAACTCTAGCGTATCTCATTAAGAATGCCCGAAGAGTAATCTCCCGGGACGAACTCCTCAACGAAGTGTGGGGATACCAGTGCTATCCGTGTACTCGCACGATCGACAACCACATATTGCAGTTGCGAAGAAAACTCGAAAAAGAACCCACCAATCCCAAACACTTTCGAACGGTACGTGGCACAGGGTACAAGTTCTTGCCCTGAATGGCGGCAACGCATGATTCACAATCTCCTCTATATAAGCAGCGCGTCGTATACGGGCAACGCTGTGGGTGTGAACCATCAATGACATGCGAATTCCAACTTATGGCAACCGCTTGGCGGAATCAAATGTAGGAGCAAGATTATGAACCAGTATTTATCAACGTGGTTGTTGTTTGGGATTCTTTTATTGTGGCCGCTCACGGCTTGCGCTCAAATGACGAATTCAATCGAGGCACGACGAACGATTCGCAGCATGCCTTCCTTGGACCTGTCAGAGACCTCGCGCGGAACCGGTTCCTCGGTTTCCGTTCGAGAGCTGAGTATTCCGGAGCGCGCACGTAACGCGTTCATGAAAGGGATAGATCGCCTATACAAGAAAAATGACCCGGCAGGCAGCCTCGTTCATCTCCAGCGCGCCGCTTCCGAATTTCCGAACTTTTACGAGGCTTACTATGCGATAGGTGTAGCTCATCTGAGCTTAGAGCATCAAGAAGGCGCTGAACAGGCGTTTCAGCAATCCATCGACGCTAGTGGCGGCCGTTACGCCGCGCCGCATTTCGGCTTGAGCGTTCTTCTTTGTCAGCAGCAACAATTTACTGAAGCTGAGCCGATCATCCGAAGGGCATTGGAACTTGCCCCAAGTTTTGGCCCGGGCCATTTCACGCTGGCTTGGGCGCTGTTTGGCTTGAACCGCATAGACGAAGCGGAAGAGAACGCTCACGATGCCTTAATACGAGATCCCAGGCTCGCCCCAGCTCACCTCCTGCTAGCGAAAATCTATGACCGTCGGAGTAACTATTCTGCAGTGTTGGCCGAACTCGAAGCTTATCTCAGACTCGCACCGGTGGGGGCACTGAGTGACCAAGTACGCCAGGTCCAAGAATCCCTTAAACGGCAGCTTGCCGGCTTTGAAGTGGTCGGCAATCCGGAAGTAATTCGGTAACTTCCGGATTCCTCGTAACTCGGGCACCATAGGTCAGTGTAGGGCCGTGCACTCTCCGTGCATCAGTAACGTTTAGAACCTTATGAACTCATAGCGTTCATGCGACCACCTTGCGATGAAGCCATGATCCGAACGGGGGTGTCGAGATTTCGGGTGCAGCAAAGGCGAGACCCTGGACACTCGCTGCAACTATTCTCGGCTCCAGCATGCCTTTCACCGATAACACAGTCGTCAACGTCGCTCTGCCTGCGATCCAGGTTGGCTTTCATGCCATGGCGGTCGATGTGCAATGGGTGGTCGAGTCTTACGGACTGTTCCTGGGTGCCCTGATTCTGGTCGGCGGCTCGCTCGGCGATTTGTTTGGACACCTTTCGTCAAGACTTCCTCGGAATTTGCCCGCTTTGGGCCATCTCGATGCGCCTCCTCCACTCACTTTTATGAGTGCATGTTTCCTAGGAAGAATCCGACCAAGTCCGTGGAACTCCCGGGGATTCCTGAGCAATAGCCTTAGAGATCCCCGATTTCGAGCGGCACATCCGCGCTCTTCCAGGCGGCCTCAAATTCTCGCCGAACCCACTCCGCGTCGGAGGTCTTTCTCTGCGCCTCCAAACTCTTCAAAAGCCCAAACAGCGACCGGGGATTTCGAGGGTATTGTTGCAGATCGGCGCGAAAGATTGCCTCGGCCTCACCAGGTTGGCCGTTCTGTAGCAGCGCGCTGCCGAGTGACTCCCGTACCGGATAGAACCATTCGGGCGGCTCACCGTAGTGAAGTCCGTCCTGGATCTGAACGGCGTTTTTCCAGTACTCGATCGCGTACTCGCGGTCGGCGCGCGCTGTTGCGATGCGAGCGTCCAAGATGTCTGCCGCCAGGTCCAGGAAGGCCTGCGCTTTGTTGGAATACATGCTGAACTCCGTGTCTGCAGGCGTTTCTCTGCGCGCTGCCTCCAGAGTTTTGCGCTCAATTTCTGCCATCCCGATCTGGCCCTTTGCCGCGGCGGCCGATCCACGAGCGAAATGCCAAAATGCGGTTGTCATAGCCAGGTTCGAGTCCGGCGGCGTTAGCTTCAGGACTTCATCCCAGCGATGAAACCGGAGAAGGACGAAGATCGGACTGGGCATATAGGGTTCAGCCATCGAAATGTCGCGCAAAACCATCGGGCCGATGTGTGCAGCCAGCTCATCGGCAGCCTGCTTTGCATCTGTAAATCTTCCTGCCATGTTATACGCGGTAGCCAGGAAGTGAAGGTTGTGCGCGTAGTACAAGATGTCGTACATGTTGCCCATCGTGCCGCTGTCTCGCAGATAGACGCGGTCGGTCTCAGCCGCGAGCGCATTGCTCCGTGCCGCCGCAGGGTAGTCCCCAGCACGAAAGTAGATGTGCGCGGGCATATGAACCAGATGGCCCGCTGTTGGCGCGAGCGTTTCCAAACGCCTAGCGCTGGCAAGCGCGCGTTCGGGGTGTGTCGAGGCCTCCACAGCATGAATGTAATAGTGATTCGCACCAATATGATCTGGATCGCGTCGCAGCACCGATTCCAGCACGGCAACGATCTCGTCTGTATCTTCGGCCGGATGGCCGTCGAGACTCCAAAGCTTCCAAGGGCGTAGATCCATGAGGCTCTCCGCATAGAGCGTGGCAGTATCAAGGTCGTCCGGATAAAGCTTGGATAATTCTCGCATCGCGTGAGCGTAATCCGCGTCGAGTTTCCTCAAGTCGATCTTGGGGTCAGCTGAGTAACGCTTGGCCAAAGCATGAATGTAGGCGCGCTCGCTCTCCGTAACGCCCGACGCGAGCGACACCGCCTTCTGAACGGCTTCGTACGCAGCCTTCTCGTGCTGGGGATCTACATCGAGATTGATGCATGGACCCAATGCCAATGCGATACCCCAAAAGGGCATCGCGGACTCCGGATCCAGCTCTGCCGCTCGCCGGAATGCCCGAGCGGCTTCTTCGTGGTTGAAGGCGAATACCAGTGTAAGTCCCTGATCGAAAAAACGCTGTGCTTCAGAACTCTTCGTCGTGATGGTGTGGTGATGTCGGCCTATACCAGACATTAAGGCTGGTGGCTTTGACTGGGCGACCAACAAATGGGGACCTACTAAAAGCGGAAACACCAGCACCAGAAGTTTTATCCGGATTCTCCGAATATTCACAAGACGGCATCGAACTTGCCTCACGTCTTTTGCCCTCTAAACATTCTTATACCACCGTGTGTCTCCTGAGCTCTTGCCAAAATCATTCCCAACCGCCTCAGTCCGAGGTTCAGTCGAACGAACTACACGAATACGCCGTTACCAAAATGCGCCACAGACTTATCCCACAGTTCGAGAAATCTCAAATGGGACAGTTCCTGCAGGTTCTAAGCGATGCGCAGGGGCTCTCACTTGGCCTGTAACGGGCAACTCGCACAGACCTTCACTTTCCATCTACAGCGCTTCCCTGCCAATTTCTACAATTGTGCTTTGACTAAGCAAGCCCACATCCCCGCGAACGCGCGGGTCAAAGCACAAGAAAAGGAAACTATTTAGATGCGCGTTGTACAGACAAGTCCGTCACTTCCGAGCACCTTTTCAGAACGCCCGCCGGAGTAAAAGACGCTCACTATCTTCTTCCGTCAAGCCCCGCCTATTTCGTGTGGTTTTTTGACCCCTGGTCGCCCGGATCGAGCTTAATGAGGAGCGCCCGCCAAAAAGCGGGCGCTGTTGTCAGATGTCGGAATGGGGATGAAGTGTCCGAAATGTAGACCCGTGAAACTCGCAAGGCCATACATGAATTCCAGTAAATATAATTTATTTGTATATGAGCTGATGGACATAAGAGTGGAAGAATTTTCCGCCGTTTGAAACAAGCACCCACTTTTGCCCCTTCCGGAATGCGCAAAGGAAGCAAATTCAACGGCAGGAGAATGGATTGTGAATTGCAGTAGGTAATTCTGTTTTTTGTCAGCCGAGGTCGGGAGGAGATGACATGGCTACCAAATTCGCTTTGAAAACGTCAGCGTGCCTGGAATATGAAGGGTTGCTTCTGGCTTCAAAAACTGCATTCAACGATTTCAAAGTGCGGCGTGAGGAGCTTCAGCAAGCCGGACGTTCCGACGAGGAGGCGATTGTGTTTTTAGTTCAGCTCCGGGGAGAATACCAAGAAGCGTATTCGAGACTGATCCATCATTTTGACGAGTGTGAGTTGTGCGAGTACATGTCCAGACTGCCGGTAAAGAGTCAAACTAGCTCTGCCTCAATCATCCCGTTCCAACGGCGCTCCGCTTAATTACCGATGGGAGTCGCCCGACTCCCGAGGCGCGAGATTAGGAATTCCTGCCTGATATACCATTCCGGGGAAATACGATTTCCGCACAAAATCTTTTCAACATTGGGCGACGACGTTGATGCTGGCGCCGTCGGGGATAAGACGTTCGAGCTGCGCGAGGTCGAGCGGAACGGCTTCGCCGTTATCCGTGTTGCGGAGAGAGTAATGGAGAGATTTCAAGAGTGCGACGAAATCGGCGAACGAATTGTTGTGTTCGGCGTGGATGTACGGCGACATTTCCAGGACGAGCATTGGCCGGAAGCGGCCCAATGTTTCACGGGCGCCCTGGAGCACCGGAAGTTCGTGTCCGTCCACGTCGATTTTAATGAGGTCGAGGCGGGAAAGGACGTGGCGCGCAACGAAAGAATCGAGGGTGTCGACGCTTGCCTTGGTAGTCGAAACGAGACGGCCGCGATGCTTAGGATGCACACTCGCGGAGCTTCTCAAAGGCCAACTGGCGTAGATTTCCGGGTCGCTGCGATCCGAGGGTGATGCCGCGAGTAGGATTTGCTGGGGAAAGCTGTGCGGGGCGAGATCAGGATTGAGAGCGAGATTCCGGCACAATTTTTCGAAAACGAAATCGGCAGGTTCAAACGCGAAGACCCGGCCCTGCGGACCGACGGATTGCGCGATGCCCAGAGTGTGCGCACCGATGTTTGCCCCGATATCGAAGACAACGTCACCCGGCTTGACGAGCTTTTTCAGGGCGGCTTGCGTGCCAGGCTCGAAGGCGCCAAGCAAATAGATCGAAAAATCGATGCCCTCGCGAAGATCGAGATCCCAGCGGATGCCATGGCGTTCGACGATGACGCGGTCAGTTTTGCCAATCAGAGAGCGGCCGAGTGAAATGATTTGATAGGCGGCACCGGCGAGAGCCACTTTTGTTTTTGTGGTGAGCATGGCGTCAGCCGGCACTTTCCATTCGGACGAGCGAGATGAATGCAAACAGTCCCAAGCGGTGCATTTGGGATTCCATGAGGCGCTCCGCTCCCGCCCAAGCGGGATGCGTAAACCCCGGCATCAAGCTGCGCATCCCGACACCGCCGGAAGCGAGGTAACGAAATGGAAGAAAAGGGTGGGCTTGATCGATGGATAGCAGAGGGAAGTCCGCCTCAAATTTGGCGCGGTCGCGCACAAATAAAATCCATGGCAGGGCGACGTTGGCACCTGTGAGGGGCCCACTCTTCGCGAAAGACCACTCCTGCGCATCAGGATGAAACGGCTCGTGGTGGAGACGCCCATAAACAAAGCGGGACCAGGAAGTGACCCACGGCTCGATCATGAGGATTTTGCCGCCGGGGCGGAGAGTGCGAATGGCTTCCGCAAGGAAGTGCCGGACGTCGGAGAGATGATGCAGGACATTGGTCATCACGATGGCACGCAGAGAGCCATCGGAAAAGGGAAGATGCTGCGCGTCGGCGACGATTTGGACGCCTTTGCACGGGAAGACTTCGGAAGTGATGAGCCTAGGAATAAATTGCGCGCAATAGCCGCCGCCGGAGCCGAGTTCAAGGACTTGACCATCCCCGGGGGGTATTTGGCCGGCGAGCATCGCATACCACTCGTCATAGATGGACTTGAGAAAAGGCTTGGAAAGGATGACCTGCTTGCGAAGCTCGGTGGTCGTCGGGTCGTCTAAATCGAGCGAAGCAGTAAGAGGATGGGCCAGGAACCGGCGAAAGAACGCGGAGGGCAAGAGAGATCATCCTCCCAACCGAAGCCAGGCGTGCCAGCAGATCCGTAGCATGCGAAGGCCGTTGGCGAAGACGCGGTTCATTTTCGTGGCGCCGTGGATGCGCTCTTGATAGTGAACCGGCACTTCGACAATTTCGAGATGAAGCTTGCTGGCGCCGAACAGCAGCTCGTAGTCGCCCCAAAGATCCTTGATGCCCCAGGTGCCGAGATGCGGCTCCAGGCGAAGCCAATCTTTGCGCCACAAGACTTTCGTCCCGCAAAGTGTGTCTTTGATGCGCTGGTCCAGAAGATAGGAAAAAAGAAGCCCGAACAGTTTGTTGCCAATGATGTTGGCGAACTTCATGGCCAGATCCGGCATGGGATAGACGAGGCGGCTGCCATTGATGAAGCTGCCGTGCCCGAGCACCAGAGCGCGGAAGAACATTGGCAATTCTTCCGGCATCACGGTGAGATCGGCATCGAGAATCATCAGGACATCGCCACGCGCGTTGCGGAAACCGGTCCAGACGTTTTCTGCTTTGCAGATGCCCGGGCCTTCCAAGAGCCGGATGTTTTTTTCGGGATAGCTCGATTGCACGCGGCGGACTTCGGCGGCAGTGCCATCGGTGGATTTATCATTGCAAAAAATAATTTCGGTGGCTCGGCCCATGGAGGGAATGCGTTCTACGGCGGGCTGGATATTGCCAGCTTCATTGCGGCAAGGGACTATGACGGAAACAGTGACATCGCCTTCCTGCTTACCACCGGTAACGGGACGCGCGACCATCACTTGCATCAAGCAGAGGCGGCGAATGCCGGGCAAGCGCGCAAGAAAATCATTGAATATCGTGGAGAGCAGGGGAATCCATTTCGGCAAGAGAATCAAGCGGTGCATGCGGACCAGACGGAAGCCCGCCAGGCGCAAGAAGCCGCGAACATCGTTTTCCGTGACCCAGTTGGGCTCGACAAATCGCGAGCGCAAGCCAAGTTTGGTGGCTAGTTCGAGGAGCGGCTGCCAGAAATGGCTGTAATTGATGACGACAAGCTGGGTGTCTGCGGTGCAATGTTCACGAATGCGCTGGAATGCGGTGAGGATATCCACGGTATCGAAAATGTGATTGAAGATGATGTAATCGAACGTTTCGCCGAGCGAGAGTTCTTCCGGTTCGGAACGCACGAATTCGAGGCGCGGATTTTGCGAACGCGCGGCCTGAACCATAGCATCGCTGATTTCGACGCCAACTCCGCGTGAAGGTTCCAGAGACGCGAGCTGTTCGCCAGTCTCGCAACGGACTTCCAGCACGCGTTTTTGCGGATCAATGATGAATTGGAGAAGGCGCTTCAGGCGGTCGTAAAAATAGCGGTTGGCGCGAATCCATTTCGAACGTTGCGGGGCGAGGGATTCCTGCTGGACACGCCGGGCCTCCCGCACTTGACGCAGGGCGGATGGTCCCCAGGGTCCGGCTTCCTGAATCTCAGATTCGGTGGCAATCATGGAAAGGCCGCAATGAGACACATAGCATGATAGCAACGGGCCAGAGCAAGGGCCCCGCCAATTCGAGAACGGTTGCCGTCTGAGTTAAGGATTCCGCCACAATAGCGAAGGAAGCTTCGAGATTTTCTTCTGCCGGAGCCTGAAGATAAGGCTTTTGTTCCGGTTTGATGCAACAAGACATGTATTTCAGGCGGGACGAACGCGAGCTAGGAATAACGAAAAGCTCGAGGACCAAAGACGAGCGACGTTTGCCGACTGCGATGAACTCATGTCATGCATCGATATCCGATAAAATCAAAGTGCCAGGGGCTATGCCAACGGGCGGTATCGCAGTAGAAGCTAACTTGAGTACCGAGCGTACTATTGAGAAGCAGCCGTTCGGTAGCACGGGGATGCGCTCTCCAATCAAGATGTTTGTACCGCCACGCATCGCAAACGTGTAGAATTGCAGTTCCTGCGCAAATTCCATCGGGGGCAAAACAATGAAAAAGGCGGCGCGTATGTGGACCATAGCAGGCGCAATCGTGGCAATAGCGATTATCGCCATGCTTGCGGCGGGGGTGCGGGCAGGCGATAAGGGGCCGGCGGTAGGAACGGCGGCTCCGGACTTCACGCTGAACTCGCAGGAAGGCAAGAGCATCAGCCTCCATGATTTCAAAGGGAAGTGGGTGGTGCTGTACTTTTATCCGAAGGACATGACCCCAGGCTGCACCATTGAAGCGCACAATTTTCAGAGAGATTTGGCGAAGTATGATGCGAAAAACGCGGTTATCCTGGGAGTCAGCATGCAGGATGAAAAGTCCCATCAGGAGTTTTGCGCCAAAGAGAGCCTGACGTTCAAACTGCTTGCAGATACGAAGAAAGATGTTTCCGAAAAGTACGATACGGTGATGAACATGGGCGTGATGAAGCTTTCCGCCCGGCACACATTTCTGATTGGGCCTGATGGGATCGTGCGCAAGGTATGGACGGATGTGGATGTGAAGAAGCACAGCGATGAGGTGTTGGCGGCGCTCGATGAAGTGCAGAAGCCAGCCAGCTAAGAAAAGATACAAACGAATTCCGCGACCCCTGGCGAGAACCTTGTCAGGGGTTTTGTTTTGTGCGGCACTCTAGCTTAACAAGTGGACTGGCTTTTGTAGAAATGGCCCGATAGAATCGGCAGCGGATTCCGGAGGAGGATTTCTATGAAGCGCGGCTTGGCACTTTGCGTAGTGATTGGCTTGGCGGTGTGCTCGGTAATATTGCTGCGTGCCGCCGCAGTGAAAACGGAAACAGTGAGCTACCCAAGCGGCAGCGAGACCGTGTCTGGCTATCTGGCGCTTCCCGATGGTGGCGGCAAGCACCCGGCCATCATCGTGATTCACGAATGGTGGGGATTGAATGACTGGGTGAAGGAACAGACGCAGAAGTATGCTGGGGAAGGGTATGTAGCGCTGGCCGTGGATTTATATCGAGGAAAGGTCGCGACTACACCGGAGGAAGCGCATGTGCTAATGCGCGGATTACCCGACGACCGTGGCATGCGCGACCTGGAAGCGGCCTATGCGTATCTCGCGTCACGTAAGGATGTGAACGCCAGCAAGATTGGTTCTGTGGGATGGTGCATGGGTGGGGGTTGGTCGATCAAGTTGGCGGTGGATCAGCCGAAGTTGGCGGCGTGCGTTGTGAATTATGGTTCGCTGCCGACGGATCCAGCGACTATCGCCAAGATCAAAGCTCCTGTGCTGGGAAATTTCGGCGCGGAGGACCAGGGCATTCCACCTAAGGACGTGAAAGCATTTGAGGCCGCGATGAAGGCGGCCGGAAAAACGGTGGACATCAAGATTTACGATGGGGCGGGACATGCGTTTGAGAACCCGAACAACAAGCCGGGGTACCGGCCGGAAGCAGCGGCCGATGCTGCGCAGCGGATCTCCGCATTTTTCAAGAAATATCTACAGTAGGACCAGAAAAGACGCGTTCCGGCGGATGAGGAATTTGCCTTCGCAAAAACAGAACGTTGGGCAGGACTTTAAGTTTGCCACCTTCCATAAGCGTTCGTTCGAAGTGACGAGCGTCATGGCAAAGACCTTCGCTGTGGCGGCAAGGAATCGATCGGCAGGATCTTTGTATACAACCTGCGTGAATCGCAATTCGTGAGCAACGTCCCAACTGAGGGGAGCTTTTCTTAGCTCCAAGTCTTCCGCCGATTTCGCCAACCAGACGTGGAACTCCCGCCGCAGTATTCAAACAATAGTCTAACGACAGTCTCAGTCTTTGATTCTATGTGGCTTAGGCAGAAAACATTGGGAAGATTCCTCGCATAATTTACGGTTCGTCGTCGCCGTTGGAGGCACCGCCGAGTTTTTCGGCTAGCGGCTTTTTGGGATCGATCTCTGCAAGTTTCGATTTTTTTAGTAATTTGTTGAGGGCAGGAACATCTTGATCGCGGATAGCACTCCATTGCTTTCGAACCGGGGCCGCGTCTTCTTCGATCTGCTGCAAGGCCATCTGGGCTTGGGAGGTGGGTGCGGAGTCGGCGCTATCGGCCACCGCGAGGATGGCCGCGAAATGCTGGTTCAGCGTGGAGAAGTTCTCCGGTTGGCGGCTGGTGGGCGGAAGTCCGAAGAAGCTGGTCTGTACCGCGCCCGCAAGTCCCGCGCATTGCTTGTCGACTGCGGAGATGGTTTCGGCGAGCTTTGCGTTGTTCCGGGTTTTGCGGGCAAGATCCGCCAATTGTGCGCGAACAGATTGCACCTGTTCGAGAGATTCGAAACTGTCATTCATGCCCTCAACGGCGGCTGACTGCATATCAAACTGCTTGCGAAGATTTTCGAGAGCGGTTGTGATGCGCGGATCCATCAGCAGACGCAACGGCTGCATGTGGCTTTGGCCCTCGACCGTGAGTTTCACGTTGTACTCGCCGGGAAGCGCCCAGGCACCCAACGGATATTTCGGAGTGTCTCGCAAAATTGCGGCAATCGGGAATTCGTACTCGAGCGCCTGTGGCGGGGTGTGGTGCAGATTCCAAACGAAGCGATGCATGCCCGCCTTTGGGGAAAGGATTTGTTGGGGACGCACCCAATACATCGGAATGGGGTGCTCGCTGGCCAGTTTTTCAAGCGATTCAGGCTCATCGGTGCTGGCGTAGCGGCGAACGAGCGCGCCTTTGTCGTCGAGGATTTCGAGCGTGACTGGCCCCTTGGCATCTCTTGCGAGGATGTAATCAATGATCGCGCCGTCGGGGGGATTTTTCCCCGCCGGAACTTCGGGAGGCAGGGGGGTATCAGGATTGCGATTCCAGCGAACACGGATTGCCTGCTGGGGAGCGAAGAGATGGACGTTGGCTTTCGCGACGTCGGCGGAAAGCTGGCGGAGCGGGGTAATGTCATCCAGGATCCAGAAGGAGCGACCGTGCGTGGCAACGATGAGGTCGTCGCCATGGATCGTCAGGTCGCGCATGGAGGTGTGCGGAAGATTTAACTGGAGCGACTGCCAAGAGTCACCATCATTAAAGGAAACGTAGACAGAGGTTTCCGTTCCGGCAAAAAGCAACCCTTGGTGAAGCGGATCTTCACGCACCACGTTGGTAGCGGAATTGTCCGTAATGCCGGTGGTTGTCTCCTGCCAGGTGGCGCCATAATCGCGGGTGCGATAAATGTGCGGCTGTAGATCGTCGAGACGAAAACTGTTGATAGCGGCGTAAGCTGTGGCCGAATCGAAGTGCGAGGCTTCGAGAATGGAGACTTTGCTCCAAGGCTTCAGTTGCGGTGGGGTGATGTTCTTCCAGGTTTTACCGGCGTCGCGGGTGATATGGATTAAGCCATCGTCGGTGCCGGCCCAGATTGTGTCCGGTTCCTTGAACGAGGGAGCGACGGCATAGATCACACCGCGGTGTTTGCCCTTCTCTGGGTCCCCGGCCGTGAACGCTCCCAGGTTCGCGGGCGTTTGGTAGGATTCCCGCGTCAGATCCGGGCTGATGACCGTCCAACTGCGCCCCTGGTCAGCAGTTTTGAAAAGGACGTTGGCCGCGAAGTAGACAGTTCGTGAATCGAGCGGAGCGAATACGACCGGCAGAGTCCGGTCATAGCGATATTCGCCGCGGCGAACAGGCTCCGGGGCGATGTCGGCGACTTCGCCGATGTCCTGGCGCGTACGGGTGAGTCTTGCCCCATAGACGAGGTTCGGATCGTTCGGGTCAACAGCGATATACCCGTATTCGAAAACGCCTGGCAGGCTCCAATCGTGGAAAGAAATTTCACCGTAGTCGCTGCGGCTGCGCGTGGCGACGCTGCCACTTTCCTGTTGCGCGCCGTAGACCCAGTAGGGAAAGCGATTGTCGGTGGTGACGTGATAAAACTGCGCGGTTGGCTGGTTGTACCAGGAGCCCCAGGTGGCGCCGCCGTTAACGCTAATGACTGCGCCCTGATCCGCGGTGAGCGCGATGATCTGCGGATTTTCAGGGTTGATCCAGATGCGCTGATAGTCGTCGCCTCCCGGCGCGCCCTTGAAGCCGACGAAGGTTTTGCCGCCGTCGGTGGATTTCCAAGTGGTGGTGTTGGCGACGTAAATGGTTTCGGGGTGATCCGGCGCAACGGCAATGCCCATGGCGCCGGGTCCGCGTCCGCCGATGCGATGATCGGAATTGACCTGCTGCCAGGCATCGCCGTGATCGGAGGAAAAATAGATACCCGGGTTTTTCGCGGATTCGACTGTTAGATACACCCAAGATGGATTGCTGGGTGCGATGGCAATACCCATACGAGAGAGGCCGTCGGTGCCGCCGGGAAGTCCCTTGGTCAGCGGAATCCAGGTGCTGCCGCCGTCGGTGGAACGATACAAACCACTGCCGGGGATCACGAAGGATTCGCCGCTGCGAATTTCCCATGGTGCGACGCGGGCAGCCCAGAGTGCGGCGTAAAGAGTTTGCGGATTGGTGCGATCCATAACTAGATCGGCTGCACCTGTGTTTTCATCTTTGTAGAGAACCTTTTCGAAGGTCTTGCCACCGTCGAGCGAGCGAAAGACGCCGCGCTCGGCGTTCGGTCCATACGGGTGACCCTGGGCGGCAACGAAAACACGGTCTGGATTGACAGGATCGACGACGATTGCGGTAATCTGCTGCGCGTCGCGAAGACCGAGATGCGTCCAGGTCCTGCCTGCGTCGGTGGATTTGTAGAAACCATCGCCGACTGCGAGGTCCGGACGTTGCAAGCCTTCACCGCTGCCTACATAAAGGATGTTGGGATCGGAGGGCGCAACGGCAAGAGCGCCCACGGAGCCGGAAGATTGAGAATCAAAAATCGGAAACCAGGTGTTCCCAAAGTCAGAGGTCTTCCACACGCCGCCGTTCACCGCCGCCATGTAGAACGCGTTGGGCTGCTGCGGTACGCCGGAAATGGCGACGGTTCGTCCGGCGCGTGAAGGTCCGATGCAGCGCCAGCGCATTTCACCAAAGAACTTGGGATCGTATTGCTGCGCGGCGATGGGAAGCGCGACGCTCAACAGGGTGATGACGAAGAACATCAGTTTCTTGTGGAATGACAGGCGCATCGTTACCCTCGGGATAGCTGGATGCAACGGTTTGGAGAATAACGCGAGCGGAGAATGAGGGCAAATGATGGACGGCAGACGTGAGCCGCTCCTGGTTTGGTTGGAGTAAATCCATTTCCAGTAGGAAACCTGAAAGAGAGTTCGATTGAGCGTAATGGAATTGGAAAGCAGGCAAAATTTTTGGACGCGAGATACTTCCCTGCTTATCTGGGTGGGAATCGCGACTGTTATTGTGCACGCGGTGACCGGCAACCGCTATGGATTCAACCGCGACGAACTTGCGGTGCTGGATGACGCGCGGCATTTGGCGTGGGGTTACGTGGCGTACCCGCCGGTGACACCGTTGTTCGGGCGCATTGCGCTGGAGTTATTTGGGACTTCGCTTGCAGGATTTCGTTTCTTTGCCGCAGTAGTGCAGGCGATTGCGGTTGTGTTGACCGGTTTGATGGCGAAGGAACTCGGTGGCGGTCGCTGGGCGCAACTAATTGCCGCACTGGCGGCAGTTCCCTTCTGCCTTGGCGGCGGCTCCATCATGCAGTACATCTCGTTTGACTATGTGTGTTGGGTGCTGGCGGCGTATTTCATGGTGCGGCTGCTGCGTACCCAAGACCCGCGCTGGGGGCTGGCGATTGGCGCGTCCATTGGACTGGGGATGCTTTCGAAGTACACGATGCTGTTCTTCGCGGCCGGTATCACGGGAGGAATGTTGTTGACACCTGCGCGGAGCTATTTGCGCAGCAAATGGCTGTGGCTTGCTAAGGCAACGGCGCTGGTGATCTTTCTGCCAAACTTTTTGTGGCAGGCCCGGCACCACTTTGTTTCTTTGGCTTTTCTCCAGTTCATCCATACGCGCGATGTTCGGGAAGGACTGACAGCGAGTTTTCTGTATGACCAACTGGAACTAACGTTGCTAGCCTTTCCGCTTGCGCTCGCGGGCCTGTACTTTTATTTTTTTGCCGAACGCGGGCGGCCCTACCGCATGGTGGGATGGGCCTACCTGATTCCTCTCCTTTTGTTCGTAGTCGCGAAAGGGCGCGGCTACTATTTGGCACCGGCGTACCCGATGTTGTATGCGGCCGGTGCGGTGTGGGCCGAGGAATGGCTGGCATCTGTCGAGAAGGCGCGCGCACGATGGGTGAGGACTACTCTTGCCGTTGCGTTAGTCATTGATATTGGGATTGCAGCGGCGTTTGCGCTGCCCCTCGCGCCAGTAAATTCGGCGTGGTGGAGATTTGCGATTCGTGTGGATGGCGCCCTGCGCGAGGAAATCGGCTGGCCCGAATTTGTGGAACGCATCGCCGGAATTCGCGATTCTCTCTCCCCGCAAGAACGCAGCAGACTCGGAATTCTTGCGGGCAATTACGGCGAGGTCGGCGCCTTGAATCTTTACCACGAGAAGTACGGATTGCCGAGAGCAATAAGCGGAGTGAATTCCTCCTGGGAACGCGGTTATGGCGGGCCGGCGCCGGAAACGTTGATTGTGGTCGGATTTCCAAAGGAATTTGTGGAAGCGCACTTTGCTTCCTGCCGTTTGGCGGGACACACGGGCAATAATGATGGGGTTCAAAATGAGGAAACGCTCGAGCATCCGGACATATTTGTTTGTGGGCCGCCGATTCTTGGTTGGCCAGAGTTTTGGAAAGGGTTCCAGTATTACGCCTGACTCTGACTAGTAGTTTTCTACTATTTCCCCGTTGGGGTAGTTGCCAATAGAGTCCCAGCATTCGTCGGGACCCCGTAAGCCTTATTTTCCCGGAGGAACTCTATGTTCGCATCCACCGCGGCCGTAAGCATGCCCATGACCGGTGTGAACACTGGCACCTGGCGCAATCGTGTGATTGCGATCGTTCTGCTGGTAACGATCGGAGGCATCTTCTGGATCGATTCGCGATATCCCTCGTTGGTGAAGAAATATCATGCCGGAACAAAGGTGAAAGCCACCGGAGCAATCACGTTTGATACTTTGTATCCCGTGGACGCGGTGATGCCGCTGCAGCAGCGGGTATGGCGGACCTCCATTAACTGGCTGAACGCGAACCGCATCGGGATGACATTCGCGTTTTTCTTCGGACCAGCGGCGCTCACTTTTCTGGCGACACTTCCGCGACGCCGGACGAAATCCAGAGCGTTGAATGCCCTGCTTGGGATGTTGAGTGGAATGCCGCTCGGCGTTTGCGCGAACTGCGTGGCGCCGATTGGACGCGGAATGTACAAGTCGGGGATGAGCACCGAGTCCGTGCTGGCGGCGATGTTCAGCTCGCCGACGCTGAACATTGTGGTGCTGGCAATGACGTTTGCGCTTTTTCCTTGGCAACTGGCATTGCTCAAACTGGCGACGGTGCTGCTGCTGATTTTTGGCTTTGCCCCCTTAATCGGGGCTCGCCAAAAAGAGGAAGCCGAAGCCACTGTGGAATGCCCGATTGATTTGCCGGCAGATATGACCTGGGGACAGGCCCTGCGCAATACGCTGGTTGCCTATGCGAAGAGCTTTTGGGAGGTGTTTCGCGTGGGGTTTCCGCTGATGCTGCTCGCGGCGCTTCTCGGCGCACTGGTGATTGAACTTGTGCCTGCGCAAGCGATGCAAGGTCCGGTTTCCCTGCTGGGTGTTCTGTTGGCCGCCATCGTGGGTGCATTCCTTCCTGTGCCTATGGCGTTTGATGTGGTGATCGCGTACATCGCGATGACGCACGGTGTTCCGCTGCCTTATGTAGCGGTAATTTTGTGCACGCTTGGGATTTACAGTGTCTATTCCGCGGCCGTCGTCGGCAAGACGATTTCGTGGAGAGTAGCGACCGCAACGTTCGGCGCGGTAGCAGTACTCGGCGCGTTTGCAGGCCTGGCTGTGCGGATTTTCAGCTAAGATGCGCTGTAGAAGGACGCTACAGTGTCATCCCCATGCGCCCATTTCTGGGGAACGAAAAGTGCAATTTGTTATAGAATTTGAGTGCAGCCAGTCACTCCGAAAATCCGCCCGCTGGCCTACAGGCAATGGAGAAAACTATGCGACGTAAAAGAGCACTGAGTCTTGTCCTGCTCGGAGCTTTGGCGATGGCGGGCCTAGCCACGGCACAAATGAAGGAATCGGGTATACCGTCTTCGAATGTAACCAGGAAAAAAATCAAAGCGATCGGTTATGTGGTGGGAGGCGGGGCCACCAGGGTGGTGTTCACCGGAACGAGCCTGGCGAGCCAGGCGACGGGTGAGGCGAAGGTCCAAGCGAAGAAGGGCGTGACGGACATTGAAATCAGCGTAATGGGCACGCCACAGCCCTCCACGATTGGAACGGAATTCCTGACCTACGTGCTTTGGGCCATTTCTCCGGACGGACGCACCAGCAGTCTGGGCGAGATCATCCTGGATAAGAATGGCGAGGGGAAGCTGAAAGTAACTACGCAGCTTCAGACCTTTGCGATGATCGTCACCGCAGAGCCTTATTTTGCGGTGCGGCTGCCAAGCGAAGAGGTAGTGCTCGAAAACGACACTAAGAAAAGCACCAAGGGCAAGATTTATCCCGACAATGATTATCAACTGATAGTTCGTGGGCAGTATGCGAAGATCGGCAACCCGCTGGCGCTGACGCCGGACCTGAAAACCACTCCGCTGGAGGTTTATGAAGCGCGGAACGCGGTGGATATCGCGAAATCGCAGCGTGCGGACAACTATGCGCCGGACATTTTCGCGAAAGCGGATTCCAGCCTGAAGTCTCTGGAAAACCTGATTAGCAGCAAGGCAGACAAGAAGAAAATTGTGACCACTGCGCGGCAAACAGTGCAATTTGCCGAAGATGCGCGAGCGCTCTCCGCGGAGAGGCAGGAAGCGGAGCGCATCCGGAGAGAACGCCAGGCAGCGGCTGCATCTGCCGCAGCAAAGGCAAAAGCCGAAGCCGATGCAGCCGCTGCGGCGGAAGCGAATCGCCAGGCGGAGTTGACGGCCGCGAAGGAAGCGCAGATGCGGGCTGAAGCGGACGCAGCGGCGGTGAGAGCGAAGGCGGATGCCGATGCCGCGGCAGCCAGAGCCAAAGCCGAAGCGGATGCCGCGGCGGCGAAATCACAGGCCGAACAGGATGCGCTGAAGGCACAGCAAGCGGCGGCTGAAGCAGATGCGGAGCGTGCAAGGCAAGCGGCGGCGGCGTTGCGCGCGCAGTTGCTGGAACAGTTCAGTCGCATATTGGAAACGACAGACACTCCTCGAGGGCTGGTCGTGAACATGGCGGACGTGCTGTTTGATACCGGCAAGTACAACTTGCGGATGGCAGCGCGAGAAAAACTGGCTAAACTCTCGGGAATCGTCCTCGCACATCCCGGTCTTCACCTGGCGGTCGAGGGTCATACGGACAGCACGGGAAGCGACGAACTGAATATGAAGCTCTCCGACCAACGCGCCAACGCCGTGCGGGACTATTTGATCTCGCAGGGATTGGCGGGAGACACGATCACCGCGCAAGGCTTCGGGAAGACGATGCCAGTGGCGGATAACTCGACCGCCGCTGGACGGCAGAAGAACCGCCGCGTAGAGATCATCGTTTCCGGAGAAGTGATCGGGCAGAAGATCGGGAAGTAGCTACCGGCAAGAAAACTCGAAACGGCAGAGACCCCCCACCTGAAAGGGCGGGGGGTCTCCGTCGTCGGCTCACATTTGCGGAGTTAGAAGCGTTTTGAACGTGGAGTCTGGAACTTGGCCGGCGTTTCGCGGGGCGCGGACGAAGAAAAACGCCGGCCACTCCGGTCGGGATAACCTGCCAGGAAAGTGCGCCCAGGAACGCACCGCTTTGGCCCTTCACTTTGCTCAGAATAAAAATTTGGTTCTTACCTAACCCTTGTATAAATATCGGTTTGGGTGGCGGACAAATTATTTTGCCGTTTGGTTTGACTTCGATTGCGCGGGCTTTTCGGGGGGCCGCGCCGGGGTTCCGTCGACTTTGACGTAATGCGCGTACCAAGCGAGGTAGCGCTCGTGCAGATCTTTGGTGTGGGAAGGCGTTTTGAATTCGTGGTACTCGTCGGGATACACCACTAGCTCCGTTTGGCGGCCGAGTGCCTTGAGCGACAGGTACATCTGCTCGCCACCGAGAATGGGCACGTTCCAATCGATATTGCCGCCCACGAACAGCGTTGGCGTGAGGATGTTCTTGATTTTATAGAAGGGCGCAACGCGGTCCCACACGTCGCGGTTTTCCCAAGGGTAGCCAAGTTCGGTGATGTAATCCAAGGCGTACTGATCGTGTCCCCAGGAACTGGTGAATTCCGCAGAACCCGCGCCAGAGATTGCGGCTTTGAAACGGTTGGTGCTGCCGATAATGAAGTCCGTGGAGATGCCTCCGTAGGACCAGCCGCCGACGCCCAGCTTGTCCGGGTCGGCTATGCCTTGCGCGATGGCATAGTCCACGATACCCATGTCGTCCTGGAAGTCTTTGTTACCCCAATCCGCAAAGATAGCCTTCGCGTAGTCCAGGCCATAACCAGAAGATCCGCGTGGGTTGGGAAGAAGCACGACGTAGCCATTGGCGGCGAGAAGCTGAGCGAGATCCTGGAATTCCGCGTAATAGGCCCAGACGGGACCACCGTGGGGACGCAGGATTGCGGGGCACTTTTTTCCGGGGACGTAGTCGGGCGGTTTGTAAAGGTAACCGTGGATCGTCGTGCCGTCTTTGGACTTGAAGGAAACGTACTCGCCCTGGGACAGATTGAACTGGGCCAGCCATGCATCGTTCACGTGCGTCAGGCGCGTTTGCGTACCGTTCCGAACGGAGAAGAGCTCGAAGGGACGGTCCATGGTTGAGATGGCTGCTGCCATCGAGCCGTTCTTTGAGAGCGAGAATCCGCTGACGAAAAAGCGGCCGGCGATGGGGCGCGTGATCTTGCTGTCGGCCATGTTTACCTGCGCGACGTTCTGAGTGCCTTCATCGTCGACGATGAAATCGATGGCCTTGCCATCCGGTGTGAAGCGCGGCTCGGTGGCGTTACGATCCAGCGCGAGCGTCAGGACTTTTGCCGCGCCACCTTCGGCTGGGACGACTGCGACGTGGCTGGTGCCGTACTCGAAGAGCTTAGGGTCCAACCTTGTCGAGTAGGTGATCCACTTGCCATCGGGAGACCAGGACGGGTTGTGATCGCCGCCTTTTTCGCTAGTTACTTGCCGAAGGGATGCGCCCTTGTCGGTATTGTCAGCGGCCACCACCCAGATCGTGGAGGCATAGCTGGCATCGGGATCGGGCTTCACCCGGTTACTGGCCAACGCCAGGAACTTACCGTCGGGCGACCAGGCCGGGTTGGAATCGTCGAAGTCGCCGGAGCTGACCTGAGTGAGCGATTTCGAGGCGACATCGAAGACATAGAGATGGGTCCGACGGCGATCCAGATAGCCGACGGTGTCCGACTTGAATAGAAGGCGATCGATCACCCACGGACCTTGCGCCTTGGACTTCTTGGAGGAAACGCCGACCGCAGTACCGGCCCCGTCCTTCTCTTTATTGGCTGCGGCTTCCAGTTCTTCGGGCGAGGGATCCTTGAGAATCAGCACCAGGCGCTTCCCGTCAGGAGACCAAGCGAAGTCGTTGACCTCCTGAACGGTGTCGGTCAGGCGCTGGGCTTCACCGCCGAGGCGGTTGAGGACGTAAACCTGGGCCTTGCTTTCGTTGCCCTCCGCGTCCTTACGCTCGGAGAGGAAGGCGATGAACTTTCCGTCGGGCGACCAACGTGGATGCTCGCTGGAGAAGCCGGTGGCCGTAAGCGCGACGGGGTCGCCGCCCTCGTAGGGGATCATCCAGATGCGGGTTTCAGATTTGTCGTCCTTGAGAGAGGTCGAGGTGGCGGTGAAGGCGACGAACTGCCCGTCCGGGGAGATTTGCGGATCATGGACTTCCTGCATACCGAAGAGATCGTCAATGCCGATGGGCCGTGGTGAGGAAGCCGTCTGCGCGAGGGTTATGGAACTCAAAACCGTGAAAGCACACAGCAGAACAATGATGTAAAGCTTCATGCGAATGACTCCGATAAATTTAGGTGAACACGAATAAACGGGCGGAGTTTAGCACAGGAAGGTAGGCCGCGAGGAGACTCCATGCGCATGGGGGGCTAATTTGGATTTTCGAGAGCCTGGCAACTCGCGCAATGGCGAGCGAGCACAAAATTCGAATGAGCGTCTAGTACTTCCATACAGTCCCTCTCACGGTCAGTGAAAAAAAATTCCCTGAAACTCATTTTTTCCTTGCATGCAGTTGCAGAGATTGTATTCTTCAAACCGTGAGCTTGCTCCGCGAGATTTTAGAGCGAGAGTCACCTTAGGAGGCCGAGAGAAAAAAATTGAGCACTACATCCCTTCCAGCACAAATTCCCTCCCAGGTTCTGCCTTCAACAAAAAAGAGAGTCGCGAAAATGACGCTCTGGCCGCTTGTTGCCGCAACGTTCTTCATGGTGTCCGGGGGCACCTATGGGACGGAAGCGATCATCTCTGGGGCCGGCTATGGGCGAGGAATTCTGGTTTTGCTGTTTCTACCGGTCTTGTGGTGCTTGCCAACGGCGTTCATGATTGGTGAGCTTTCGAGTGCGCTCCCTGAGGAAGGCGGATATTACGCCTGGGTGCGGCGGGGACTGGGCAATTTCTGGGGCTTTCAGGAAGCCTGGATGTCGCTGGCCGCCAGCATTTTCGACATGGCAATCTACCCGACGCTGTTTGTGTTTTACCTGAAGCAGATGGTGCCGTGGTTCGGCGAAGGCAATCATGGGGTGCTCGCGGGCTTGTTTGTGGTGATGACGTGCGCAGGGTTGAATCTCGCGGGTATTCGGGTGGTGGGGATCACCTCGTTGTGGCTGTTTTTTCTGCTTTCGCTGCCGTTCGGGATTGTCGTGGCGATGTCGCCGGTGAAATCCGGGGCATTGGCTGAACCACACGCGGCTTCTTCCGGCGCGGGCATCGGGCTTCTTGCCGCGGTACTGGTGGCGATGTGGAACTACATGGGTTGGGACAACGCTTCCACGATTGCGCAGGAAGTGGAGCGTCCGCAAAGGACGTATCCCAAGGCGATGATTGCAGCGGTGATACTGGTGTCGCTGACGTACGTGCTGCCGTTCGTCGCGGTGTATTTCACGGGGATACCCGCTTCGGCGTTCGCAGAAGACGGCTCATGGGCGTCTGTGGCAGGGCAGTTGGGTGGCAAGTTCATGGGTATTGAGTGGCTGCGCTTCGCGGTGACGATTGGCGGCATGATGAGCGCGTTCGGGATGTTCAACGCGCTGGTAATGAGCTATTCGCGGCTGCCGCTGGCGATGGCCAAGGATGGGATGCTGCCGAGGATATTTGCCAAGGTCACGCCCAAGAACCAGACCCCGTGGGTGGCGATTTTGGTGCTGGCAAGCGCTTGGGCGCTTTGCCTCGGGTTGGGATTCAAACGACTGGTGATCCTGGACATCATGCTTTATGGAGCGAGCTTGATGCTGGAATTCGTGACGCTGGTGGCGCTGCGCATCCGCGAGCCCAAGCTGAGGCGCGCGTTTCGCGTGCCGGGGGGCCTGGCCGGGGCGATCAGCTGCGGGATATTCCCGCTGGCGCTCCTGGGCATAGCTATCGTGGAAAGCGAGAAGGAATCCATCCTGGGCATAAATGGGTTGTTGTTCGGGCTCATCATTATCCTGATGGGATTTGGCTTCTACTTCGGCACGCAGAAGGTCCGGGCGAAGCTTGCCGTTAATTCCGGCGAAGCCGTGAGCGAAACGGTGTAAGCCAAAAACAGACTTGCGATACGCGAACGCCCGGCTCCGCTCGAGTCGGGCGTTTTGCTTTCGCGGCCTTAGCCCGCAAAAGGATCAATTTCCAGTCCGGCTGGCCGGTTAGCGCAACCGCGGGGAGAAGTCGGTCAGGGTGAGGAAGGTGGAGTCGACTTTTTCGACCAGCTTTCCGTTCGCTTCCGACTTTTCGCGGATGCTCTTCCACTCCGGGTCGTCTCGGAAGGATTGCCAGTTGGTAGCTGCCGCCTCGCGGCTCGGATGCTGAAGGATATAGATGAGGGTGTCGTTTTTCTGTGGCTCATCGACGGCCGTCCAATACGCCACACTTTTCATTCCATGTTTTTCAAAGAGTATTAGGGTGTGTTCGCGGAAGCGCGCCAGCAGTTCCCCCAACTTTCCGGGTGCGGCGTGATAGACACGGAGTTCGTAGACTGTGGTTGCTGGCATGGATTTGTCATTGTCTCGCTGCGAAGCAGCCCCAAGGGATGCAGGAAGCAATGCGGTCAAGGGTAAGGATTGGAGTAGCGTTCGTCTTTTCATGGCGGGCATTCTAGCAGATGTGCGAGAGAATATGGTCGCGTCACTGCGGAAGGAGGCTCTTCCAGCGTTTCCAGGCGTCTTCGCGGGCATCGCGTCTCTGGCCGGCGGCGGCCGTAATAAACGAACGCTGCGGTTTGTTGCAAAGCGGAAGGACTATCCGCCACCCCAACAGAAGCCCGCGAACATCTAGTGTAGACGGAGTCATTTCTTGCCTGCCTAACAAGATCGAGCCCAATCCTCGCAGGAGACCCGTCATCGGTTGGTAACACACGCACAATGATTCTGCGGGTTGGCGCCACACATTTCGTTAGAGTCATGACAGCCGGACGGACTTGTCCAGTCCTAATGCGGTTGTACCGATTTTCACGGCAATCGGGCCGGAGAGTTCATCGTCAAGTTACTGGCGCAGCCATCCTGGGGGCAGCGTGACGGCGAAGGAAAAAGTACACGAGATTCCGCAGAAGTTGAACGCGCTGATCGTTATTGTGCAACTCTCGCTGCTGGCGCTAGGCTTTCTTGGTGCCCGCACCGCAGCCAGGTGGAAACTGGCGCTGCTGGCGCTAGGCTTTGGCCTGTTGATGAATTCCGTGTATTCCACGATCCACGAAGCTGAACACCGCATTCTATTTCGCAGTGTGTTATTCAATGACCTCTGCGGCGCGCTGATGGCGCTTTTCTTCCCGGCGCCATTCCATCTGCTCCGCCAAGGACATCTAGGGCACCACATGCGTAACCGCTCCGACGATGAGGCCTTCGATCTCTATTTTGAGAACGATCACCGCTTTTGGAAATTTGCAGTGATGTACGGAATCCTCACAGGCTTTTACTGGCTTTTCGTGGTCGCGGGGAATATTGCGGTGCTGTGCGCCCCGTTTTTCTACCGCCAGGACTTCTGGAGTTTTGATCGTGCCTCGCAGGCCTTTTTGAAAGCCTACAACTGGAAATACCAGCGGGTAATTCAATTGGAAGCCGTTATGGCAATCGCGCTGCACGCGGGAATCCTCTGGGCCTTCGAAATTCCCGTGCTGCACTACTGCGCTTTGTATGGAGCCTTTGGATTCCTCTGGTCGGCCATGCAGTATGTCCATCACTACGGGACCGAGCGCGATGTGCTGCATGGGGCGCGTAATCTGTGGCTGTCGCGGATTCTCGATGCGGCCCTGCTCAACCACAATTATCACCGCACCCATCATGAGAACCCGACAACTCCGTGGCTGCACCTTCCCCGGATTGGTGAGCAGGAGAAGGGCATCGCCGGATTTCTGCCCTGGGCGTATCTGAAAATGTGGAAAGGCCCAAAGTTCACGTCGGAGCATGTTGAGAACCGCTTTGCAGGACGTGTGATTCAGTGAGCGGAAGACCGTTGATCGCTGCGCCGCGGGATGCGGCAGCAAGCGCGGAGCGGAAAGCTATACTGTCGAGCCGTTTCCGCGCCTGTCTGGAACTGAAGGTAGGACTCTACCTGCTGCTGACTATCATTTTTTGCGTCCCATACTTCGCGATTCAAAGACTGACGTGGCTGCATCTGCATAAATTTTCATTGGGGTATATCGACACGGCGATTGGCTTTCACCCGGTCGCCATCTATGCCTATCAATCGGCTTACCTGCTGATTCCCATGTTTCCTTTTCTGGCGACGACCAGGGAAGAACTGCTCCGCTTCACGAAAGGGTTTCTGTGGCTGTGTGCGGTTTGCTTTTTTGCGTTCTTAGTTTTTCCGGTGCTTGGTCCACGGCCGGAGCACGCGCAGGGAAACCGGATGACCCAGATTGTCTTTTCCTATGACAAAAACTTGAACGTCTTCCCATCTCTGCATGTCGGTCTGGCAGTTTATTCCGTACTGTTTGGGTTCACCATTGCTCGCGGAAGTCAACAATTGCGGTGGCTGGCTATGATTGGCGCGCTCTGGGCAGGCCTGATCATGATCTCTACGGTGGCTACTAGGCAGCATTATTTTGTAGACATTCCACCGGCAGTTGTCCTGGCCTGGATTGCGCACCGTTGGGTATGTTTGCACGCATGAACCACGAACGAGAATCCGCGTTGCACTCTCCGATATCCGCGCTTCCTCCGGTGCCCACCGGCTGGGGTTTCTTTTGCACGGAGCGCGAGTTGGCCCGAGGGCCGGTGGCCTGTAATTTTCTGAATCGCAAGCTGGTGGCATTCCGCACCCTTTCCGGCCGCATTGGAATCCTGGACGCCAGATGCCAGCATCTGGGCGCAGACCTTGCACAAGGTCGAGTGGTTGATGAATGCCTGGAATGCCCTTTCCACAACTGGCAGTACGCAACGGACGGTCAGTGCAAGAGCATCCCGCAGTCAAGGCTCATTCCCGAGTTCGCGCGCCAGAAGAGTTATCCGGTGGAGGTGCGGCACGGGCTGGTGTTCCTGTGGAACGGATCCAGGCCGCTGTATCGTCTTCCTTTCTACGAAGGGGCGGAGACGGAAGAATTCGTCTGCTCCGGTCCTGGGGCCATTGAGTTGAATTGTCCGTGGTATCTGGTGGGCGCGAATTCCTTTGACTCTCAGCACCTTTATGCAGTGCATGAAAGAGTGCTGCTCAAGCCGCCACAAATCCAACCGGTGGGGGACTTTGCCTTGAGCTCACGCACTGTGGCCAAAGTTGGCCAGGGAACGTGGTATGACCGGTTTGTGCATTCCTTCGCCGGGCCGGTTGCCACTATGACAGCGACCAACTGGAGCGGAAGCCTGGTGTTTGTGCGGGTGGACATGGAACGAACCACCACTTACGGTATGGTTTCCCTACGCCCGCTGGATGAAGAGCGCGTCCTGACCCACATCATTGCTTTTCTGCCGCGAAGCCGTTCTGCCATGGCGGCCCGCCTTTGGGATCCGCTGCGAACCGCTCTGCGCCTCTTCTTCATTCAGCAGTTTGTGAAAGACGATGCTATGCGACTGCAAGGTATTCGCGCCGGTGCGCTGAACCTGATTGACGCTGACATGGAACTGGCGCTCTATTTCCAGTGGCTGGCAAGGGCCGCTAATGGAATTCCCGCACGGACTGATCAGGCTGTGACTTCGAATTACTACGAAGGAGTTCGACCATGAGAAAAACGATACTTCAGATGCTGACAGTAGCTTTGTTGAGCGCTCTCATCGCCGGTTTTCGGCCCGGTGTTGCGGCACAGACGAATGCTCCTGCTACGCCCGATGACGTCAAACAACTTGACGAGCTTCGGCATGGCCTGGCGGATGCGTTCAATCATCGCGATGTTGATGCGATGCTGCGTTATCTTGACCCCAACGTGGCAGTGGTCTGGCAGAACGGAGAAATCAATCAGGGGCAGGAGGCAGTCCGGCAATATTACAACCGCATGATGGTCCAGGGCGTAGTGAAGAGTGTGAGTTTCGACCCCGTCGTCGAGGGCCGCACTTGCCATGGCAATATGTGCGTCTCAGTGGGCACACTGCAGGACACCTTCACTTTAAACGACGGCAGAGTCTTGCCGCTCAACAGTCGCTGGTCGGCAACGGTGCTCAAATCGGAGGGCGGCGCTTGGAAGATTGTCGCGTTTCACGCTTCCGCGAATGTGTTCGACAATCCAGTCATCAATATTGCAGCACGCAAAGTTGGACTCATTGCAGGCGGCGGGGGGATGGTGCTCGGCTTGGTTGTAGGCGCGCTGTTGTTCCGGCGGCGCAAGGGATGATCCTCACTCGCAGCACGGTGTTGCCACACATTCAATTGGACCGGAGCATGGCCGCGTGGGTGACAAGTCCAGCGCTTGCTTCTCTAACGACCGAGGGAGTGGCGGAAATCGCTCGTTCTGAAGGCATGCATTTTGCCACCGCGTTGCTCTACCAGCAGGTGCTGCAATCCGAACGCTTTGGTCCAGTCATAGAATCCATCCTGAAAAGCCCTGATCGATGGACTACTTGGCGTTCGTCACCACTGCTGGCCGTGGTCCCGGGCGCGTTCCATGGCGAGAACATGGACACAGGCGCCGATGGCCGCCGCTTCCTGGATATTGCGGATGCTTACGGTTTTCGCAGTCAGGCAATTACGACCCATAGCTTCGGCTCGCTTCAACAGAACGCGCAAGTCATCGCCGACTGGCTGGAGGCGCACGCGCGGGAAGACGTCATCTTGATTACGTTGAGTAAGGGCGCGAAGGAAGTCTACTATCTGTTGCGAAACGGGAGTGTGGCCCTGTTTCGAAACGTGGCGGCCATCGTGAATGTTTCAGGCATGATGTTCGGTACGCGGCTGGTGAATTGGGTGGCGGAGCGTACCCTGCCTCGCCTTTACGTGCGTGGGCTCATGTGGTGGAAGAACTACGATTTTCAAAACCTGCTGGAACTTCAGCACAACGAGTTAAGCGATAGTCTTGGCAAGCTGCCGGTGCCCGTGATCAACATAATCGGCTTTCCGCTGGAGGAGCACCTAAGTTCGGGGATGGCCCGGCGCCAGTACCGGCGCTTGCGACCCTATGGGCCTAATGATGGCGGCGGGATTGTCCTCGCCGATGCGCTACGGTTCCCAGGAGCGCTGTTTCCGATCTGGGGAGGTGACCATTATCTCCGTCGTCCAGAAAATCTACCTTCGCGCATGGGGCAAATTCTGTGCGCTGCGGCTGATTTTGCTCGTCTCCCGTCAGGTTGTCGACCGGCTTTAGAAGACATGTGAAATCAGGTCGAACCGAGCGGGTTTTTCGTCGGATGACTAGGCTTCGAGCTGGCGGCCAACTTCCCAGTGATGGCCGAAAGGATCCAGTATGCGGCCTAAGCGCCAGCCGTGTTCTTCCCCGACGGGAAAGACTTGTGATGCGCCAGCCTTCAGCGCTCTCTGGAAGACGGCATCGGGATCCGCGACGGTCAAGATGAGGCGAACAGTTCCACCACCGAGAGACTGCGGACTGAAATTGCCGTGCTCGGGAGACTCATCGCTCAGCCAAAATTCCGCGCCGTCTACGGAAAGCCTTGCCACCACGCTTCCGCCGGGATCTTCCAGGCGAAAGACCTCGGTTGCTCCGAATGCCGATTTGTAGAACTCGACCGCTCGCGCACTATTCCGAACCGATAGCCAGGGCGCAATCGTGCACGTGAACTTGGCGGGCGCCGCATAATCTGAAGCCATTTGAATCTCCTAAGCGAAAAATCTTCACTTACCCACCCTATGTCCGAGTTCTTTACTGTACATAGAAGGCAGACATGGTGCGATAGAAGTTCCAGACATCGACCTTGGAGGACATCTCAAAGGGAGCATGCATGGAAAGCAGCGGCACACCGAGGTCAATCACTTCCATGTCTTGTTGAGACATGAATCTTCCGATGGTACCGCCACCGCCGACGTCCACTTTATAGGTGTGTGTCTGCCAAGGAATTCCGTTCTGATCCATCAGCGCGCGAATTCGTGCTGTGTATTCCGAAGGAGGGTTGAAGCCTCCTCCGTAAAGCTTGATGGCAACACCATAGCCGAGACGCGCAGCATTTGTGCGCTCGCTGGTGTTGGGGAAGATTGGGTTGATGCCGTCATTGGCGTCAGCGGAAATTACCTGAGAATTGTGCAGGGCGCGCCGGAGGTCCAGATCGCTGTAGGAGACACCTCTTTGCGCGCCAATCAGGCGGGCAAAGGTTGAATTCAGGAATTGGGAACCTGCACCGGTGTTGTTCACCGAGCCTTCTTCTTCAAAGTTGGAAAGATAGGTGAACGCGGAATATCGGGGCGTGCCTTTCAGGTTCAGAATGGCGCGAGCTGCGCAAAATGAAGATAGCCGGTCGTCCTGGCCGTAAGCGCCTACGAGGCCGCGGTCGATGCCAACGTCCGCGGGATTTGCGGCGGGCACAAGAGCAAGCTCCGCACTCGCGAGATCCTCTTCCTTGATCTTATACGTGGCGGCCAGTTGGTTGGCTACCTCGGCGGCCACGGAGTCTTTTTCTCCCGGAATGCTACCGGCCACCGGATCGAGCTCTTCGCCTTTCAGCACCTCCTCGTAAGTGCGCGTGCGCAACTCCGTATCCGAGTGGGGTGCATTGTCGGGAATCACGAAGACGGGATCGCCTGGATTGAGGCCGATGGAGACTTCGATGGTGCGGCCATCGGCAGTATCGATGCGGCCCATGAGCGCGAGAGGAATGTTCGACCATTGGTACTTTTTGATGCCGCCGTAGTAGATGGTTTTGAAAAGCGCGAAGCCATGGGCGGAAAAAATGGGGCGACCCTTCAAGTCGATGTGTGGGCTGTCATGGTGGGTTCCAACGACGTGAGAACCATCGACGATTGGCTCGGAGCCGATCACCGCGAGGATCAAGCTGCGATCGCGATTCGGAATTATGAGGCGCGAGCCTGGCTTTATTTGTTTGGGGTCGGTGAACTCCGCAAAGCCAGCCGCTTTGGCGCGACGGATCACCTCACGCGTGGAACCGAGCGCGGTTCTAGCCACGTTGAGGTAGGCCTTGTAATCTTCGGCGAATTCCTTGACCTGGTCCCGATCCGTTGGAGTAAGCAGCAGCCACGCGGATTTCTTTTTTGACCACCCGTCACCGGCGTCATCTTCTTGCGCCTTCGCCGCGGTCAAGGAGCTCGAGACCAATAAGAGGGCTGATGCAGACACTAGGAATTGACGCTTCATGGCCAGGGGAGCCTCCGTGAGTTGAGCGTGCGCATCCCTATTGGCCAGCTCGAGGGTGTGGCTGAAGAGGAGTGCGAAAGTTTTATATCACAGCTCTGGGCGCGTTGCTGCTTAACTCCGGATGAATCGAATTCGAGTAAAGTGGAATCAACATGCCCGCAGAGTTCATCGGACACAAATGGATTCAACCTAAGACCAACGTAGAGACTTCGAATCGAGTTGGAAGTCCACTTCGATCGGCTCGATGAGTGGTACCAGCCATTTTAACAATTCCTGATGCACCGGATGCGAACTGTATCTGTCCAAGGAAGCCTTGTCAGCGAACTTCATGAAGCCTCCAAGTTCATACCCTTGCCCACGCGGAGAAATATTCACTCCGACGGCAGTTTCCAGCAGACCGGGAATTTGTCCTTGCAACCCGTGAATTTCAGACACCGCGCGCTGTTTCTGCTGTTCGGTCACGCCAGGCTTCCAACGAAAGGCAAACATATGGACGTACATTAATGGTTGAAGACCCCCAGAAGCACCCGGGCCGCATGATAGCCGGAATAAATTGACTCGATTTGGGCTATCGATCGCAGCTGCCATTTTCTCACGGCCGTGGTTGCCCAACGAAGGGATTTCCAGTTTCCTTGGCGACGGTGAGTACCGGCTGACTGCTCATCACCGCCTCGGACGCGTTAGGAAAGGCGAATCCTCGGACAATTGAAAATCGCGCGTTCCGTTTCCTCGTTTCTCAGAATGTGGCCCTAGCGCCAGGAAGGCCCAACCGGTGGTACACTGCGCGTATGGCTACCAAGAAGAAAATCAAAAAGAAGCAGCGCAAATTGAAAAGAACCGCGGGCAAGAAGGCCACGCTCGGGAAGAAGGCCAGTGCAAAAAAGTTGGCTAAGAAGCTCCCTAAGAAGAGCCTGACTTCCAAGAAGAAGGTGGCGAAGGGGAAGGTCGCTCCGAAAAACGCTGCGGTGAAGGGGAAAAGGATATTCGGCGTTCTGAAGGCCAGCGGCGGGAAAACGGCGGGCGCAACCAAGAAACGGATTCGCGGCAAAAGCGAAAGTGTGGAGACCGTGGCTTTCGCGCCGGTAGGACTGGGAGCGCGGTCGGGCGGGCAATCGGGAGATTTGCAGGGATTGTCGAACCTCGAAGGCGCGAATTCGGAGAGCGTGGACGAACTGCTCGAGGAGGGTAACGCGTTCGAGGCTGAGGTGGTCAAGGGCGTGGAAGACGCCGGAGACGCCGACGAACGCGAAGTGCGCACGCATGAGGTGCCGGAGGATGATGTTCCCGGCGAGTATCTGGGCAAGGATGAGTGAGCAAATCAGGTCAGCCGGGAGTGTTTCCCGTAAACCCATCCCTGGGGCCCACGCTTTGGCGGGGGCACGTGACCGGATTAGCGGAAACTGGCCATTACCTTTCGGCGGATGTTGACGCGAGCGGAACGAAAGATTTGGTATCCTGCTTCACGTGACGATTCGAAAGCAAAACCTCCAACTTATCTTCAGTTTTGGACTATGTGGTGCCCTGGGCCTGACCTTGGCGTGGCGCGTAGATTCGCAGACGGCGGTTGGCACGCCCGCTGCTCCAAGAACTACGGTCGCTGCGAACCTGAACGTAGTGGTTCTCGACCCCGCGCATGGTGGAACGGATTTGGGAGCGCGAGGCACGGAGGGCATCCGGGAAAGCGAAGTGATCCTTCAATTTGCCGCTCAGGTGCGCAAGGCTCTTGAAGCACAAGGATTTCAGGTGGTGCAGACACGCGAAGGCAATGAGAACCCTTCGTTCGATGACCGTTCCGCGCGGGCAAATGCGCAACGCGGCGCGGTGTTCATTACGTTGCACGTAGCGTCCACCGGACTGGCGGGGACCGCTCGCGTATACACCATGACGGATTTGCCAGCGGCGAATGATGGCAGTGGACTCATCGTCTGGGATCGCGCTCAGGCTCCCTTCACGAGCTTGAGCAAGAAACTAGGCGACCTGGTACAGACGGAGCTTGCCCGGCGCTTTAAGGGTTCGCCAAGTGAAGCGCAGATTGCACCCGTGCGGCAATTGCGGACGACCGCTGCACCGGCTATTGCCGTCGAAATATCCAGCGTTTCTGTGGCCGACCGCGCGAATCTAGACCGCATGATTCCCGGCGTTGCCGATGCAATTGCCCGTGCCGTTACGGCGTTCAAGCCCTCTTATGTCGTCCCGGTGATTGCGCCGACCGCGTCCGGAGTGCATCCGTGAATCCGCGCTGGCAGATTTGGCTGGCCGCCGGCCTCTTGGCAGCCGTGATCGGGGCGGCGCTGTACTTCCCTGCCCTGCGGCATCAAGTCGACAAGGCAAAACAACTGACGGAGAAAACTGCGGAGCAGGCCAGGCGTGAGTTGATACCGCCAGCGCCGGTGACCAGCGGAGACCCGCGAGTAAAGGCGAAAATGTTCTGGGGCACCAGGGGGCAGGACGGAAAACTGAACCCAGTGACGATCGAACTTCCGCTTTCGAGCGATCCCGCGTTGCGTGCGAAGCAAGTGCTCAACACTTTGTTGGCCGGGCCGGTCGATCCGGAATCGCGGACCCTGCCGCCGGATGCGGCGTTACTGGCGTTTTATCTTCTGCCGGATGGCACCGCGGTGGCCGATTTTTCGGAGGCCATCGGCACATCCATTCCTTCGGGGATTCAGAGCGAGCAATTGGCGGTGGATTCCATCGCGCGGACGCTGGAAGCCAACATTCCGCAAGTCCAAAGGCTGAAAATTCTGATTCACGGCCAGGAAGCGGATACACTAGCGGGCCACCTGGATTTGACACAGACTTTCCCGGTCAACACGAAGATGCTGAGCTTCGCTGTGCCTGATTCAACACCGGTGATTGCGCCGCAGCAGGGAAACATAGCCGACAAGCCCTGACGAAGCCTGACACGGCCTGAAAATACTAGAGTTTGAAGAAAAGAGGCGATACATGCGTGGTGACGGTCGCAATCCGGACCAGATGCGGGAATTGAAAATCACACCGGATTTCATTTCGCAGGCCGAAGGCAGCGTGTTGATCGAATTGGGCAAGACGCGCGTGATCTGCACGGCGACGGTCGACGATGGTGTGCCTTCCTTTCTAAGGGGATCTGGCAAAGGCTGGGTTACCAGCGAGTACGGCATGTTGCCGCGCGCAACCGAAGAGCGCACAGCACGAGAAGCTACCCGCGGAAAACAGACGGGTCGAACTCTCGAAATTCAGAGGTTGATCGGAAGGTCGTTGCGAGCGGTCACGGATCAGGAAGGCCTTGGCGAGCGTACTGTCTGGATCGACTGCGACGTAATTGAAGCGGATGGTGGCACACGCACGGCGTCGATAACCGGGGCGTTTGTGGCCCTAGCCATGGCGATGGAGCGGCTGGTTGCGGCGGGAATTTTGAAACGCTCTCCGCTGGTTGATTCCGTTGCGGCCACCAGCGTGGGTATTGTGGATGACGTTGCGCTGCTGGACCTGTGCTACGAGGAAGATTCACGCGCGGAAGTGGATATGAACGTAGTGATGACCGGTAGCGGCGACTTCGTGGAGATTCAAGCAAGCGCGGAAGGCCGCGCATTTAACGGAAGCGAAATGCAAAATTTGCTGGCGCTGGCCGCGGCGGGGATTCGCCGCCTGGCCGATGAGCAACGCACTCTGCTGCCCGGCAAGTTTCTCGGACGCGGACGATAACGCGCGGAGTACTCAGGACCCAGTAGTGGCTTGTTGTTGAAAGTGCGAAAGCGAGTGGTGTGGATGAACCTCACGAAAGAGCCGAAAAAATTATTGTTTGCCTCAGGAAACGAAGGGAAGCTGCGCGAATATCGCGGGCTGGCACAGGCGGCTGGACACGATTTTCAATTAGAGCTGATGCCGGGCTTCGCTCAGATTCAGGAATTTGAAGAGAACGCACCCACCTTTGCGGAAAATGCGGCAGGGAAAGCGTTGTATTACGGTAGGCACGCCAAAGGTCTGCTGTTCGCGGATGATTCCGGTTTGGTGGTGCCGGCGCTGGGCGGCGCACCGGGCGTGCTTTCCGCACGGTACGCCGGGCCATGCGCGAGCAATGAACAAAAATTGGCGAAGCTGCTGGGGGAAATGTGCGGCAAGCGTGGATCCGATCGTTCGGCATATTTTGTATGCGTGATTGCGCTGGTGAACGATAGGCAACCCGTGGCGGTGGTTTCCGAAAAAGTGAACGGGGAAATTTTGCAAGAACCGCGTGGCAGTGGTGGGTTCGGATACGATCCAGTGTTCTACTTCCCTGTTCTGGGAAAAAGCTTTGCCGAACTGAACGAGGATCAAAAGAATACGCATAGTCACCGCGGAAAAGCGTTCCGCCGGTTGCTCGAACTCCTGGAGTAAATACGGAGCGTGTTTGCAAATGAGAGATCGCAACATAATTTGAGCACAGCGACGGAATGCCGGCTCTACCACCTGCGAGGCGCATATGGCCAAGAAGAAAAAGAAGAAAGCAGTGAAGGATGCGAGGGTAGCATCTAAGAAAACTGCGCGAAAAAGCGGATGGAAGAAACATGCTTCTGAGCGGAAAAACATAGCATCAGGAAAAGGAAACGGGTTGGGTGCGCACGGACGCGCAGCAGGAGCCGAGCCCAAGCGTGTCGCGGCTATTCTCGAAAAGCTGGATGAAGCTTACCCGGAAGCCATCTGCGAGTTGAAACACGAAAACCCCTTCCAATTGATGATTTCTACGATCTTGTCGGCGCAGTGCACCGACGTGCGCGTCAATCAGGTGACCGCAGAGCTCTACAAGAAATATACGAACCCCGAAGCCTTCGCGTATGCGACTCCGGCAGAACTGGAAATGGAAATTCGCCCCACCGGATTTTTTCGGAACAAGACGAAATCCGTGATGGGCGCGAGCAAAGCAATCGTGGAAAAGTTCGGCGGCCAAGTACCGCGCACGATGGAGGAAATGTTAACGCTGCCCGGTGTAGCGAGGAAAACCGCAAACGTAGTTCTGGGCACAGCATATGGGATCGCCAGCGGGGTCGTGGTGGACACACATGTGATAAGGCTTTCGCAGCGGCTGGACCTGACAAGGAACGAAGATCCGAAGAAGATTGAGCAGGATCTGATGAAGATTCTTCCGGAGAACAAGTGGATCCAGTTTTCTCACCAGTTGATCTGGCATGGCCGCCGAGTCTGCATCGCGCGGAAACCCAGGTGCGTGGAATGTAATCTGGAGCAGATCTGCTATTCCAAGGACAAAACGATTTAAGCCGCGGTTAGACTCTTGCCTTGCGGGGTAGCGCAGACATTACGGTTTGCCGCTGCCTGGCGGCGGTTGCTGAGGCGGGGGTTGGGTGCTCTTCATGATTTCGCTGAAATCGGAGTGGCCGTTGGGAGATTGTCCGCCGCTCCCTGAAACGTTTGGATGACCCGGTGGCATGGTGCCGCCCGGAGGCATCTGTCCCGGTCCCGGATGCTGCATTGTGCCACCGCTAGGCTGGCTCTTTACGACGACCCACTCCTCGCCGCGTTTTTCCAGATTGTAGGTAAGCTGCATGCTAGCATCGCCGCCAGCACTACCCTTGGGGCGAACCTCTACTTTTGCCTCCGCCTGATTGCCGTTGATGGTCATCTGCGTAACGACGATATCCATGGCGCTGACGTTCAAGCTCTTTAGCGAATTCAGATAGTTAATGACGCCGGTGCTGATCGCTTGCTTGTCATCCAGCTTCGATTTGCAAGCCCCGGCAAACAGGAGCGAGACTCCGAGGATTGTGGTAGACAGAACGCGCTTCATTCTAATTTCCTTTCCCGGAGCGCACGAATTGGCTGGGTAAGAAGTGGCTTCTTCTATGGTAACGAAGTAGGGCGCGATTGTAATCCGGCGCAGCGAGATGCTTGTGTCCATAGGCAAACCACTGCATTACCTGCGAATCGCTACGCCACGAGCCCTGAAGAGTAGACACAACCCCACCATTCCTATAGAAGCCCGGCACCACGAGTGACAGATCACTATTTTCGTAGAATTCCGCTCGCTTGGTCCACGCACTTCAGCAGCACGATCAAGGCCAGACAGAATGGCTTTCATGACTGCTTCGACACCGAAGACCACCTTCTCCAAAATGCTTTACCTGATAGCCTTGAAGCAAAAGCAGAAACGATGCTCAGGATCGTCCGAGATGGTCGTGCACAACGTGGCGCAACGCCGGATACAATTTACGGTATTCGACGTACTGCCGGTTCATAAGGGAAACATTTTGGGGTACGGGATGTACGCGTTTCGCGACATGTACAGCGGTTTCACATGCAGCCTCAACCGAAGGCCAGATTCCAGCGCCGACTCCAGCGATTAATCCCGCGCCATAGGCGGCCCCTTCCTCGGCAGAAAGCAATTCCACCTGCATGCCATATACATCGGCTTGGATTTGTCGCCACAATTCCCCTCGCGCACCGCCACCGCCCAGACGGATCGACTCCGTAGGCACGCCCAATTCAGCAAAAATCGTCAAGGTGTCCCGAAGACTGAAAGCAACACCCTCCAGAATCGCGCGTATGATGTGCGCACGCGTGTGCTGCGCCGTAATCCCCACGAGAGCGCCGCGCGCATGTGGATCCAAATGCGGGGTCCGTTCACCCATTAGATATGGCGCCCATAAGAGACCGTCCGCGCCGGGCGGCACTGCTGCTGCCTCATCCATCAAACCTTCATAGGGATCTTTGCTATGGTCTTGTCCAGCTCCAAACTGGTCGCGGAACCAACGCAGAGAAAGTCCCGCGCCTTGTGTGACCCCCATCACATGCCAGCGCCCCGGAATCGCGTGACAAAAGGTGTGTATGCGGCCGTGTGGTTCGAGCACGGGTTTACTGGTGGCCGCGAACACTACCCCGGATGTGCCAATCGTCGCGCTCACCGCGCCTGGATGCACAATTCCCATTCCTACTGCGCCCGCCGCCTGATCTCCCGCGCCGGCCACGACGGGGATACCTTCACGCAGTCCGGTCCCTTGCGCGCCTTCCGTCGTGATATAGCTCGTGATTTCCTGCGATTCGAAAACCTTGGGAAGCAGCGCTTCATCAAGGTGCGACACTTCCATCATCGGCGCTGACCAACGGCGGTTTACCACATCCAGCAGCAGCGTCCCGGACGCATCAGCGACATCAATCGCGCGCGCGCCGGTCAGCCGGAAGCGCACGTAATCCTTTGGCAGCATGATCGAACGAACACGAGCCCAGATTTTAGGTTCGTGCTGCCTGACCCACCAGATTTTTGGAAGAGTGAAGCCGGTCAATGCGGGATTCGCCGTAAGTTCGATGAGACGATGCGCGCCAACTCTTTCTGTGATCGCGCGGCACTGTTCTTCAGTCCTCTGATCGCACCAAATGATCGACGGTCGGAGTACTTCGCCGTTGGCGTCCAACAGGACCAACCCGTGCATCTGTCCCGTGAGTCCTACAGCACTGATGTCGTTCGGTGACGCACCCGCCTTAGCCAGGCAAGCTTGAATGGCGAGGCACGCAGCTCGCCACCAGTCGTGCGGATCTTGCTCCGCCCAGCCAATTTTCGGGGAAGACATTGGCGCATGATCCGCCGTTGCGGAGACTAAGACGCGGCCCCGTAAGTCCACTAAGACGGCACGAGTTGCGCCAGTTCCGATGTCGATGCCGAGCAACTTTGCTGTCATGCGTGGTCTTTTCCTGCATGCTGAATCGAGAGAGAAACAGGTCTTGCATGCGCGCTCGAAATTAATGTCCCAAGTTGCTTGTCGTCTTTGTAAGGATTCTTTCTTTAGAGTAAGCCAGGTTATCGAACTGCAACCCTTGGCCATTCTTCAACTGAAACACAACTTTCGAGCTCGGATCATGCCAGCCTGTCTCTAGCCGCCGCAGTTCACCGGCCTTAATCGTGAAGGATATTTCGCGGATTTCCGGCGAACTCAGGGTCACCGTGGCATCACATTGCCCTTCGTTGAAGACATCGATTCCCGCGAATACGTGGTGAGGGTAAAACGTGAACTCCGCTTGCGGTGCTTTCGGATCCGCCAGAGCCAGCGTAAAAGTTCCAAACTTGCCATGGGGAGTCCCAATCTGCCATTGCCCTTGGCCCCAATCAATGACACCTGAAGGATACGGCCCCGTCAATGCAGTCCCAGCCGCCAGATGTGGGTCATCGAACGTGACGTAGTCCGGCGGCATCCGGTTGCTGTCTCCTTGTATGTCGATATCTCTGGAACTGGCATGCCGGATTCGTAGTACCCGGGTCGATTCATCAAATGTGTATCCGTCCTGTGCCAGATCTTGGCGGCGGCTGAGCGGCTTCCCACCCGCAGTAACGGAATCCGGCACGAACTCTAGACGGAGTACATCGGTTGACTCCGCATCAAAGGTTGAATAGGTTACTGTACCCGCGCCGTACGCAATCTTGGTGACCGGCGATAGCGAACCGAGAAGATGCGATTCACCCTCCGGAGCCCATTCTGGAACGGCCCAGAAGGAATCCATCATTCGCCGCGGTCCATCCGCAAATTCATCTGTGAACCACCATTGCTCTCCGAACGGTGCGTGGGCATTCCCGGGAAGCCCTTGGAAATATGTGACCCAATTAAAAGACCGGAATGCTTCTTCCTTATAGGTCGTGTCTCCTGTTTTTGCAAAATATATGGCCTCGACCGCTGCGAGCCGTGATGTGTGACTGTCACAACATTGATTAGGCAAGTTGCAGCAAAATGTTTTGCCATTGCCTTGCTCCATGGTCACGGTGGCGCCATGCACGCTGTATTTCGGCCATTTCGGAGTAGTTTTTACCCACTCGATAAGCTGACGGGCATGCCGTTGCCAATCCGGATCCTTCTCCGGATGTAAAAGCACATAGCGCGCATATTCGAGTGGGATGACCTGGTTCATGTTCGCCATATCGGGAGTGACATCCTCAAAATACCCAACCCAAACATTATTCTGCATGGGATACTTGTTCAGCCAATCCGCCGCGCCCTGCCGAACTTTTACATAGTTCGTAAAGTCCCCCTGTTGCAGCCGGACCAATTCATCAAACAGCATGATCGGCTCGACCACATTTGCCGAATATGGCCCCATTCCCGGTTTTTGACGAGGATCATCAAAATTTGACGAATGAGGGTCTTTGCCCTGGCCTTCTGTTTTGCCATCGCGAGCATAACTGCGATACGGCCAGGGAGAATTCTTTTCATCTCCAAGTTTGAAATTTTTGACCAAAGCATCGGCGCAGCGAATGGCCGCTCGCAGGTACTTTGTGTTCCCTGTTATCTCGTAGAGACGGAGATAGGCATAGCCGTCCGCACCCACGACGTGCGGCTCGACGTAATCTTCCCCATGGAAACTCCAACCGGTGTATCGCAAATCGCCCGGATTCGCCGATGCGTAGGGTACTTGCGCCCAGGCGTATCCTTCCGGGGTGAGGCCGTTCGCAAGTTCGTAGTCCACGAAGTCCTGCAGGAACGCCAACGTCCGGGCATCTCCAGTGTAGGGGTATAGACGTTCGATGAAGCCTTCCATCATCGCTCGCAAGTAGCCTGTTGAGTTGGCCCAATACCGATCAGGCATCATCTCAAAGGTAGTTCGGTCAAAATCGAAGCAGCAATAGTAATAGTGCAATCTTTGCCGGTTGTATTGATCCCAGAGAATGGTCCATTGGGAAAGAACATGAGACGAGTAGGAGTAGCCGGTGTTTTTCGGCATGGGCCAAGGCAAGAGCTTTCCTTGCGCATCGAGCCCCACTGGACGCCCGGCAATTGTGGGCTCGTCAGCCGCGGACATTACTTTAAAGGGCTGTTGGGCCTTCACCCTGGTCCCGCAGAGAAACAAAGCAACAGAAAATATCAACGACTTAGTAGCTTTTGTCATATTTCATCACCAATAGAGTTGCTCCTAGAACAACGGCAGCCCCGAAAACCGCCAGAGTATTCAAATGTTCGCCGAGCAGTATAAATGCAAGGAAAACACCAAACACCGGTACCAGGTAAAGAGAAGCCGATGCGGTTGTAACATCAAGGTGTTGTAGCGCCTTGAAGAAGAGCAGCATCGAAGCGCCATACATGAAGAAGGCGAGAAAAGCGAAGGCAAGCCAGCTTTTCCAGTCCATCGCCAGGATTGTTCGGAACTGAAATGGTTCCACCCAAATGAAAAGTGGGATGCTGGCAATCGATGCAGTGATGTAGCTGAAGATCAAAATTTCGATCTCCCGAAACTTCCGCATCAGCCCTTTGCAATAAACGTTATAAAAGGACGAGCCGAGGCATCCTCCGAAGATCAGGATGTTCCCCACCAGAAATTTCATTTGGCGGAAAGAAGACTCGCGGAGGTCGCTTGCAGAAAGGAGAATGACACCGGCCAATCCAATCAAGAGCGCTGTAATTCGAAGGGAAGTCAAACGCTCCTTTAGCATCAAGGAGGCCAGGACGGCGCTGATGACGGGAATCAACAAATTCAGGATGGCGCCATTGGAAGCGAGCGACTTACTAATTCCCCAGGTCATGCCCAGTTGAGCGAGCACCTGGCCGGCGACTCCCGCCACCGTGAACTTGATCCAGTCCTGCCGGGAGGGTTTTGCGGCATCGGGATCCGCACGGCGCATTCTCACAAGCAAGAAAGCGAAAAGAATAGTGGTTACGAAGAACGGGAGGAAAGTGATGGCAATCGGGCCGAGCTGCCGGTCGAGGACTTTTACAGCTGTCCCCTGCCCCGACCACATCAGCGAAGCCAGCGCCATCAAAAAGAAATACCAAGCTGTCTGCCGTTTCTTGGGGAGCGTCAGAGTCGCTGTGGTCATGGTTTCCCGTGTAGGACACGAAGACCAAAGCGATCCGCGCCGATGGAACTGCCTTCGAACACATAGGGTTCGAATGACCGTGCTCGCGCATAGTTTGCAACTACATTGCGAAAGGCCTCGCCCGCACCCTTTGCTCCCAGTACGGCCACCGTGCCGCCCGCGCCGCCGCCCGTGACTTTGCCGCCGTACAACTGATTTTTGCCGCACTGTTGCCGTACCAACTCCACGAGCAAGTCAGTTTCATCGCAACCCAGCCCGCATTCCGTATACGACCAGTGCGACTGAAACATGAGATCTCCCATTAATCGAAATGCATCGCTCGCCGTTCCATCCTTTGCACCTCGCGCCAGCTCAATGAACAACTCGATGCGCTGGTTTTCTTCCACGGCGTATCGGGTGCAAGCCCGCACCCGGTAGTTCACTTCCGGGCGAATGACGGTGAAAGGATCGGGATGAGTTTTTCCAAGCTCGAGTATTTCGCAGCCAGCAAGAGTTTCCGGCAACCGTTGTTCATACTTCGATCGAAAGACCGACGGCACCATCTTCGACAGGTAGCCATTCCATCGCGGATCGCGGAATTGCGGAATTCGTCCGGTCTCATCTGGCGTCAAGGGCAGGCCTTCCCAATCGCAAATCATTCTGTAGCCAATGAACGCCGCGGCGCGAGCCGCTTCGTATTCGATGCCCGTAACGGCATGCTTCACTCCCGAATCGATGGCCCAGCATTGCAACCCATCCGGAAGCCGCACGAGAGGCATCGGAATGCACGGCTGGCAGAGCAACGGCAGGAGGTGTCCTTCATCTCCCAGCACGGAAGCGGCCTGGTCCATGATTCCGCAAGCGGATTCCGCAATGACGTTTTCGACCCATTGGCAAGCTTGCGCGAGTTCAATCCCAGCAAGATCGATCCCATAGGCCGCGCTTACCGCTCTCATGACCGACACTTCCACGGCGGCGGAAGAGCTCACGCCTTTATTCAACGGAACGTTAGACTCGAGATAGATGCTTGCACCCGTAGTGACGCGCTCCGGGTAACGAGACCGCAGCAGGTAGAACGCACCGAGAAGGTATGCGGTCCACCGAATTTCCGGGCTGCGATTGACGAGTTTGCGGATTGCGGCTTCATCCGATAGCGCTTGCATTTCAAATTCAACGCGATCCGACCAGCCATGATCGCGCATCTGCGGATTCCAGAACACAATCAATCCGTCATTTCTCCGTTGCGCGGCCGCCCAGGTGGCCTCGCGAATTGTAGCTTGAAAGACAAGCCCTCCCGTGTAGTCGGCATTGCCGCCCATCAAATCAAGGCGACCGGGCGCGCGGTTTATATAAACCGGGAGTTCCGCGGAAAAATAGTTGCCCGGTCCCCGCAAGCTGGATACTTTTGTTTCGAACTCCGTCATGCAAGCTCCCGAATGCTCTCTATGACGTAACGGATGGACTCTTCCGTCATTCTCGGATGAATGGGAATGCTCACATACCTCTCAAACATTTTTTCCGCGATGGGACATTCACCTTCGCGATGCCCCAGATTCTTGTACACGGTTGAGAGGTGAATGGGCACGTAGTGCGACCACACCTTGATCTGTTTCTGCGTGTAGAGTGTCCACATAAAGTCCTCCTTATTCATGGAGAATTCTGGTTCCACCAGAACGGTGTAGACGTGGAATACATGCTTTACGTCCGGGCCGACACAGGGAAGCCGCAGGCCGTCGATTCCTTGCAGGCCTTTGGTGTACTCCTTGGCGATTTCGATGCGGCGGGCGTTCAGCGAATTCAGTTTCCGCAGTTGAACCAAGCCAACCGCGGCTTGTATGTCCGTCATGCGATAATTAAAACCAATATCATCGAAATCGAGATACCAATATTTCTTGCCCATGGGCTGTACGGACTCGTCGATAGGAAGATATTTCCCTTTGGGGTCGTAGGTACGGCAGCAGAGTGAGCGGTGAGAGAGCATGCGCTCATACAACGCTTTGTCGCTTGTCGTAACCATGCCGCCTTCACCGAGCGTGACCATATTCTTCTGCTGGTGAAAACTGAAAACGCCGATGTCTCCGAGCGATCCCGCCTTGCGCCCCTTGTACTCGGCGCCGGCCGCGTGGGCTGCGTCTTCCACAACAACAATGCCGCGCGGTTTTGCAAGTTCGTTCAATGCATCCATATCGCAGCACTGCCCATACAGGTGAACGGGCAGGATCACTTTTGTGCGGTTCGTGATCTTGCTGGCCACCGATTTGGGGTCCAGATTCAATGTGCAAGAATCAACATCGGCAAAAATCACCTTGGCACCGAGGGCCGCCGCGGCATTCGCCGTTGAGATCCAGCTAATGGGTGTGGTGATAACTTCATCGCCGGGGCCGACACCCGCCGCGATCAACGCGAGGCTAAGCCCGGTGGTTGCCGACGTCACCGCCAAACCGTAAGTAGTCAGGCAATACGCCGCAAAAGCCTCCTCAAATGCTTTCACTTTCGGGCCGCAGGAAGGAGCGCTGGACTTGAGAACTTCGAGCACAGCTTCTTTTTCTTCTTCTCCATAAATCGAGCCATTCGCAAACTCCAGCTCGAATACTGCCTTAGGCAACTTCATCAAAACACCTCGCGATCACTTCGTCGCAGCTTGGGATGGGGATACTGCAAACAGCGCGGATTTTATCCGTAAGTAAAAAATGATCCATTCCTCGCGGGGCACGGCCCGGAGCAGGTTCGGTTTGCGCCACGACGAGTTCACTCGGGTATCCCATACGCTCGGCTAGCTTCAAATTCAAACCATAACGGGAAATGGATTCCTTTGCTCCGGCATGAAAAATACCATGAGCGCCTTCGTGCTTGAGCAACTCCAGCATGAAACTGCTCAGTGCAGCCGCGTCGATCGGGTTTCTGTATTCAAATGTTGGAGTTGCCACGGGAGAACCGCAAGCCCAGCGCGCAGATAGATTTTCCAGCATGGCGTTGGTTCCCTTCTTTCCCGCGAAACCAATCGCGAGCGCGATGCGCAGAATGATTGTGGACGGCAAGATCGCAAGAACGGCAGCTTCGGCGCGAGCTTTCGTTTCTCCATAAACGCTCAATGGCGTCGGTGCATCGTCCTCGGTATATCCATGCTTGCTGCCGTCAAATACCGCAGCCGAGGAAGTAAAAAGAAGTCTGGCGTTCGAGCGGGCGCAAGCATGTGCAACGTTCTCTGGACCGCGAACATTCGTGGCAAACGCAAGATCCGGTTCCGCCTCGCATCGATCGATATCAGACAGAGCCGCCAAAAGCAGGACAGCATCGGGTTTCACGCGCTGGAATGTGGCATCCACGCTAGAAACATCGGTGATATCAATCTGAACGCTTCTTGAATCCACGACGGCTGCGCGGCTGCCCGTGAATATGTCAAACGATTCGGGAAATCTCCGTGCCGCGTACGCGCCCAGAAATCCACTAGCTCCAATGAGCAACAACCTTGCCTTATCCATGAATGTCCCAGGTCCTCGAAACCGCGCGTGCAGCAAAAAACAACCAAATGGAATCCAGACTCTACGCGCCTAGCCAAACTTTTCCCGGGTAACTATGCGGTTTCTGAAAATCAAGACGGTTCCCGCTCCGGAAAACCAGAGCCGTCTGGTTATTAGAATGAATATCTAAGAGCGAACTGTACCCGCCGGTTGTCCACTGAGGTGGAAGTGACTTGTCCTTCCGCAGCATCTCCCACGATTGCATCGGGAGCGGCGAAATTGGGATGGTTAAAGGTATTGAAAATGTCAGCACGGAACTGAAGCTGTTGTCGTTCCGTTATGTGGAATATTTTGGAGATCGAGGAATCCAGTTGTTGTTGCCCGTCCGAGTGCAACGGATTGATTCCAGATGTGCCGTAGGTCATCGGCGTCCCATGGACAACAAAGGCGCTGGTATCAAACCATTTGTTCACTGTGGGATTGTTCAATTGGCCGCTTCCAATGCGGTCTGGACGATTATTCTGTCCGTTGTTTAGCGAAGTCCCGTCATTAGCGACCACGTCAAACCGAGCTCCGCTACGGATGTGCAAAAAGCCGGAGTATTGCCAACCGCCAAGGAGGGCATCGACCAGGCGATTCGAGTTACTGAGATAGCGGCGGCCACGCCCGACGGGAAGTTCCACTGTAAACTGCGAATTGAAGATGTGAGCGATGTCCTGTAGGGTAGGCCCGTAGTATTGATTGATGTTGGTCTGATCGAGGTTGTTTCCGTTGAAGAAGTTACGCCCGTGAGCATAGCTGGCATTGACGGTCACGGCTCTCGAAATTTCGGCGGTGAATCGCACTGTCAGAGCGTCGTAGCGGCTGCTAGCAATGGATTGCGAAATGGGAATATCACCCAACTGCGGATATAACGCATGCAATGGACGCACAGTGTTGTAATCCGTCCCCTGAGGAGTCGGCGGTGCTTGATTGATATTCGTGGAGTGGTTGTTGTTCAACCCTCGAACATTGACGAAACCGATATCTAAAATCATTCCAGGACGGATTTCCCTCTCGACGTTCAGGGTCGCCTGATCCACCCGTTGATTCCTCCAGTTGTAGTCCGCACCGCGGATCAGTGCGCCGTTGGGAATAACCAGCTTGCCGGAAGAGTCGTATTGCGCGTTTGCCAAGGGCAAACCGTTCTGGGAAAGCTGCAAGGACGGGGTAAGGTTGTTCGGTGTAAGGAGAACCTCCTTCGCGTAGTTAGGATAAGTCAAGCCGAGGATGGTCAATGGGCCAGACCAGTATGCCATCCAATAGGAAATTCCATAACCTCCCCGAATGCTTGTTTTTCCACGGTCGGGTGTCCAAGCAAAGCCAACGCGGGGTCCCCAGTCTTTATCATCGAGTCCCAACGCTGGACTTCGGTTGCCGGAAGTTGCAACTACAAGTTGGTTGGTTCGGGTATCCCAGTTGGATTCCCGGTTGTGGCGCTCCACCGGACGGCTGATGAGTTCATAGCGAAGCCCGAGGTTCAGGGTGAGCGATGGCAGAATCCGGAAGTCATCCTGAGCATACCACGCGCTCTGCCAATAGGATTGGTACGGAGCTCCCGCGACGAAGTGAGCGCGAGCGCTCGATGTCATCGTCCCCAGCAAGAAGCTCGCATAACCAATCGGCTGTACGGCCAAAGCATTCGCCGGATTGCCGCCGCCGTTATAACCGATGCCGTCATAAGACGTCATGGCCTCACTGAAGGTAAGAGTGCCGCGCGGATCGTCTCCACCGATGGTGTCCGCGGAAACATCGACAACATGATTGACGTTGGTGCCGACCTTGATAAGATGCCGCCCTTTGGCCCACGTGAAATTGTCGGTGGCGGAAATCGTATTGCTGACAATGTAGCCAACCCAATCCGGGGTTGCGATACTCGGCACGCCTGGCATGATGAACTCGGCGAGGCCCTTCGTGGACGGGTCGCTCAGGTTGCCGTTGGGCATCCCGAAGCTATTGTTCCAATCCTGCGACTGACTCGCGAGGCTGGTTCGAACATTTGAGCGGTTAAACGCCAAGCGAAATTCATTCGTTTTTGTCATGCCAAAAGTGTGCAAATCGGACGCCTGCATGTTTTGATTGAACGACTTGGAGTTCACATTGGCATCCTGGAAGAACTGGTTCACATTGGTGGTAAAGTCGTTCGTCGCATCCAGCACGGAATACCGGAAAAATATGCGGTCGGTGCTAGTGCGATCAAAGTCAAGTCGGCCGTCGGCTTGATGTGCTGTCTGATTGTTGTTGCTCAGATAGCGCAGGTTGTTGCCAATGCCGGGAAGATTGGCCACCCCAAAGATGTCCGCGGCATTCATCGCCTTGGCCACGGGGTCCCACCGAGTCGAGGGAATGATGTTCCCGGGAAAGGGCGTCGCACTAATGACGCTTCCGTTTGCACCAAAAGTCCGTGTATTGGGATCGTAGATCTGCCCATAGGTGTTCCCTGCATCATCCACCTGCCCGGGAACATACAATTCCGAAAAGTCGCCGGTTAGCATCTTCGCCGTCGGGGCAGTCGCGAATTTTGTAGAGCTGGTTTTCATGAGGGTGCCCTGGTAGTCGGCAAAGAAGAACAGTCTGTTTTTCAGGATGGGGCCGCCCACGGCGCCGCCGAATTGATTCCGGCGGAAGGGCAGATTGGGCCCACCGCCTGCGAAATAATTGCGCGAGTCTGTCGCTTCGTTCCGAAGGAACTCGAATGCGGCGCCGTGCAGTTCATTACTGCCCGACTTTGTAGTGATATTGACTACCGCACTGCCTGAAAAACCAAACTCCGCGTTGTATTTGCCCGTGTACACCTGTACCTCTTGAACACCTTCAATCGCCGGCGTAAGGCTTATGTACGCGTTCTGCGGTTCTCGGTTCGGGACACCATCGATATATACTGAGTTCGCATTCGCATCCACACCACCAATGGATGCAAGCTGGGGGCGCGTCTGGCCAACGGCAGAGCCATTTTCGCCCCCGTTGGTTCCGTAATTGCCGCTGCCTACGTCATTGTTTGCTCCCGGTATTAAATTCATTTGGTAGAGCGGATTGCGATCGATGTTCGGCAGCGCGTCCAAATCATGGTGACTGAATGTCTGAGAAAGCTCCGAGGTCTCCGTCGCAACGTTGATGGCATTGGCTTGCACATCGATGGTCTGATTCACATCTCCGACGAGCAAAGTGAAGTCAATACGATCAATCCCACCAGCATCGACGATCACACCTGAACGCAGGACTTTCTTGAACCCTGCTTTTTCCACTTCAACGTGATAGGTTCCGGGCATCAGGAAATTCAGCAGATATTCCCCTGTTTCCGAAGTCTCGGCTTTCGTTACAACACTGGTTCCATCGTTGATCGCAGTCACGCTAATTCCCGCGATAACCGCGCCACTAGGATCGGTGACGAAGCCCAAAATCCTTCCTGTATTGATCTGTGCTGGAGTAATCACCGGAAACAACACCAAGAAAATGACTAGAAATAGGCTGAGACATCGCATGTATGTGCTCCTTATAGTATTTGCCGGCAAAAAATCCCCACTAAGCCGCTACTAGAACCTTTGTTAACCTGCGAAGCCGCGCCAAATCGGACGACTTCACCCCCCTGTCGGTAATGACAAGATCGCAATGCTCCACCGGACACAGCCGATAAACCGCTTCCAATCCCACCTTGCTGCTGTCGACCACCAAAACCCTCTGCTTGCCTGCCCGCAAGAACGCGCGCGGCATCTCCGCGTCGTAGTTCATTACACCTTTTTGGAAAGAGAGAGCCGCAGCTCCGAAAAAAACTCTGTCGGCATTCAGATCACCGAGGGACTCGATCACCGCGTTCCCAGAAAGATCGTGACTGCTTCGTCGGTAAACTCCACCAGTCAGGCGCACTTGCACACCAGAACTTCCGGCCAGTTCCTCCAAAACAGCGAGTGAAGTTGTAACCACGACCAGATTGCGTTGAGACGCAAGGTGCCGCGAGATGCAGCGGGTTGTTGTTCCGGAATCAAGGACAACCGTTTCGCCTTCCTGAACAAGACTTGCGGCAGCCCTCCCGAGGGCATCCTTCGCGCCGGACATTTTCGCCGAGCGCTCCAAAAACGTTCTCTCTATGGATCCCGGTGGGGCCACCATCGCTCCGCCCGGTGTCCGTATGATCAGACCTGCATCGGCCAGCTTGTGCAAGACACGCCGCACCGTCATTTCGGAAACCGCAAAACGTGTGGCGATCTCTCCAATCGACGCCGTACTTCTTTCCTTGATCAACAGCAGGATTTCGCTTCGCCGATCCTGCGAGGAATGGGTTCTTTTTTTCTTGTTTGAAATTCTCATGTCTTATGTGAAAATGTAACAGACCATAAACGAGGCAGTGAGTCAATCTTTTTTTTCAAATATTGTCTATTTGTCTCCGGCCACCCCTGCGTTTCGAGCCGCACCGGTGGATGGATGCCCGCAGGAAAGGAGTTGTTCACTTGGGCCCGAAACCATCCCGGCCGTGGGTACGACGTTCTTTGATTCACGGAGAGGGCTTCTGCTAAGCGCTCAGCTTGAAATGGACGCGGGATGAATGGCGGTGAATCTCACCGCATCTGCCCGTCGCTGGAGAGGAATAGGGATGACTGATTCAGCTGGGTTGTTAGATTCCATACGGTCCATTCACGAAGAAATCCGCAATGCGGTCGTCATTGCGTGCGAGCAATCGCCCGCAGCGGACCTCTCGCGTGTTGTCGAAGATGGCGATGGCGACGGCGATACAATCTACGCCGTGGACCGCATCGGCGAAGAAATACTTGTCGATCTGTTCGAAAGGAAGATTGCTTCAAAAACTGCCCTTGTCTTGATTGCCGAGGGATTATCCGGCGGCAAAATTGTTCTGCCGCGAGGCACTCGGGAAGTCGATGCGACCTGGCGAGTGATCGCCGATCCAATCGATGGAACACGATCCCTGATGTACCAGAAGCGCAGTGGCTGGATTCTGACCGGCGTAGCGCCAAACCGAGGCGAACCCACGACCCTCGCCGATATTGAGTTAGCTGTGCAGACAGAAATACCTCTCGTTAAACAGCATCTTTCCGACACGCTTTGGGCCATCAAGGGATGCGGAACACACGGCGAACGATTCAATCGGATCAACGGAGAGCGCAAGCCCATTCAGGTACATCCCTCGACGGCGAGCCAACTTGACCACAAGTTTTGCTCCGTGAGCCGCTTTTTCTCGGGGGGTCGCGACGTGCTAGCCGCTATCGATGACGATATTTCATTTGGCGTGGCCGGACATGGCCGGGAAGGCAAAGCCTACTGCTTCGAAGACCAGTATCTTTCGACCGGCGGGCAGTTGTATGAATTGATGGTGGGACATGATTGCTTCCAGGCCGATCTTCGGCCCTTGCTTCGCCCAATTTTGGACGAGCGGGGATGGAAGACAGGTTTGTGCTGTCATCCCTATGACCTATGTACGGAATTAATTGCGCGCGAATCCGGTGTACTGGTCTCGGATGAATTCGGAAAACATCTTGCTCCCCCGATGGACCTCACTACTGATGTGACCTGGGCAGGATATGCGAATAACCATATTCGAAAATTGGTAGAGCCACTTCTACATTCGGCTTTACAACGGCGCGGGATGCTAATCCAAATCGCGCCATGAATTTCGGCACCCATTTGAAAAGGAATGACCTCGATCTAGCATGCGGCCACCCGTATATATATAAAGGTTCAGCGACTAACAAAGCTCTAACGGTGATAAGGCGAAATACCGTTAAGCAAGAATCTCGGATAACAAAATAAGCACAATTGTGTTACGTTCACGGCTCCCGTCAATACGAAAATGATGCGCAAATGGGGCCAAGCAGCTGTTCTAGATGAGATCAAACTCGACAGGCCAGTGTTGGCGCGCCACTGGATCGCAGGCGAAGAGCTGAATTCCACCCTCATTGGAAAACGAACCCAACGGAAGTTCCGGAGGATCTATGTTCAGATCTAAAAGAGCATTTTTCCTGCTTGGCGTAATGCTAGCGGTGGCTGAAGCCGCGCCTTCGCAGCAGGTTGGCTTTCACCTTGAGGAAGCGACGATCGACGACGTCCATCGGGCCATCCGAGCTGGCCAAATCACCTGCAGAGGATTAATCCAACTCTATATTAATCGAGCCAAAGCTTATAACGGGGTCAGCAATGTGTTGGTCACAAAAGACGGAGAGCCGATCCCGCCGGCGCCTGGGGTAGTTCGCGCAGGCTTAGCACTCAAATTTCCTACCCAGACAGTAGCCATATCCACTCTGCTGCCCAATTTCGATCAGTATGCCGGACCGCCGATTGAGTTTGGCCGGATGGAATCAACCGCGTCCGATCCGACTGTGCAGCAACAGTTCGGTATGACCATCGGCATTCCCAACGCAGGTCAGCTCAACGCGCTCGGCACGATCAATATCCGCGGCGAGCGCTCTGTGACGTGCAAAGGCGATCTCGATCGGCGCCCGTCCGACGGGCCGCTGCCGCCCGACTCGCCTGCAGTCTGCGAGGAATTCCGCAAGCAACCGGACGCGCTCGAGCGCGCGGCCGAACTCGATGCGCAATACGGCAGGAGACCCGACTTGGCGAAAATGCCCATGTACTGCGTCGCGTTCTCATTCAAAGACGCGTATGACACCAAGGACATGCGCAGCACGGGCGGCGGTGACGCCCGCTACGATATCGATTTCCCGGCTCAGGACCAGACGCTCGTGGCACAGCTTCGGAAAAAAGGCGCCATTATCTATGCCAAAACGGCGAACACGGAATACAACGGGCGTCCGGTTCCCTCCACTCGCGGCGGCGCCGGCAGAGAGCGTGGCACGAACAAGCCCGTAAAAGTATTTGTCTCGACCCAGGGTTATCAGCGCAGCAGTTGGGCGGGAAATCCGAGCGATGTCTATGACACCACGCGCGCTGCCTCCTTGGGTTCAAGCTCCGGATCGGGTGTCTCGGTGAGCGCAAACCTCGCGACCTGCAGCATTTGTGAAGAGACGAGCCTGTCCTGCCGCGGACCGTCCAATCACAACGCAGTGGCACTGATTTTGCCTCACAAGTCGCTCATTTCATTTCTGGGCGGCGCTATCGGCGCGGACATCTACCTGGATCGCGCAGGCATGATGTGCCGCACGGTAAAAGACGCAGCAAAAGTATTGGATGCGCTCAAGGATCCGGCCAACGGATATTACGATCCACGCGACATCTTCACCACGGTCCCGAGATCGAGTGTTTTGGATAAGCCCTACGCCGTCAGCACGGTCTCGCCGGGCACGCGAGGCTCGCTGCATGGAATGCGCATCGGGATTGTCCGTGAATCGATGCTGACTTTCCCGGGCACAATGGCCGACGAACCGATTTCACAAGCGGCGGCCAAAGAAATCAGGGCCATTCTGGGCGACTATCTGGGAGCTACTTTGGTCGAATCTGTCGATCCTCTCTGGCCGGATGATCCCAGCATCGAAAACATGTCGCCTTCCTACACCCAAGCTCTGGCGCAACTTGTTCCCGTATTTTTCCCCGATATTCTTTTTCGCCTCCGGCGGGACGGCCAACCTCAATTCCCCGAGTTCGCCGCGAAAATAAAGCCGACAGAGTTTGCCCCGGGTAAGACAGTCGGAACCGGCACAATGAAACCTATTGATTACTTCCTCAATTTGGCTGAAGGACGGGTGTCCGTTCCCAGCAACCTGAATATTCGCGCGATCGAGGAGGTGGTGGAATCCAACGCCTTCACGTTTCAATTCAATCAATACGCCCTGCGGCGGGCGGCCGATTGGAAAGAACGCGGATTCATGGAAACCTTGATCGATTTCCCCACGCTCAATGCCCGGTCGAAGTTCTGGGGCGATGACCAGCGCGCAGCATTCCAGAATTGGGAACAGATGGATGACATGCGCAACGCGCTCGGGGACCGGCAGGGGATCGACGAGCACATTATGATGCGGGAGTTACTGCGGCGCGTGGAAATGAAAGTTATCTCGGAGAACCACCTCGACGCCGTCGTGCGTCTCCACTATTCCCTACCACCCGGGAAGATAGGCTTGGCGCCTCAACCCGAGCCCCCCGACGACATCCGCGGTGAACTCCGCATGGGACCTTTCGCGGGTGTCACGGAAGTCCTTATTCCTGCCGGGTATGTGCGAACGGTCTACGATCCCGTCTTTGTATTGAGCGCCGATAAAAAGCGATATATTCCGACCAACAACAACACCCCTACAACTCTACCGCCGCCCGGTCTGCCCTTCTCCATCGTTTTTCGAGCGGAGCCAGGAAAGGAAGATGTCATTTTGAAGATAGCCTCGGCCTACGAAGCAGCTTCCAAACGCCGTATCCCTCCGCCTGAGTTTGGACCCCTGCCAGGCGAACCGTAAGAATTCGCCCATGACCATCGCAACCAATATCAACCTCGATCTTCTTACCCGGGTGAAGGCAGGTTCCGATTATGTAGATAGCCGCAGTCGGACGCGTCCCATTGCAAGATCTTCTACCGAGGGTGCGCTGCAGCTTCTTCGATCAGAGCTGCAACCTCTTTCGGCCTGGAGACGTAGACCGAGTGGCTGGCACCTGAGACTTCGACCTTGTGACTGTTGGC
>Ga0209526_10000060_pt1 | contig 58884 bp, 54 predicted proteins | sample JacPinW_OM2H0_M1_FD_188566 | JGI IMG/M metagenome (GOLD analysis project Ga0209526, IMG submission 188566) | Forest soil microbial communities from Algoma, Ontario, Canada - Jack Pine, Ontario site 1_JW_OM2H0_M1 (SPAdes) (version 2) | ecosystem: Environmental > Terrestrial > Soil > Boreal... | reverse complement strand
GACTCCGGGCCTGCCGACTCCGGGCCTGCCGACTCCGGGCCTGCCGACTCCGGGCCTGCCGACTCCGGGCCTGCCGACTCCGGGCCTGCCGACGCGGGGCCGTCCGATGGGGGCGGGTCCGGGTCCGTCAGCCTCCCGAACATTCCCGGATGGGATTTCTACGGTCCGCAGCACGGAGGTCCGCAGGACGTGCGGGGCGTCACCATGGACGAAGGCGGCAACCTCTGGGTGGCCGGCGGCGCCGAGGGGCTCTTCCTCATGCGTGCCGCGGCTGACGGCAGTTTGACCGGAAGGTTCGAGAAGTTCGGCATCGCCGACGGCCTGCACCCGTACGGATGGCTGAACGGCGAGGCCGCGGAAGGAATGAAAGTTCCGGACGGCACGCCGGCCGACATGCACCCGAGCCTCACCGCGACGCCGGCGATCTCGGTCGCGGGTGGGCCTCCAGGGACCGTGTTCGTTGGCTATCAGGGCAAGCCGGGCTGTGAGGACGCGTGGCACGGCGATCAGTGGACCCCGTCCTCGCAGTGGGGCGATCCAGCCGTCTACAAGAGTGGCGACGCGGATCGGGTGACGCTGAGCGGCAGCGGGATCGCCGTGGTGCACTACGACATCTTCAGCGGCCCAGGAGTGGTCGGCGCCGAGCCCAAAGGGCGAGAGAAGGTCTGCTCCGTCTATCGCCTGGTCTGGGACAAAGAGCAGAACCGCATCTGGTTCGGGGGAAATCATGGCTTTGCCATGGGCAAGCCGGACTTCCCGGGGAACCCGACCTGCAACGGCCTTGATGCGTGTGCCGGAGTGTCGGAGCACGTGCACCCGGCGTTCAACGACACCGAGGGCAATTACGTCACCCAGGAGTACTGGGGCGTCGCCCTCGACCCGCTTTCGCACCAGGGCTTCCACGACGTCTGGTTCGGCGGGATGGCGCGCACGACGCGATTCCGCTACGGCGAGACCGGCGGCAGCTACTTCATTGCCGAGTCGAGAACGGAGGCGTGGTCGAGCAAGAACATCAAGTCTCCCACGCCTGAGAATCTGGCTGTCCAGGCCGCAGTTCGGAATCGCATCGACGTGTGGCCAGACGCCGTCTCGGAATATGACCAGGCCTGGAACCCGACGTATCCGACCCGTGCGCAATGGAAGGCAGGGCTCGACGTGGTCTCCGGCATCGCAGCGGACCCGTCGGACTACAGCGTCTACATCGCGTCGTTCGCGAACGGAATCCGCCACCTGGATCATGACGGGAACTTCATCGCGGATCTGAACGGTGCGCTCTTCGGCAAGACCGTGAGCGCGATCGCCATCGATCCGGACGGCTCGCTCTGGGTCGGCTACAACTACGAAGGCGGCGTCTCACGCATCCGCAGGGGCGGCGCGGTCGAACATCTCGCGAATTCGCTCGGGCAATTGGAGAAGAGCCCGGTGCTCGACATCCAGATCGCGCGCACCGGACCGCGCAGGGTTCTCGTCGCGTTCCAGAACGGCGCCGTCGCCATCTACAAGGGGAACTGATCGATGCGCTGGTCTCTAGCAGCATTGGCGGCCGTCGCCGCGATCGGGGTGGCGGTCGCCTGTGGAAGCGGCAGCGGCTCATCCAGAGAAGTGTTACCGCCGGTGGACGCCGGTGCCGATGCGGGGCCGGACGGCGGCGGGGACGCGGGACCCGATGCGGGTCCCGACGGCGGTGGGGATGCGGGTCCCGACGGAGGGACCGACGCTGGCACCGACGGGGGCTCCTGGCGCGCAGGCGACGTCATCATGGTGCCGAATGGCGCGGGATGGCGCTTCGCCGCCGACGGGCTCCCGTCCGACAGCGTGATCGGGGCGTCCGCTGACGACGACGGCAATGTCTGGGTTGCCGGCGGGAGCGTCGGCGTCTTCGTGCAGCGTGGCGGCTCCGGGCGGTTCCAGCAGTTCACCATCGCCGACGGGCTCCATCCCTACGGCTATCTTCCCGGCGGATCGCCCGCCGACTCGAGCCCGAGCCTGGCGGCGACGCCCGCGATCAGCATCGCTGGTGGGCCCGGGTCGAGCGCCTACGTCGGGTACGGTGGGAAGGAGTTCTGCGAGGACGAATGGGACCGGTACGGCGAGGAGCATAGCAAGGCCGATCCGTCGGTCTACAAGAGCGGAGATGCCGACCGATTGGTCCTCAGCGGCAGCGGGATCAACGTTGCGCATTACGACATCTTCAGCGGAGTTGGGGTCGTTCCGAATGAAAAGCCCGGCCGCGAGAAGCTCTGCTCAGTGTACCGGATCGTCTGGCAGCGCGGCTCGAAATATCGCGTCGACGATCCCAACGATCATGGCTTCGTCTGGTTCGGGGCGAACCACGGCTTCGCGCTGGGCTTTGCCGACTATGCCGGCAGTCCCAACTGCGGCGGACAGCTAGCCTGCTCCGGAAACCTGGAGCACGTGCACCCGGGCGTCGGAGACACGCATGGCTGGTTGATCACTGGTGACTACTACGGCATCGCGATCGACACCGTGCCGCACGTCGACAAGACGGGGAACACATTCTTCGACGTCTGGTTCGGAGGCATAGCGCGGACCACGCGGTTCCGCTTCGGCGAGAGCCTGGGCGATTTCTACGCCGCGCAACCGCGCACCGAGATGTATTCAAGCTCCAAGGACACTGCTGCGAACATCGAAAACGATCTTCCTGCCCAGGCGGCTTTCTGGAATCGGATGGACATCTGGCCGGACCCGGTCGGAGAGCGCAGGAATCCGGCGAAGGGAGACTGGCTGTCGCAGGAGCCCGACAAGCTCAACCCCAGCCACTGGGTCTGGGACAATGTTACCGGCATCGCGGTGATGAAGAACGGCGATGCCTGGATCGGGTCGTTCACCAACGGACTGCGGCTGGTGGATCACGACGGCCACTTCAGGGCGGATGCAACGGCGGTGTTGCCGAGCAAATCGATCGGAGCGCTGGCCAAGGACCCGACCGACGACAGCGTTTGGATCGGGTACCGCGACGCGGGCTACGGCGTGACGCGCATCAAGCCGGACGGGACCGTGATGCTCTACAGAGGCGCGGCGCTGGGATCGCAGGCGAACAGCGAGGTCTGGGACATCCAGGTGCAGCCGGCGACCAGGAACTCCAAGCGGCGCATCCTGGTGGCGTTCCGCCGGGGCGCGGTCGGGATCTACGACGGCGACTAGCGCAATGGCAGGCGCACTTCGATTTCGGCGTCGCCTCCCCGCTCCGGGTTTCCGGTGGTCTCGCGCCGCGGCAGGCGCGCCGGGCAGCGGGGCTGGCAGTAGATGTGCGTCGTGTGCACGCCCAGGAAGAAGCGACCGGCGAATCGCCCATCGCGGCCTTCGATCGCGCAGTACCAGGCCTCGGCGTCCATCGGCCGTCGGGATAACACAGGACATAAGCCGGCTGGCCGGCGGCGGACCTCGATCCCGCCGCCAGCCGCACCGCGCTTATTAGGGGGGATTCATGTTCGTGAAGCTCGCCGTTCCCGGAGTCGGGTTTCCCGTGCTGAACTCGCTCGCGCTCAGGATGTAATTCAGCGCTTTCAGAGAGAACAACGTCGACGTCGGCGCGGTGGCCTGGAGAGTCCACTGGGTTCCATCGGACGACGTCTCCCAGCACGTAGTTCCGTCGGATTCGCGCAGGCGCCAGTAGGCGTGCACGATCGGATTGTAGGTCAGGGTAGCAACCGGATATTGGACACCGTTCAGCACGTAATTGGCGTACAGGTATCCGTACTCGTACCACCAGTTCAGCTGATTGTTCCAGTCGAGTTGTACTGTGAATACGGTGTTGACGTTGCCAGTGGCGCTGACCACGCTTAGGATCTGCACCGACGCAGATGAATTGGTGAGCTCGTAGGTCCCTATGCTCTCGACGAGGGCTTGCGACCCGCCGTTGCCTGGCGCAGGCGAGAGGTTGATGCTGCCTCCACTTTCGGTGATGGTGGCAAGGCCATCCGGACCGGCCCAAGGGTACCATTTCGTCGTGTCGATCTGCGTCGCCGCGGCACGCTCCACTTGGGCGCTCGCCGCGAGCCAATGCGGCCGGTCACCTGCAGGCGGCACAGTCGCAGGTGTCGTCTGCGGGGCGTACTGTCGGACGAACCCATCCGTCGTGGATTTATCGAGAGCGTTTCCGCCAGTCCAACCAGCGAATGTGGCGTTTCCTGCTGGGTCGACGGCAACGGCCTGCACCCGATCCGCGAGCCCCGTGCCGAATTGGGCGCCCCACGCAAGCGCTCCGTCCACGGTGAACTTCGCGAAGAATGCGTCGTCGCTGGTAAACTGCATCGGTCCTGCCGGCGGGATAACGGATGCGAAGTACGGCGCGTCGGTGCTGCCTCCGACATAGATCCCGGTTGGCGATGCGGCGATGGCCCATGCCCAGGCAAGGCCAAGCTGCAACCCGGACTTCTTGAAGAAGACCGGCGTGGTCTGCGGCGGCGTGTATCTGCCGACGAATACACGGCGGGAATTGGGGTTCACGTCCGAGTCATTGCCGTAAATCCATGAATCGGCGCACCAGCCGGTTACATACACGCCTGTCGCGTCTGCTGCGGTCGCCATCGCCATCGACGCGACGCAATGGGCCGAGTCGATCAACGACGTGGTCGAATTGATGGCGTCTGCCGTCCAGTTTTGCGCGCCGGTAGCGGCGCTGTAACCGTAGAGCAGGGCACCGGGAGCGACCTGTCCCGTACAGTACGCACAACTCGACGCTACGACATAGACCGACTGCTCACTGGGGTCCACCGCGATCCCGAATCCCAAGTTGGTGAGCGGTTGCCGCCAGACCTGCGCGCCTCCAGCGGTCATCCGAACAAGGGCGTTTCCTTGGATGTACAGATCGTGCGAAGAGCGACCAAGCGCGAGAGCGTATGCCGATGTCAGCGCGGGATTTCCCACTGGCAGGGTCGCCAACAACGATCCGTCCAGTCCATACTTCAGGATTACTGGAGCACTACCGTACGCACCGAAGCTACTTCCCGTCAGGGCGTAGAGCGTGCTTCCATCGACGGCGAGCGAAACGATCTCGTCATCCAGGGTCGTCGCGTATTGCCGAGTCCATACCGTGTTGCCGGCGCCGTCAAGCTTGCGCACGAAACCATCCGTTCCGCCGCCGTTCGCGGTGACGTTCGTACCCAAAACCCCCGTTGTTTGACCGGCGACGTACGTGTTTCCGGCGGCGTCGGTCGTCACTGCGCTGAGGTAATCGGCTGTGCCTGCGCTTCCGACCAAGACGTGCCAGTTCTGGGCCGCCGCGACGCCGGCATTCACCCAAACGTCGATCGCGCCCGCGTCGGCAAACGCGATCCCGCCGCTATTGGAAGACCGAGCCCAGAACTGGTAGATATTCTCCGGCACAAGGCCGTCCAGCTGCATCTGGTGTGACGTCGTGCCAGCAACATCAGTCACGGCCGTGTATGTGTAAATTCCACTATCCGTGTGCAAACCGCCGCTGCGCGTCGTGTAGCGGATTTGCGTATCTGCAGACGAATCAGTCGTCCACGAGATCTTGACGCTCGTATTCGAGAGACGCTGCAGTTGAATCGAGCTTGGCGGAATTCGCGGGGGGTTCGGCGCGGACATCGAGGTCACGGTGACCAGGCCATTCGACTCCGTGAAGCTGACGGACTGACCGTTCAAGGCGACAGAGTTCACCCGGTAGGCCAAAAATCTCAGTCCCAGAATCGAAAGATCCCGGTGCCCGTCGCTGTGTCCGGTGATCTGCGCGACGTTGTTAGCATCTGTGGTGACCTCGATCGTTTGCCCCGCGCTCTGTGAGCGGATGAGCGTCCTGGCAGCCCCGCCCAGGCCAAAGGCGTCCGAGAGCGTGGCGTTTGCGCCGTCTGCGTGCAACACCAGGACCGCCGGCTCATGGCTGCCACGGTATCGCACCATCCCGGCCTCGAGGCCGCTCGTTCCGCCTGCGATAGTGACTCCTCCTGCCGTGTTGGATGTCGCGCCGAGCTTGCCAAAGACCCAGCTGTCGTTGCCGACTTGCACGCCCGCTTCCGGGTTTGAGGAAGCGAGAGCCGAAACTGCGAGCTCCTGCGGGATGAACGGCGTCCCCGGAATATTCGCGTTCGGGTTTTTTGGTTGCAGCACGGTGATGACGCTGGCCGCGTAAGAAGGGCTGGCCACAGGCGCCGAAATCTTCACCTTTGCGTAGGTGCCGGTCGGCGAAAAGAACTCCGAATAGGAGCCGGCCCACGGCGTCAGATAGTATAACTGGTGCGCATCGTCGGTCTGTGGCGCGATGTCAATGGTTGGCGAAACGGGTGCGACCACGCGCACCGACATCGACGTCGTACTCGGCACGGCATTGTTCGGGGCCGCATCCGCGACCGAGTTGTCGAGCAGGACCCCGACTCCGTCCGTCAATCTAACCGTACCAGCCGGATTGAGTGCATGGTATAGCTGCGTCACGCTACCTTGGCCCGTCGTCCGGTTTTCCTGCACCAGATCCCGCACGATGACGTATCCATCGCGGCCGACTATGACGGTGCGCGACAGCGCGGAGACGTTGTCATATAGGCGCGTCCCGTCGCCGCGCGCGAAAGTGTAATCCGTCATTGAAGCGGCGACAGGCATGCTGCCGACGCGATTGAGGAACCAATCCGGCAATTGCCAATAGCACCCGACCGAACGGTGCCTCTGCGTCACTTTGTCGTCGCCGCGCTGACCTGCTCCGTCGACCAGCACCGCATTGTGCCACTCGGTCGAGTGCTCATGATCGGTGCCGACGCCCCCATCCGGATGCGGGTCATTCGGGTCGGCACAGCAATTGTACCCGGCTGCCTCGGGAAGGCTCCAGCCGGCGATCATCGTCGGGTTCTGCCATGACGGCTGCACCGCCGCACCCCCGTAGATCCAGAGACCCAAGTCGTCCTCGTGATCATGCCCGAAGTTCAACTCGGGCATCGCGGCAGCACAGGTCGGATCGGCGCAGGTCGCGGTGAGATCGATGCACTTCTGTCGCAATCCATTGCCGCCAAAGACCCCGGACTTGAACGCCACGATCAGGCCGCCGTACCCGTGGGAGATGAATGACTGCTGGTCTTGGTTCCAGAGGTCCGGGGGGGCGCCACTGACCGCTGGTGCGTTCGAGTACACGACATACTCCAGCGCGTAGTGTAGCGCGAATTCGAAGCGCATCAGCCAGTACGATCGCTGATCTGCGGGGAACCTGTCGGCAGCAGCCTTCGCGAACGATGCCCCAACGCGGTCGGTGGTTACCCCCGGATCGTTCGATGCATTCTGGTATCGGTTTGCAGCCCATCTCAGCACCGGCAGCACCCCGGGCCGGAGCCAGTTGTAGTCAGCGTTCGTCATCGCCATTACCTGCGGGTGATCCGGTTGCTGAAGGTAATAGACGACGCGGCCAAAGTTCTGTAGCAATGCGCTCTGATCGGCGTTCCAACCCGTTCCGCCTCGCCGCCGCGCGCCGATCCAGTAGGCGACCAGCGGTTGCATCCCGGTCATCAAGTAGCCGGTGCCTTCATGCCAGGTGCCGTCCGATACGAGATCCTGCAGCGCGCGAATGCGGCCAAGGTTCGCAGCGGCAATCGGTTGGTAGTAATTGCGGGCAAGATAGTCGTACGTCCGACTGACTCCGTTGACATCGAGCGCTGTCAACGCAGTCGTGCCTTCGAGGACCTGCCCAGCGAGACCAATGGCGGTATTGGTAGTCCAGGAGTGAGTGTTGCCGAAGTCTCCCTGCCACCAGCCGGTCCAGTTTCCGCAATTCGGAGTCCGCTTGGACGTGTTCGCGGTATCGGCGACCCGGGCCAAGGAGTCGGTATAGTACTGCAATGTCTGAAGGCACTGCTGCTGCTGGGACGGGGTGAGTTGATCAAACAACACGTCGAGACCAATGGCCAGACTGCGGACCGCCCCTGCCTGTTCCATGTCACAGTCGTTCGGCGGCGGGTCATTGTGATTGGGGTCCTGGGTCCAATCGAACGCCGTGAATAAGCTCGAGTTTGCGGGGGGCGGGCTTCCGGGCAATGAGCACATCGACAGGACGAGGTCCCTCGCGACGCTGACGCTCTGATTCGTGAGACGGGCAATCATCGCATATCCGCCAGCCTGAAAGGCGGGCTGGTATTCCCCCGAGTTCCTGACCGCATCCGCAGTGGAATATCTCGTGATGAATTGAGTCAGATTTGCGCCGACCAGTCCATTCGGGTTCGGGAAGGGCAGGCGTCCGGACCACAGGTCGGCCCAGCCGGGCTGGGTCGCGTTGGCCTGCAGAGTCGAGAGCTCACTGGAAGTCCACACGCTCGTCGGGTGTGTCTGAGCGGTCGCCGCGGTCGAAACGGCAAACGAGAATGCTATGATTGAAGCGAGGATTCGGGGCATGGAACACCTCACAAGCAGGCGGGGAGACAGGCGCCAAGCTAGTTCCTCGGATCACGCACAAGAAGTGAGACCAAAGGCTGTAGGGTGAAGATCTTTTCATTTGTAATGAATGCGATTCCCGATTCGCGAAAACTCAATCGATCCAAAGAGGCCCGATTATTGGAATGTGTTCTTCTGGACGGCTTACCGTCGCGGGTGCCTGACCTCCGATCCCAAGAGTGGTTTGCTGGACAATCACATCGGCGCTCTCGCCATGGATCCTGACGGCAGCGTGGGGTCGGGTACGAGTTTGGGGGCGGCATTTCGAGGCTGCTGCCGAATGGCAAGATCCAACACTATGGCAGCGTCATCCAGCGGACCCTGATCAGCGCAGCGGGAGCCGCAGCTCAATGTCCCCCCCGTTACTCGCGTTCGGGTTTCCGGTGACCGTGAGCGGGCCGGCGTTGCGGAGCAGGGGCCCATACAGGATGTGCGCGGCGTAAGCGCCCGCCACCACTCCGCCGCGCAGCGCATCCAGGGGATTGATGGTGCCGAGCGCGGCGTCGATCGCGGCGAGGTCGACTCTCGCGTCCAGCGCGGTCGCCGCAGCTTCAGGCGCGTCGAAGACCGCGGCGATGCGCAAGGCGCGCGTGATCGATCGGGACTGCGCCAGCTCGCGCACGTCGATGGCATCGACCCGCTCTTCCACGCGCGCCGCGGTGGCCAACTCGGGCTGCGCAGTCGCCTCGAGCTTTTCCAGCGCCAGCGCCAGGACACGGCGCCCAGCCGGGCCAGGTGCGGCCCTCAGGCAGGCGATTCCACTGGCGCAGCCCGCGGGGGCGCGGCCGGAGAGGAGGGCACCGCTGGCAGCGACTCCGCCGCGGCCGACGACCCCGGTGCCGCTCGCCTCGATCGACAGCATCATCCCGCGCAGCGGCTCGGCGGTGCGTGCCCAGAGCCAGACCGGTCCCTTCGCGCGCGCAGCAAGATCGCGCGGCAGCGGAACCGGGCGCGACATCGACTTCAGCAGCGCCACCGCCTCCTCGCCGGATGCGGTCAGCAGGCGCGAGCCCACCACGCGCCCGGCGCGGCGCGGGCCCTGCGCCAGCCACGAGGCCAGCATCGTCTTCGCCGTGCCCGCATCCCGCACGGGGGCGCTGAGGCCCATCGCCTGGCTGGAGAAGGCGACCGTGCGCGCCCCACGCTGCGCCAGGCCCCAGGCAGGAGATTCGGCGAGCAGGTCGACCCCGAGGCGATCGCGGAGCGTCGCCCCCACGGCATCGGGGGCGAGCGACGGCGCATGCGTCCCGGCTTTCTGGAAGAGGGCCCGCAACCCGGAAGCATCCTCGACCGAGAGCACCACGTCGGCAGACTCCGGCACCAGCACCGCCGCGAGCAGGAGGGCCAGCAAAGCTATCGAGGCAGCTGCGTTCCCGCACGCTGCGCGGCGATGGCGAGCATCTCCGCCTTCTCGCGGGCCCGCCTGGCCATGGCGCGGCGCATGTAACCGTATCCCAGCATCAGCGCGGCGAAGAGCGGCGACAGGGCGGCACCGACGGTCCAGCCAGAGTGAGCGGCGAGGAACCCCCAGACGGCGCGCGCCGCCGGCGTGAAGAAGTCCCCGTACCAGAACAGCGCCCAGATGCAGGCGCAGAGCGCGAAGGCGAGCGCGTTCGCGAGCAGGAAGAACATGACCCCGCGCCGCCGGGGCATGGGCAAGATGTACTGCTTGGCTTCGGCCACGGCGGCGGAGCCTAACGGCGCGACGCCGCCTCAGTCAACGATTGCGACACAGCGGCAGAGCTTGTCCTGCAGCGTCTGCCCGCGCGCGTCGAACAGCGCGACCACGAATCCGAACAGGCCGGGCGCGCCGCAAAGCACGGCCAGCAGCGCGCGAACGAACGCGGTCACCGGAGTGGGAGCGCCGCCGTGCAGCATGCGCAAGCGCTGGCCGGTCAGGGCCATGCCGGGCGTGCGGCCCCAGAGCGCCACGAACGTCCACGACCAGGCGAGCGCAAGGCCGCAGCCGAGCACGAGCCAGAGTAAAGGCGCGGCGAATACCAGGCTGAGCCCCTGGCGGGGCGCTCCGCCGAGCCGCGCGGCGAGGACGACGTGCGCCCCTAGGAGTGAAACGAGGAACCCGAGATCGATCGCCCACCCCAGGATGCGCCGGGTCCGCGAGGCGCGCCGTGCGGGCGAGGCGCGGACCTTCGGCACCTCCAAGTGCGGGTCGGAGGCGAATGAAACCGCCACTGGCGCGACTGGGACGTCGGAGATGGCGATCTCCAGCGGCGCCGCCGGTCCCGAGTCGAATGGCCCTTGCACGCGGTGAAAGTACGGCGCTTTCAGCAGGGGTCAACAAATCATCGCGCGGCTTGTTTGCGGCCGGGAAGGGCGCTATGCACCGCGCGCAGTCCTCGAGGAGCGCGCATGGCCACCCGCGTGGAGAAGGATACGTTCGGTCCGATCGAGGTCCCCGCCGACCGCCTCTGGGGCGCGCAGACGCAGCGATCCCTGCTGAACTTCCGCATCGGCTCCGAGAAGATGCCGCCGCTCCTGATCAAGGCGCTCGCGCAAGTGAAGCGCTCGGCGGCGCGGGTGAACATGGATCTGGGAGTGCTCGATCCGAAGAAGGGCAAGGCCATCGTCCAGGCCGCGGACGAGGTGATCTCCGGAAAGCACGACGGCGAATTCCCCCTCGCCGTCTGGCAGACGGGCTCGGGCACGCAGACGAACATGAACATGAACGAGGTGCTGGCGAATCGCGCCAGCGAGATCCTCGGCGGCCGCCGCGGCGAGGAGAGGCTGGTCCACCCCAATGACGACGTGAACAAGGGGCAGTCGTCGAACGACGTCTTCCCCACGGCGATGCACGTGGCTGCGGTGCCGGCCATCGTCGATGACCTGATTCCAGCGGTGCGCCTGCTCCGGGACACGCTCGCGCGCAAGGCGGAGGCGTTCAAGGACGTGGTCAAGATCGGCCGCACCCATCTGCAGGACGCGACCCCGCTGACGCTCGGGCAGGAGATCAGCGGCTGGGTGGCACAGCTCGATCACGGCCTGCGCCACCTGGAGAGCTCGCTCCAGCACATGCGCGAGCTGGCGCTCGGGGGCACCGCGGTGGGGACCGGGTTGAACGCTCATCCGGAGTTCGCCGACCGGGTCGCAGCCGAGATCTCGAAGCTGACCGGACACCCGTTCACCTCCGCGCCCAACAAGTTCGAGGCCCTGGCGGCGCACGATGCGCTGGTCTTCGCTCACGGCGCGCTGAAGACGCTGGCGGTCTCCCTGATGAAGATCGCGAACGACGTGCGCTGGCTCGCCTCGGGTCCCCGCTCCGGCCTGGGCGAGATCAAGATCCCCGAGAACGAGCCCGGCAGCTCGATCATGCCCGGCAAGGTGAACCCGACGCAGAGCGAGGCGATGACCATGCTCTGTGCGCAGGTGATTGCCAACGACGTGGCGGTGAACCTGGGCGGCGCGATGGGCAACTTCGAGCTGAACGTCTTCAAGCCGCTCATCATCCACGACTTCTTGCAGTCGGTGCGGCTGCTCGCGGACGGCTGCCGGAGCTTCAACGACAACTGCGCGGTGGGCATCGAGCCGGACCGGGAGCGGATCGCGAAGCTGATGCGCGAGTCGCTGATGCTGGTGACCGCGCTCAATCCGCACATCGGCTATGACAAGGCGGCGAAGATCGCCAAGACGGCGCACAAGGAAGGGACCACTCTCAAGGAGGCCGCGCTCAAGCTCGGCCTGGTGACTTCCGAGCAGTTCGATCAGTGGGTGCGCCCGGAAGAGATGGTGGGGCCGAAGCCGAAGTAGTCCGCGGCCCTCCCGTTCACGGGTTCAGCAGCGTCATCTTCCAGGGCGCTTCCGGCGACCAGCGCGAGTACAACTCGCGCTCGTGCAACCTGCCCGGCCGGCTCCGCCAGAACTCCACCGCCAGCGGCGGCACCCGGTACCCCGACCAGTGCGGCGGGCGCGGAATGGTCTTCCCCTGGTAGCGCCGCTCGAGGTCCGCGAACCGCTGCTCCAGCTCCTCGCGTGACTGGAGCGGAGCGCTCTGATCCGATGCCCAGGCGCCGATTTGCGAGATGCGCGGCCGGGTCGCGAAGTATGCGTCCGCCTCCGCGGCGCTGACCGCCTGGGCGGGTCCCTCGAAGCGCACCTGCGACTCGAGCTGCGGCCACCAGAACGTGAGGGCCACGTCGTCGCGCGCCGTGATCTCGCGACCCTTCCGCGACAGCGTGTTGGTGTAGAAGACGAGCCCGTTCGCGTCGATGCCCTTGAGCAGCACGACGCGGGCAGAGGGCCGCCCGTCCGCTCCCACCGTCGACAGGGTCATGCCGGTGGGCTCGGTGATGCCCGGCGTCTGCTTCGCCTGCTCGAGGAGCTCGACGAATCGCGCGATCGGATCCATATGCAGTCGCCCTTCTAGCACGCGGATGCTATCAGGTCGGCGTGGAGAAGCTCCTCGCCCGTCTCGAGCGCCGCCTCGGCCGCCATGCTCCCGAGGGGATGATCCTCTGGATCGTGGGGCTCTCCGGCGCCCTCCACCTGCTCGTGTTCGCCCGGCCGGAAACCGCCCACCTGCTCTGGCTCGACCCCCGCGCAGTCATGAGCGGCGAGGTCTGGCGCGTCGTCACCTTCCTGTTCGCGCCCACCGGCCTGGTGACCTTCACGAGCCTGCTCTGGACGATGCTGGGCCTCTGGCTCCTGCACACCATGGGCAGCGCGCTCGAGGCGCAGTGGGGCAGCTTCCGCTTCGATCTCTTCTTCCTGCTCGGCGCGTTGGGCACCGTGGCGGTGGGCTTCGCTTTCGGTCCAGTCACCGGGCGATACGTTGCCCAGGCCCTGCTGCTGGCGTTCGCCGCGGAGTTCCCGGATTACGAGATCCTGCTCCTGATCCTGCCGGTGAAGGTGAAGTACCTGGGCCTTCTGAGCGGTGCCCTGATGGTGTACGCGCTGGTCACCGGCGATCTGGCGACCCGCGCCGCGGTCGCGGTGGCGCTCGGAGATTTCGTCCTCTTCTGCGGCTCCACCGTGCGCTCGCGCCTGCGGGGCGCCGGCGTGGCGCAGCGGCGGGCCGCGCCGGCGTTTTCTCCGCCGGAGCGCAAGACGCGCGTCTGCGCCAAATGCGGCAGGAGCGACGCGGACGACCCGAACCTGGAATTCCGCGTCTGCGATTGCCAGGAGAGGTGCCGCGGCAAGCTCACGGAGTACTGCCTGGAGCACGCCCGGGCGCACTGACTTGCGCTCCGGCCGGACGGTGCGCACACGGTCGGGAGGGGATGTGAGCGAGGCCGTCGACCGCCTGGACCGCCTTTGCGCCCAGCTCAGCAGAACGGCCAGCGAGCCCGGATGCCTGATCCGCTGAAGTCGATCCGCGTCGGGACTGCGGCTCCGACCAGGAGCAGCCGGAGCAGACCATCCTCGTAGCGGACAGCCACCAGCGGTGGCAGCCCGCCTGCCGCCCACAGCTCTTGCTGGTCGAGCCGGGCAGTAACGCCGGCGGCCAAGAGCAGCGGATCCGATGGATCGTGCCAGGACGAGCTCGGCCCCGCACAGAAGTGTTCCTCCGGTGACAGGACCAGCCACATCTGCTTGGGAGCCTCAGCGCCCTTGGGTTCGGCCCTGGCCAGGGGCGAGACGCTGAAGACGATAACGGTGAGCCAAATGAGACGCGCCATGGCGCCTCCCTGTGACGGTTCGCACTGCATCCCTTGGATGCGTGGAAGTCAATGCGGATGCGCCCCCGATGTGCGGGCGTGGTCCTCCCGCGAAGAAAACGCGCCTCATGACCCCGTGGCGAATTACCGCTCAGGCATAGTCGCCAAGCCGCTTTCGGCGGCCGCGACTACCCCAACGCGCCGTGGACGTGCAGCACGACCGCGAGGGCGGCCAGCCCCGCCGTTTCCGTTCGCAGTACCAGCGGGCCCAGCGATGCCCGCACGAAGCCGTTTTCCTCGGCGCGCGAGCGCTCTTCCGGCGAGAATCCCCCCTCCGGCCCCACGACCAGGAGAAGCCGGTCCACGCCTCGTGCGGCAGCGCCCAACCGCGGTTCGCCCGCCTCCGGGTCGAGCAGCACCCCACGCCGGTCCGGTTCGGCGCGCGCCAGCGAGAAAACTCCGTCCCACCCGACCGGCGCGTCGATGCGGGGCACGTCCGCGCGCCCGCATTGCCGGGACGCCTCCCGCGCGATCCGGCGCCAGCGCTCCGCGCGTGAGGCTCCGCGCTCGGCGTCCAGACGCAGGACGGACCTCTCCGAGGCAAGCGGCACGATGCGGCTGGCGCCCAGCTCGGTGGCCTTTTGCATCACCAGGTCCATCCTCTCGCCCTTCGCCAGCGCCTGGACCAGGACCACGTCCACCGCCTTGCCTTCTCCAGGCAGCGCGGCGACGATCTCCAGCTCGTGCCCGGCCAGCACTGCCTGGAAGCGCCCGCCAATCCCGTCGAACACCTCGATCTCCGCGCCGGACGACAGGCGCAGCACGGCCAGGAGGTGGCGCGACTGCGCCGCGGTCAGCTTCACCCGCGCCGAGCCCGCGAGCTGCTCCGGTGGGACGTAGAGGCGGTGCACCGCGCGATTATCCCGCGCCCGATCCTGGCCGGGAAAGCTCCACGCGCACCCATCCTTCCCGCTCCTTGCGCCCGAAGGCTCGCAGGCCCAGCGCGGCATACGCGCGCTCCGCCGCGCCGGCTTGCTCCGCCAACAGGCCGGAGAGGACCAGCCGCCCGCCCGGCGCGACCTTCGAGGCGATCGAGGGCGCCAGCTCCTCGAGGGTGTTGAGCAGGATGTTCGCGATCACGATCCGGAACTGGCCGGGCACCGCCGCCGGATCGGCGGTCAGCACCCACTCGATGCTGGTGATGCCGTTGAGCGCCGCACCCTGGCGGGCCGCCTCCAGCGCGACCGCGTCGTTCTCGCTGCCTGCGACGCGCCTGGCCCCGAGCTTCGTCGCCAGCAGGGCGATGACCCCGCTGCCCGTCCCGACGTCGAGAACGTCGGCCCCGGGAAATTCGGCAAGCAGCTCGTCGCAGCGCTCGAGGCAGAGCGCGGTGGTCGGATGGCTGCCGGTGCCGAACGCCATGCCGGGATCGATCGCGACCGCGACCCCGGACTCCGGCGGGCGTTCCCAGGGAGGATGGACCCACGAGCGCGGACTGACCTGGAGGCTGCGGTGGTGCCGGCGCCAAGCGACGCTCCAGTCCTGCTCCGGAACCTCGACGGGAGGTTCCGCGCCGAGAGACCGCGCAGCCTCGGACGCGCTCTCCCGGTCCTGGAAATGGGCGATGGCGCGCCCCCGCCCCTCGGGCAGCGGCGGCGTCTCCGGCATCAGTGGCATCCCGGGCTCCTGCAGCTCCACACCGAGGGCGCCGCGCTCGAACAAATCGGCGACGCGCACCTCCAGGTCTTCCGGCGAGGCGAGCAGCACGAGCGCCCAGCTCACCGCGACAGCGCCGCCGGGATGGCGCCCTCCGGTGCGACCAGCGCAATCACCTCGCGGGAGGGGGTGAGCACGCGCTGGGCGGCAGCCAGCACCTCTTCCGCCGTGACCGCGGCGATGCGCTCGGCGTACTTCGCTGAAGCGTCGGCTCCCAAGCCGTAGCACTCGTCGAACGCATAGACCGCGGCGCGCGCCGAGTTCCGCTGGAGCGAGATGGCGTGCGTGCCGATCAGGTGCGTGCGCGCCCGCTCGAGCTCCTGGGCGGGGATCGGAGACTCCCGCACGCGCCGCAATTCGTTCCGGATCCCGTCCAGGGCTTCCTGCACCTTCTCCGGGCCGCACCCGATGTAGACGGCGAAATAGCCGGGGTCGAGACCTTCCATCGAGAAGCTGGTCACGCTGTACGCCAGGCTGCGCTTGTCCCGAAGCTCGACGAAGAGACGCCCTCCCTGTCCCGACAGGACCGCGGAGAGCACTTCCAGGGGCCAGCGGGCCTCGTCCGAGAGCCGCGTGCCGGGAAAGCCAACGACCAGGTGGGCCTGCGCCTTGTCGAGCTTCTTGACCGCGAAGCGCGGCGCGAGCAGCGGCTCCTCCTGTGGCGGGGCAAGGATCTTGCGCGGGGCAGCGGAGCCGTTCAGCTTTCGCCGCACCAGCTCGCGCACCTGGTCCGGGTCGACGTCGCCGACGACGGACAGCGTCACCCCGCCGACCGGGTAGTGGTTCGAGCGATACTGCGCGAGCAGCCCGGGCTCCAACCGCCCCACGCTGCTCTCGGTTCCCAGCGAGTCGAACCGGTACGGGTGCTTGCGGTAGATCGTCTCGCCAAAGAGCAGGAACGCAATCCCCGCGGGATTGTCTTCGCGAGAACGCAGCTCGTCGATCTGCAGCGTCCGCTCGCGCTGCACCTCCTCGGGATCGAAAGCGGGCGCGCCGATCCCTTCGGCGAAGACGTCGAAGCCTTCGGCGAGATGGCGGGAGAGGAACTCCGCCCGCAGCCCGAAGCTGTTGCGGCCGGCGTTGCCGCCCAGCGAGCCGCCCATCGCCTCCATCTCGCGCACCAATCGTTCCGCGCCCCGTGTCCGGGTCCCCTTCGATACCAGCCGGGCCAGGAGCGCGTTGATCCCCGAGTTCGAGGCGTCCTCCGCGCGAAGGCCTCCCTGCCACGCGGCGCGCAGCGCCACCAACGGCACGGCCCGCTCCTCCTTGATCAGGAGGACCCCTCCGCCGGGGAGCTCCTCACGGAGCAACGGCCCGGTCTTCGCGTGCGCGGCGAATCTCACCCGGGCGCGCTTCTCCGGCGCGGCAGATGATGCGGGTGCCCGCGCGCGCGGGACGCGGCCCGCTTCCCGCAGCAGGTCGAGCAACTCGTCCTCGGAGGGCGCGTCATGATCCGGGAGCAGCGCGGCGAGGACGGCGGCCGAAGGGTCGATCCACCGCTCCGCGGCCTCCCTCAGCCGCGAGGGCGTGAGCTGCGCGACGTGCTCGAGGTACCGCTGCTCGAATTCCACTCCCCCGGCGCTGGACTGATAGAAGCCGAGCTTGCGCGCCTGTCCTTGCACGGTCTCGCGCTGGTACACCGCGTCGCTCTCGAGCAGGCGGCAGGCGAGGGACAGCTCCTCGGGGGTGACCTCCTCGCTGCGCAGCCGGTAGGTCTGCGCCAGCGCCTCGCGCACCGCTTCCCGCGTGGTCGTGGGCTGGAGCGTGAGGCCGACGATGGTGAGCCCCGGGTCGACCGGGGTGTAGCAGCTCGCCTGTACCTCGCTGCAGAGGAGCCGATCCCGCTTCATCGCGCGCTGCAGGCGCGAAGCTTCGCCGTGACCGAGGACGATGGTGAGCGCATCCAGCGCGGCCACGTCGTCGTGGACCAGAGGCGGCGAAGGCCAGGCGATCGACAGGTACCCTTCCTTGAGCGGCTCCTTGCGAAGCCGCGCCAGCACCTGCTCCCGGTGAGGCTCGGAGAGCCGCGGCGGCGCCGGCTCGAAGGACCCGGGAGGCCAGACGAACAGCTTGCGCGCCTGCTCGACCGCCTCGGCCTCGCGCACGTCGCCCACCACGATCACGACTGCGTTCTCGGGCTTGTACCAGCGCCGGTAGAACCGGAGGATCCCCTCTCGCGTGAAGCCGCGGACGCTGGCCTCGGTGCCGATCACCGGTTTGCCGTACGGGTGGGTCGAGAACGCGGCCGCGAACAGCTCGCGGGAGAGCTTCCGCGTCGGCGAGTCCTGGGAGCGCTTGATCTCCTCGCAGACGACCTCGATCTCCCGCTGGAGCTCGGCAGGATCGAACGCGGCGCTGGTGACCGCGTCCGCCAGGACGTCCATCCCCTCCGCGAAAAACCGGGACCCGAGGACTACGTGGTAGACGGTCTGGTCGAAGCTGGTCCAGGCGTTGATCTCGCCGCCGGACGCCTCGATGGTCCGCGCGATCTCGCCGGGGCCGCGCCGGCCGGTCCCCTTGAAGAGCATGTGCTCGTGCAGGTGGGCGAGGCCGGCCTCGTCGGGCCGCTCGTCGGCGCTGCCGACCCGCACCCATACCTGGATCGCCACGACCGGCGCCGCGTGGTTCTCCTCCACCAGGAGCGTCAGCCCATTCTCGAGCAGATGTTTCACCGGGTGGAAGGTAGCAGCCGGGGGCGCGCCGCGCCGCCACTTTCGTCGCGAGCGTCACCCCGGGAACGGGGCGAGCAGGGCGCGCGCCAACGCCCGTGGCGTCTCGAGGTGCGGCAGGTGCCCGGCGTTCTCCAGCAGCACCACGTCCGCCCGCGGCAGCGCCCGCCGGAAGAAATCCAGCGTGCCCTCCGGCAGCAGCCGATCGCACGCCCCCCACACCAGCCGCAGCGGCGTCCTCAGCCCGGTCAGCTCGGCCTCGCGCAGGAAGTCCGGCTCGGAGAGCGCCTCGAGGATTCCGCTGCAGGCCGGAGCGGACATGGCCCTGACCACCTCGTCCGGAAACAGCCGCAGCGCCACTGGGGGGCGGTGGAACGCGGACTTCAGATAGCGCGCTGCTCCAGCCCGGTCGCGCGCGGAGACGAGCTCGCGGAACGGGGCCCACCGCTCCGGCGTGAGCATCGCGCCACCGGGGTTGACGAGCGCGATTGCGGAGGGGCGCACCGCGCCCGACAATGCGAGCCGCAGCGCGAGCCAGCCGCCAAGCGAGTGACCCACCAGCACCGGGTCGCGCAGCTGCCGGGCATATTGGGCGACCGCATCGGCCAGCGTCTGCAGGCGCCAGTTGGGTGGTTTTCCGGAGAGGCCGTGACCCGGGAGGTCGAGGAGGTGGACCTGGAACTCGCGCGCGAGCGGACCGGCCACCTGCGCCCACCCCGCCAGCGAATCTCCCAGGCCGTGAAGCAGCAGCACAGCGCGCGCGCTGGACCTGCCGCGCACCGCGTAGCGCAGAGGTCCAGCGACCGATGCGGCCCATCCGACGCGCGCTCCGCGCTCGGCCAGGCCGCGCATCAGCGCGAGCGCAATCTCCTGCACCGCCTTACAGATCCGCGGGGCGCAGCGTGCTGCGCCCATTCTCCTTGGCCCGCGATACGGCCTTCTCGACCGCGGCCCGGACGTGCTCCGAGAGCGCCGTGATGAACTCGTCCGAGGTGCGCATCTCTCTTTCACGAATCAGATCGCGAACCTTGCTCTGCACGATCAACAGGCCCGGATCCTTCTTTCCCTCGGTGTTCTCGCCCATGGCGCGGTGCTCTAGCAGACGCCCCGCCTGCTTTCAACGACCCGGGCGTCCAAACCCGTCATCGGGCGAGGAAGTCCCTCGCCAGCCGGAAGTCCTCGGGAAGCGGCGCCGCCACCCGCAGCTCTCCGCCGAGCGGGTGTCGGAGCTCCAGCGAAAGCGCGTGCAGCATCGGCCGTGAGAAATCGTGTCGGGCCCCGCCGGCTCGCGTGAGGAGCGCCGCTCCGCCGTGCACCTTGTCGCCCAGCAACGGAGATCCCAGCGCCGCCATGTGCAGGCGGATCTGGTGCGTGCGCCCCGTCTCCGGCATCGCTGCCACGGCGGCCGCGCCCTGGAAGCGCTCCAGCACCCGCCAGCGCGTGAGCGCGGGCCGCGACTCCACGGGAGCGTCCGCGACGCCGTCGTCGGCGGAGGGCGCCGGCGCGACCAGCGCCCGATACTCCTTGCGAACGCGGTGGGCGCGAAACTCGGCGAGGAGCGCGGCTTGCGCGCGCCGCGCCCGGGCGAGGACGGTGACGCCCGTGGTGCCCCGGTCGAGGCGGTGCACGAGCAGCGCCTGGGTCTGCCGCTCGCCGGTCTCGCGCAAGAGCGCGCTGCAGAGCTCGGGGAGCGCCGGGCCTCCGGCCAGGTCTTCCTGGGCAGCGACGCCCGCCGGTTTGTCCACGGCGAGCACCAACTCGTCCAGGTGGAGGATGCGCTCCCGCTCCAGCGCCGGCACCTCGGACGCGGAAAGCGTCACCTCCACGCGGTCGCCCGGGCGGACCAGGGACTCCGGATCCCGCACGCGCCGGCCGCGCACGAACGCGCCGCCCCGCGCGGTGGCTGCCCGGGCCAGCTCCTGGGAAATCGCGCCGCGGCGGATCAGGAGCTGGACCAGCGGTTCGTCGCGGTCGGCGACCAGCCGCAGGCGCGAGGGCGGCCGCCGGGAGCGCATCGCGGCGCCGCTATCCCTTTTCGACCACCCGGACGGGGAACTTGCTCAACGCGGAGCAGACCATTCCATGGGACCCGGCCAAGAGATCGTGGAATACCCCGCGCGGCGCGAGGGCGACAGCGCCGGGACCGAGCGGAATGCGCAGCTCGTTCCCGGCCGCGATCGTCTCCAGGACCAGCTCGCCGGAGCCCTGCACGCAGATGAACGCGCGGTCGCCCTCGGGATACTTCTTCCATCCCGTCTTCTGGCCCGGCTTCAGATAGACGCCGTCGACGAGGAGCTGGTCGGTCTTCACCGCGTGCAGCACGTTCGCCCTGTCGTCCGTGTAGCGCGCGTCGGTGATGAGGTTGACGCTCTGCACCGCGTTCCTTTCTAGAATTGCGCCGGCGCCGGAGTGGCGGCCTTGTTGAAGAGGAACTTGGTGATTCCCCAGCCCAGGATCACGAACACGATCGCCAGCACCCAGGCATAGTCGCTTCCGTACACGCCGGGAAAATGGTTCGAGACCATGAAGAAGATGAGGGGGACCGACATGTACGTGTTGTGCTTGCTGCGCAGGGCGGCCAAGGCGGGGATCGACGGGTCCGCCGCCGGCCCGGTGCCTTTCACCCCGGCGATGATCTTGCGCTGGTTCGGCCAGATCCGCATCCAGACGTTGGCCGCCATGATGGTGCCGAACAGCGCGCCCGCGTAGATGAAGAGCGCGCGCCCGCCCATGAAGAGGTGGAAGATGAAGACCAGGACCGCGAACAGGACCAGGGAGACGATCATGCCCGTGGTCTCGTTCTTCATGCTCTTCCAGAGCACGTCATAGACGGCGAACGCGACCAGCACGATCAGGAGCGCGATGCCGCCCGAGCCGTAGCTGCTCATCCGCTCGCTGCCCATCGCGTTGCCGGCCCAGTACACGACCCAGAGCAGCAGGATGCCCGTCACCCAGGTGTAGGCAGCGCCCCAGCGGAACCAATACAACGCGCGAGGCATCAGCTCCGGGACCACCTTCTTCCGCGAGTCGGGATCATACGTTTTCGCCACCTGCGCGTTGACGAAGTTGAAGAACCAGAGGTGGCCGATCCACATGACGCCGGCCAACACATGGATCCAACGGAAGACGAGGTTCAGCCACTCGGAGACGTTCGGGTCCATCCCACCCTCCCTGGGGAATTTCCCCGCGCGCACACTAGCGTTCCGGGATCGCTCCGTCGAGCGAGATCCGACGAAGGGGGCAAGCGCCCGCCGCACACTTTCCAATCCGTGCGCATCTTGCGCGGTATGAAACGGTACGAACCGAAGCAGTTTCCCAGGCTGAAGGGTCTCTCGGGCATTTCGGACACGCTGCTGCAGGATCACTTCAAGCTGTACGAGGGCTACGTGAAGAACGTGAACGAGCTCACGGGACAGCTGGACGAGATCCTGAAGGAAGGAAAAGCAAAAGCCACCAATCCGGCCTTTGCGGAGATGACCCGCCGTCTCGGGTTCGAGTACGGCGGGATGGTGCTGCACGAGCTCTACTTCGGGAATGTCCGGCCGGAGCCGGATCCGCTGAACAAGACGGGGGCGCTCGCGCAAGCGCTGGCGCAGGGTTTCGGCAGCTTCGAGGCCTGGCTGGACGACTTCAAGGCCATCGCCGGCATGCGCGGGGTGGGCTGGGCCATCGCCTATCAGAACCCGGAGAACCGGCAGGTGTCGAACCACTGGATCACGCTCCACGAGGACGGCCACCCGCCGGGCTTCAAACCCATCGTGGTGATGGACGCCTGGGAGCACGCCTTCGTTCCCGACTACAAGCCCACCGAGCGGAGCAAGTACGTGGACGCGTACTTCAAGAACCTCGACTGGCGGGCTTGCGAGGCGCGGCTGATCAAGTAAACAGCGGCTCGTGCTTCGCGAGCTGCCCGATCTCCGGGAGGACGCCGCGCGCCTGGCGGCAGCGCTGGCGCGCGCGCGCCATCGCCGCGCCGCGGGGCTGCCCCTGGACACCTCGCTGCGTGAAATCCTCCGGACACACAAGCTCGCGGCGAGCAGCGACGGGTTGGCAGAGGTAAGCGAGGCGCTGCAGAACGCGCAGGCCGAGGATCCGCGTCGGCCGGGACGCATCGCGCGGCTCTCCTCCTTGCGCGACTTCCTCGCGCGCGCCCGGGCCCTCGCCATCGAGCCCGGGGCGGCGCAGGAGTTGTTCGACTTGCCGCAGCGTCCGCTGGTGCGGCCGCCGGGCGACGCTGGCCTGCAGGGCGCGCTGCCCGCCGTGGCGGTGTTCCGCCAACTGCCGTTCATCCGCTCGCGCGACAAGCGCGCGGAGATGGAGGCGGCGCTTTCGGCCGCCCTGCAGCCTGCGGATGCGACCAGGAGCGCGGCGTGGGAAGCGGCCCAGCAAGCCCGGGAGGAGGCCGGCATCCCGATCCCGCAGGATGCAGCGGCATGGGCGGAGAAGGTGCTCGACGGCACCGACGCGTTGGCGAAGGACCTGGGAGGCTGGCTCCTCGAGCGCCACACGGGTGCCAAGCCTGGGGTCGCGGCACGGCACGACGTCCTCCACCTCCTGCACGCCCCCCATTGCGCGGGAGCCTTCCCGGCGGGCGAGATGCAGCGGACGGTGCGGCGCTGGGTGGACATGCTGCGCCTGGACCTGTCGGGCGTGAAGCTCGACGACGAGGATCGCCCGCTCAAGTGGCCCGGCGCGCGCGCGGACCCTCTCGATCCGCCGTACGAGGCGTCCCTCACGTTTCTTCCGGCGGAGGGGCCGCGCGCGCTCGGAGCGCTCCTGGGCGGGATCGGAGCGGCGCTCCTGCGCCTGGGTCCGCCCGCGGACGCGCCGCCGGAGGATCTCTGGCTCGGCGATCCCGCGGTGCTGCACGCCTGCGCCGCGCTGCTCGAGGGTTTCGTGCGCGACCGCGGATGGTTGCGGCGCTGCGCCAGAGCCGAGCTGTCTCGCGACGACGAGCGGGCGATTGCGATCGCCACCGTGTTCGATGCCCGGGTGGCGGGCGCCCGCATCCTCGCCGCGCTGCAGGCGCATGAGTCCGGCCTGGGCTCGCGCGCCGCCGGCGTCCACCGGGAGCTCTACGCGCGCGCAACCGGAGCGGAGCTTCCAGCCGGCATGGCCCTCTGCGATCTGGATCCCTGGATCGACCCGCTGGCGGAATTGCAGGGCAGGGCGCTGGCCGAGCGCGCCCGCACGTTCCTGCGCGACCTCCATGACGAGGATTGGTGGCGCAACCCGCGCAGCGTGGTCTCCCTGCGGGAGATTTGGGGACGCGGCGGTCGTCCCAACTATGCCGAATTGTGGTCGGAGATGGGCGGTGAGCCGTCCGCCGGTCCGTTGTTGATCGAACTTTCCGCGAGCAGCCGTTAACAATGCTCGCAGAGGAAGGTCCACTCTACGGGAGACTTTTGCTGGTGGAACGCTGCAAGCCCTCAGATTCAGGGACGGCCGGGCGGCCCTCTGGCTGCGAGGGATCCCCATGATCCGACGAGGAGCCCCGTGGCCGGTGGCCGATGAGAGCTGGCCGGTCCGGTACCGGTTCGAGTCGCTGCGCGCGCTGCAGCGCCACCTCCGGCTCGGCGGCGGCTTCTTCCTGCCCGACCCCGACATGCCGGGCGGGCCGGGCTCGCGCGTGATCGTCGAGATCGCGGTGCCCGAGACCTCGGATGGGCCGCTCCTGCACGGGCGCGTGCGCGAGCGGGTCCACGACGGCGTCTGGCTCGACGTCCCTTCCGCGCGCCCCGCGGCCCGCTGGGAACCCGATCCGAACGGTCCGCGGCGGAAGCACCGGCGGCTGGCCTGCGAGCTTTTCGTCGAGGTTCAACCGCAGGGCGGCGCGCCCTGGCTCTGCCGCGCCCTGGACCTGAGCGAGGGCGGGCTTCGCATCGCGACCGGATTCGAGATCGGGATCCGCGGAGATGAGCTGTCCGCCACCCTGCTTTCGCCCGAAGGCCATCTCGCGCCCGCCGAGCTGCGCGGGCGCGTGGTGTGGGCCGGATCGCGCGAGACCGGCATCGAGGTCATCGAGCAGTCGCCGGGCTATCGCACGTTGCTCGCAGCCGCGGCCGCCCGCTGGGCATTGGTCGAGGAGCTCGAGCACGCCAGCGACTGCCCTTGCGCTCAGGGCGTGGCCGCGACCGGCCAGCGCCAGCCGTAGAGCCGGCTGTAGTGCCACCACTCCTTCGGGTTCACCCGGAAGCCGGCGGCGTGCATCGCGGCTTTCAGGGCCTCGCGATGGTCCTTGGCGGGGCCGTCCGGGAGAGGCGCTTCGGCGGCGGCGTCCGGGCCGAAAGCGTCGAACGCGGTCGGCATCGCGAGCCGCGCGCCTGAAAGGTCCGCCAGCTCGAGGTCGACGGCGACGCCCCGCGCATGCAGGCTGCCGCGCGCGGGATCCGCGACCGAGCCCGGGTGCGGATGCGCCGCGAAGAGCGCCTTCTGCGCGGCGAGCGACCGGGTGCAGTCGCGGGCGACCAGCCGGAAGCCGCGCTTGCGCAGCGCGTCAGCCGCCGTGGCAAGCCGCTGCGCCACGCTGCCGCGCAGCAGGCACTTCGAATCGGCCGGGTACAGGGCGCGCCCCACGATGTTGTCGGGCGTGGCGTACGCGAGATCGACGATCAGCGCCGGAACCACGACTGCCGCATCGACCAGGGGGTCATCCGCGTCCGCCACTGGCGGCAGCTGCTGTGGACCGTACAGTTGCGCCGCGAGCAACAGCGGCAGCCACATGCGCTACTTCAGGCGGCGCAAGGCGCGAATGATCTTGTCCTTTTCCTTGGTGCGCACGGTGGGGGCCGCACCCTTCGTCCCCACGCTGCGCGCAGCGAGCTTCTGCTTCAGCTCGATCTCCAGGGCAAGCAGCTCGGCACGGGCTTCCGGATTGTCCTGCCCCCGGCGCGGCAGGACCTCGTTCCTGCCTAGCGACATCCCCGACCGCATCCGGACCGTCTTCTCCTCGCGAGCGCTGAGCTGGCGCGCGGCAGTGCGGAGCAGCTGACGGACTTCCGCGCTGGTGATCGTGGTCGAGGAGGACTTGTTGGTCATTACGCGGTCACCTCTACGGGTCGTCGCGGTATCCATTTGCACCCTACCCCCCGCTCCTGGGAGATCCAATTTTTCTACGGAATCGCGCCTCTACGCCCGCACAGAAACACGGGATTCGCAGCAGATCAACCTTTTGGCGCAAATGTGCGCACCTATGCGGAAAGATCCTGCTTTCTCGCAGCATTGGCGCGGATCACGTTTCCATAGGAAAGCGCGCATGCCCCCCGATCCGGCGCGAGCGCCGTTCAGCGCTGCGGAGCGGCTTCTTCTTCCTCGTCGTCCGCTTCCTCGGGCGCCGGAGGCGCAGGCGCAGGCGCCGCGGTCTTCCCCAGGAAGCGCAGCGGATCCTTCACCGCGTGGGGCACGCTCGTCTCGGGCTCGTACTGCGGCGTCTTCAGCCCCGGATCCTTGCCCACGCTCGAGGTCACGAGCACGGAATGGAGATCCAGCTCCGCCGCTGGCCCCTCTCCGTTCCCCGCGACCTTGAAGTGGCCTCGCAGATCGCAGCCGAGCGGCACCGCGGTCTGCGCATCGATGACCAGCGTGCCCGACACGCGAACCGGCTCCTCCTTCTCCCAGAGCTCGAGCCGCCGCGCCGTGTCCGGATCGACCTTGTTCTCCGGGTACTGCACCGCCGGCAGGTCGCTCTTGTCGACGTCGCCGTCGCGGGCGCCGAAGCCTGTGACCGTGTACCGCGCCACGCGCCGCCCCTCGCTGGTCGTCTCGCCCGCGCTCCGCAGCTTCAGTCCGTGCGCGAGCCGATCGAAAGTGGCGAGCCCGGACAGCGCCTGCTCGCGGATGCGCCCCGGATCGGTGCGATCGGTGCGGCGCTTGTGGAACGAGCCGTAGAGGCTCTTGACGAACACCTCGCCCTTCACCCACAGCAGCTCGAATCCCTGGTTGTGATCGTTCACCAGGCGCGCCGAGAAGTCACCACCGGGCGCTTGCACGAGCGTGGTCTCCTCCGCCAGCGACACCTCGGACCCGCCGTCGGGCAGCCCGGGCCCGCGGAACCAGGCGAACTGTACCCGCTGCTGCGCCTTGTGCGGGCCCAGGCGCTGCTCGATCTCCGCTCGGCGCATGTGCAGGACGCGGCGGGCGAGGGCAGGGTCGTCGGCGAGCCGCGCGGCGTCGATCTTCTCCTTGGCCTGCGGAAGCTCGCCGACCGGCTGCTCGGGCGAGAACATGCGCGCCCGGGCGGCCTCGTCCTCGCTGCGCTTGCAGGAGGAGGCTAGAAGCAGGACGGCGGCCAGGATGGTGCGGCGCATGGGGCGCGAACCTTAACCGGAAGGATGGACCTATGCCCAGAGCATCCGCGCGATCACGACAGAGGCGGTCAGGCCGGTGAAGTCCGCCAGGAGCCCGGCGGCCAGCGCATGCCGGTACCGCACCACGCCGACCGACCCGCAGTAGACCGAGAGCACGTAGAAGGTCGTCTCGGTCGATCCCTGCAGCACGGACCCCAGCCTGCCCGCATAAGAGTCCGGACCGAGGCCCGGGGTGGCGAAGATGTTGCCCAGCAGCCCGAGGGCGCCGGATCCCGAGAGGGGGCGGACCAGCGCCATCGGCAGCACCTCGGCCGGCAAGCCCAAGGGACCAGTGATCGGCGCGAGCACCTTGGCCAGCGCGTCCATCGCGCCGGCGCCGCGGAAAGCGCCGACGGCGGCGAGGATCGCCACCAGGAACGGGATGATGCGGACGGCGACGTTGAAGCCCTCCTTCGCGCCCTCCACGAACGCCTCGTAGACCTTCACGCCCTTGACCCAGCCATAGAGCGGGATCCCGACCAGCAGCCCGATCAGGATCCAGCTCGAGGCGATCTCGACGGCGTGTCTCATTTCCACACCCGCTCGAGCAGCTTGGCGGAGACGATGGCGACGGTGAGCGCGCAGAAGGTTGCCGCCAGCGTCGGCACCAGGATGCCCGCGGGATCCGTCGATCTCGCTGACGCGCGCAGGGCGATCACCGTGGTCGGCACCAGCTGCAGCGAAGCCGTGTTGATGGCGAGGAACAGCACCTGCGCGTTCGTCGCCGTGCCAGGTGTCGGATTCAGCTTCTCCAGCTCCTCCATCGCCTTGATCCCGAACGGGGTGGCGGCGTTTCCCAGGCCCATCATGTTGGCGGCGATGTTGAGCAGCATCGCCGAGATCGCCGGGTGGCCGTCGGGGATGCTGGGAAAGAGCGGACGGAAGATGGGGCGGGCAGCGCGAGCGAGCTTCTCCACCAGCCCCGCTTTCTCGGCGATGCGCATCAGCCCGAGCCAGAGCGCCATCACGCCGATCAGGCCGATGGCGAGCGTCACTCCCTGGGACGCGCCGTCGAACGCGCCCTGGCCCACGGCCTTGATGTCGCCGCGGACGGCGCCCGCGATCGCCGCCGCCACCAGCAGCAGCACGAAGACGAGGTTCATGCTCCCATTCAACGCGCGGCCGCGGCGTTTGCAAAGGTTTCATCTTCTTGACCCCGCGGCGCGGCGCATGCTACTCGCCCGCGTCCCTCGCGCTTTTCCCGGAGTGGAACGGATGCTTCGCTCGCTGTGCCTTGCCGCCTTGCTCAGCCTCGCCGCAGGCAGCGCCCTCGCCCAGACCGCGCCCGCCAAGAAGACGCAGACGAAGAAGAAGCCGCCCCCGCAGCCGGCGGCGCCGCCGACCTCGACCAAGATTGGCGAGCAGGGAACGATAGCCGCTCCCGCGCAGGCGGACACGCCGGCGGCAGGAAGCTCCACTTCTCCCTCGCCGCCCGCGGCGGCATCAGGGCCTACCCAGGCTCCCCGCGCGCTCGATCAGGACGAATTCCGGCGGCAGGTGATGGAAGAAGTCCGCCGCGAGCTGCAGAAGATGAAGGACGAGGTGAAGCAGGAGACCGCTTGGGTCGAGCAGGACTCGCAGGCGCGCGTGCAGGACAGCGAGGCGGTCGATTCGCTCAAGCAGCGCGTGAACCTGTTCCAGCCGCACGGGTACGTGCGCATGCGCCCCGAGTTCTTCTACAACATGCGCCTCTCGCGGGGCGCCGATCCGGCCGGCTTCCAGCTCTTCCCGGGCCCCTTCATCGGGACGGGCGACAACAAGAGCCAGTCGGACGTGAACTTCCGCTTTCGCTTCGAGCCGACGCTCGCGGTCAGCGAGGACCTGTCCATCTACTTCCAGGCCGACATCCTCGACAACATCCTGCTCGGGAGCAGCCCGGCCACGGACGCGTACCTGGACCCCTTCACCCCCATCTCGCTGCTGGCGGCGCGGCGTGGCGCCGGCACGGTCGACGTGAAGCGCGTCTGGGCGAAGGTGAACACGCAGCTGGGCGAGCTGGTGTTCGGGCGCATGGGCTACCACTGGGGGCTCGGCGTCCTGCACAACGACGGCAACTGCCTCGACTGCGACTTCGGCGACACCTACGACCGCATCGCCTTCTCTCCGCGCGAGATCAAGGGGCATCGCTTCTCGCTGATGTTCGACCTCATCGCGAAGGGCGCGTTCACGACCGGCGAGAAGGGTGAGCTGGGCCGGAGCGTCGACCTCGACACGCTCGACGACGGTTACCGGCTGGGGTTGGAGATCACCCACGTCGATACGCCGGAGGAGATCAAGCGCAAGCTCGACTCCAACCAGTGGGTGATCAACTACGGGGTGGTCGGGGACTACCGCACGCAACCCTGGGATACGGTGGTGCCCCTCAACACCGGCGGCTCGCTCCGCTCGCAGGTGGTCCAGCGGCAGGGGAAGTTCTACCAGCCCGACGGCTTCCTTTCGCTGAAGCGGAAGAAGTGGCGGCTCGATCTCGAGGTGGCGTTCAACATCGGCAGCGTGGGCACGCACCAGCAGACCGAGTTCGATCCCACGACCGTCACGGCGGAGGTGGCCAGCCTGCTCACCAAGCCGGTCAATTTCTTCCAGGTCGGCGGCGCGCTGCAGACCGACGTCGCGCTGCTGTCGGCCGATGCGCTCCTCTTCGGCCTCGAGTTCGGGGCGGCGTCGGGCGACAAGGGCGCTTACGGCTTCGGGGCGCGCCCCTGGCGCAACGGTTCTGGCGCGGCCCAGCCGGTCGCTCCAGGGCAGCAGCCCTGGAACACTGCCGGGCGCGGCGACATCGACGGCGGCCATCTGGACTTCTCTTCGCCGAACGGCGGTCATGGCCGCATCAACAACTTCATGTTCAACCGCTCCTTCAACGTGGACATGATCCTGTTCCGCAACCTGGTCACCTCCGTGACCAGCGCCTGGTACCTGAAGCCGTCGATCCGGTACCGCCCGACCGGTCGCAAGACGGGGGGCGGCGACGACACCGGATTCGAGATCCTGTTCGCGGCGATCTACTCGCAGGCGTGGTACCCGGAGAACACGCCGGGCCTGGCCAAGGCGCTGGGGCTCGAGTTCAACGCCGGGATCACCTACGACACCTCCGACCGGCTCCACGCCGGACTGGCCTATGGGCTGCTGGTGCCGTTCGACGGGCTCCGGAACACGCTGCCTTCGCTCAGCCCGAGCGTGGCGCACGCCCTGCGCATGATCCTCGCCATCCCTTTCTAGACGATGAAGCGCTTGTTCCGGGCGCTGATCGTTCTCGCCACCTCGACGCTGGTCGTCTGCGGCGTGAAGGGGCCGCCGCGGCCGCCCCCTTCGGACGCTCCGGACGCGGGTCCGGCGGACGGGGGGGCGAGATGAACCACTTCCAGCGGCGCCGGGGCGAGCTGTACTGCGAGGAGGTGCCGCTGTCGGAGTTGGCCGCGGAAGTGGGGACCCCGGCCTACGTGTACTCGACGGCGACGTTGCTCCGGCACGCGCGGGTGTTCCGGTCCGCGCTTCGCGGTCTCGACGTCCTCGCCTGCTTCGCGGTGAAGGCCGCTCCGAATCTCGCCCTGCTCTCCCTGTTCGCGCGGGAGGGCTACGGCTTCGACATCGTCTCGGGCGGGGAGCTCTTCCGGGCCCTGCAAGCCGGCGGAGACCCCTGCAAGATCGTCTTTTCCGGGGTGGGCAAGCGGCAGGACGAGATGGAGGCGGCGCTCGACGCGGGCATCTTCCAGTTCAACTGCGAGAGCGAGGAGGAGCTGCGGCAGCTCTCGGAAGTCGCCGCGCGGCGCAAGCTCGTCGCGCCCGTTGCGCTCCGGGTGAACCCCGACGTGGACGCGCGCACCCACCCTCACGTGGCCACCGCGCTGTCGTCCAGCAAGTTCGGCGTCCCCAGCGCCCGCGTGCGGAAGGCGTACCGGCTCGCCGCGTCGCTGCCGGGGATCCAGGTGGTCGGCGTGGCCTGCCACATCGGCTCGCAGATCGCGTCGGTGAGGCCGTTCGTGGAGGCCGCCACGAAAATGCGCGGACTGGTGCAACAGCTCCGATCCGACGGGCACGACATCCTCCGCCTGGACATGGGGGGCGGCCTGGGGGTGCCCTACGGCGACGGCCCGGAGCCCGCCTCCCCCCGCCAGTACGGGGAGGCCCTGGTGCGCGCCCTCCGTGGCCTGGATGTCAAGGTACTGGTGGAGCCCGGGCGCCTGCTGGTGGCCAACGCGGGAGTGCTGCTCTCGCGGGTGCTGCTGCGCAAGCAGGGCCAGGGGGCGCGCAGGTTCGTGGTGATCGATGCCGGGATGAACGATCTCCTCCGGCCGGCCCTGTACCAGGCGCATCACCACCTCGAGCCGGTCGCCCGACCCCGCAAGGGCGCCGAGGTGGTGGACGTGGTCGGACCGGTCTGCGAGAGCGCCGACGTGCTCGCGAAGCGCCGCCGCCTTCCGCCGCTCGCCGGCGGCGACTTGATCGTCCTGCGCACCGCAGGCGCCTACGGGATGGCGATGGCCTCGCAGTACAATGCCCGCCCGCGCCCGCCCGAAGTCCTGGTGGACGGGCGATCCTGGCGGATCATCCGGGCGCGGGAGGGTTATAAAGACCTCATCCGCGGCGAGTCGCCGTGAGGAGCAAGCCATGAGCAGGCCGCGCGGTTCCATGGTTGCCCTGGTCACGCCGTTCCGCGACGGCGCGGTGGACGAGACCGCGCTGCGCGCGCTGGCGCGCTGGCAGATCGAGAAGGGCACGGACGCGCTGGTGCCCTGCGGCACCACCGGCGAGGGCGCGACGCTCTCCAACCGCGAGCACGACCTGGTGATCCGCTGCTGCGTCGAAGAGGCGCGCGGGCGGGTGCCGGTGATCGCCGGCTGCGGCAGCAACGACACGCGGAAGACGATCGAGAACGTCCAGCGCGCTCGGGAAGCCGGGGCGGATTCCGCGCTGGTGGTGACGCCCTATTACAACAAGCCCACGCCCGAAGGCCTCTTCCGCCATTTCGAGGCCGTGGCCCGGCAGGGCGGCCTTCCCGTCGTCCTCTACAACGTGCCGAGCCGGACTTCGGTGGACATGCTGGCCGACACCGTGGCCCGCTGCGCGAAGGTCCCGGGAATCATCGGGATCAAGGAAGCGAGCGGCAACGTCGTCCGGGTCGCGGAGATCCAGGCGGCGGGGGTGCCGGACGACTTCTCCATCGTCGCCGGCGACGACATGTTCACGCTTCCCACGCTGGCCATGGGCGGGCACGGCGTGATCAGCGTGGTGGCCAATGTCGCGCCTGCGGAGATGGCGGGGCTCTGCGACGCCTTCTTCGCCGGGGACCTGGGCAAGGCGCAGCGGGCGCAGACCAGGTTCGCCAACCTGGTCAAGGCGTTGTTCTGGGAGACCAACCCCCTCCCCGTGAAGCACGCGCTCGGGCGGATGGGCAGGATCACGCCCGAGCTTCGCCTCCCGCTCGTGCCCATCTCCGAGGCCGGGGCAGCCAGGGTGGACGCGGCGCTGCGCGCGTTCGGCGGGCTGCTGTGATCCGCGCCGTGGTCGCGGGCGCCGCCGGCAGGATGGGCTCGCAGATCCTGGCCGCGCTGCGCGAGGAGAAGGACTTCGCGGTGACCGGCGCATTCGAGCGCGCGGAGAACGAGAAGATCGGCAGCGATGCTTCGGGCGTCGAGATCTCCTCCGGGATCGAGCCCGCGCTGGAGAAGGGCGCGGACGTGGTGATCGACTTCACCACCCCCCTGGCGTCCCTGCACCACGCGGCCGTTTGCGCGGACCGGGGAGTGGCGCTGGTGATCGGCACCACCGGATTCGCCGAGGAGCAGAAGGGCGGCCTGCGCGCGGCGTCGCGGCGCGTCCCGCTCTTGCTGGCGCCGAACATGAGCGTCGGCGTGAACGTGCTCTTCCGGCTGGTCGCGGACGCCGCCCGCGCGCTGGGCCCGGCCTACGAGGTCGAGATCGTGGAGCTGCACCACCGCATGAAGCGCGACGCGCCCAGCGGGACGGCGCTGCGCCTTGCCGAGGTCGCCGCCGGCGCCCTGGGCCTGCCTCAAAACGACGCCTTCGTCTACGAGCGGCATGGCGAGGTGGGCGCGCGCAAGAGCGGCACCATCGGCCTCTCGACACTGCGCGGCGGCGACGTGGTGGGCGAGCACACCGTGCACTTCCTGGCGGACGGCGAGCGACTGGAATTGACCCACCGCGCCACCAGCCGCGAGAACTTCGCTCGTGGGGCAGTGAGGGCCGCCCGCTGGCTCGCGGGCAGGAAGCCGGGGTTCTACGACATGCAGGACGTCCTCGGGTTGCGGACATGATCCAGATCGCGCGCTATCTGGGGCAGGATGGGGAGATTCTCGAGGGCGTGGTGCAGGGCGACGAGATCGAGGAGATCTCCGGCCTCGACACCATGCTCCACGGGGGCCGGCGGCTCGGAGTCCGCCGCAAGCTCGCCGAGGTGCAGCTCCTGCCTTGGGGCCTCGCCCGCAAGATCGTGGGCGTGGGGAAGAACTACGTGGACCACGCCAAGGAGCTGGCCAGCGAGGTCCCGAAGGAGCCGCTGCTCCTGATCAAGCCGACCAGCGCGTTGATCGGGCACGGGCAGCCCATCGTGCTTCCGCCGCAGTCGGTCTCGCGCGAGGTCCACCACGAGTCCGAGCTGGCCGTGATCATCGGCAAGCGCCTCAAGCGCGCCTCCGAAGCGGAGTGCTCCCGGGCCGTGGCGGGCGTGACCTGCCTCAACGACGTGACGGCCCGCGACATCCAGCGCGCGGAAGGGCAATGGACGCGGGCGAAGGGGTTCGACACCTTCTGCCCGGTCGGGCCCTGGGTCACCGCCGGCCTGGACTGGTCGAACCTGCGCGTGCAATGCCGCGTGAATGGCGTGGTGAAGCAGGACGGGCGCACCAAGGACCAGGTGTTCCCGGTACCGCGCCTGCTGGCGTTCATCTCCGCCGGCATGACCCTCGAGCCCGGAGACGTGGTCACCACCGGGACGCCCGCCGGCGTCGGGCCCATCCGGGCGGGCGACGTCGTCGAAGTCGAAGTGGAAGGCGTGGGTGTGTTGCGCAACGAGGTCCGCGCCGAGTGAAGCCAAGCGCCTCCGCCGCCAGGCTCGGTCCGGGGTCCTGAATGCGCCCTGCCCTGAATCCGCTGCTGCCCAGGCTTGCCGGGTACATGCAGGAGAAGGCGAACGCGCTTCGAGAGGCCGCGCTGCGGTCGGGCAAGCCCGTCTATGATTTCGGGATCGGCGATCCGCGCGAGCCCACGCCAGGGTTCATCCGCAAGGCGCTCCGCGACGCGGTGCCCGAGGTGTCCCAGTATCCGTCGATCGGGGGGGCGCCCGCTCTGCGCAGCGCGGTGGCCGGGTACCTCCAGCGCCGGTTCGCGCTGGCGCTCGATCCAGACTCCGAAATCCTTCCCTGCGCAGGCGCAAAGGAAGCGCTCTTCCATCTTCCGCTCTGCGCCGCCAGCCCGGATCGGCCGCTCTGCTGGTATCCGGATCCGGCCTACCCGGTCTACGAGCGCGCCATCCTCTTCGCCGCCGCGACGCCCCGGACCTACCCGCTGCGCGTCGAGCGGGGCTTCCTGCCGGACCTCGATGCCATCGCTGCCGAGGATTGGCGGCGGACGAGCCTCTGGTTCGACTGCTACCCGCACAATCCCACGGGGGCCGGCGCGCCCCGCGCCCACCACGAGAAGCTGGCGCGGCTGGCGAAGGAGCATGGCTTCCTGGTGGTCTGCGACGAGCCGTACGTCGATCTCTACGTCGGGGATCCGCCGCACTCGGCGCTGCAGGTCTCGCGGGAGAACCTGATCGCCATCCACAGCCTTTCCAAGCGGAGCGGCATGACCGGCTACCGGAGCGGATTCATCGCCGGCGATCCCTGGATCATCCGCTGGCTGCGCGAAGCGCGAGCCAACTTCGGCGTGGCCTCGCAGGCGTTCATCCAGCAGGCGGCGATCGCCGCCTGGAGCGACGACGCGCACGTGGAGGAGCGCCGCCGCACGTTCGCGGAGAAACGCCAGGTCCTGCTCGCGCACCTGCGCCGGCTCGGGCTGGAGGTCGGTGGCGAAGGCGCGTTCTACCTCTGGGTTCGCGTCCCTGCCGGGGAGACCAGCGAGGGCTACGCAGCCCGCCTGGCGGAGCGCAACATCCTGGTGGTGCCCGGGACGCAGTTCGGCCAGGAAGGCACCGGATTCATCCGGCTGGCGATGGTTCCCAAGCTCGAGGACTGCCGCGCCGCCACGGAGCTCTGGCCGACCTGACGTTCGCAAGCGCTCGGTCGCGGCGATCTTCGCTTGCAGGGGCGGGGCAAGTCGCGCAGCATCCGCGCATGCGACTCATCGCCGCGTTCGCCGCGGCCGTGCTGGCGATCGTGGGCGTCACGGCAGCGTCGCTCCGCTCGCTGGCCGCGCGGCGCGACTGGACGGCATGGGTCACGCGAACGCAGGATGTCCGCTTCGCGGTGGAGCGGGTGCTTGCGCTCTCCACGGATCAGGAGGCCACCCAGCGCGGGTTCCTGCTCACCGGGCGGGAGCAGTACCTCGAGCCGTTCGAGGGGGCCGTCGCTGGTGTCGGCGAGCAGCTCGACCGGCTGGCCTCGTTGAGCCGTGACAATCCCCGCCAGCTCCAGCGCCTCGCCGCGCTCCGGCCGCTGCTGCGCGGGAAGGCGGACGCGCTCCGGCGGGCCATTTCCCTACGGAGAAGAGGAGACCCATCGGCGTTTGCCGGGGTTTCGTCGGGCGAAGCGGGCGAGACCATGCAGCAAGTGCGCCGCCTGCTCGCCGAAATGCGGGACGAGGAGACGGCGCTCCTGCAAGAGCGTCTCGGGCGGCTGGCGCGCGCCGATCGGTGGTCGGCTGGGGTCGCGAGCGGCGGAGCCGCGCTGCTGCTGATGCTGGTGGGGGTCGCGGCGCTGGCCGTGCGAGGCGACTTGCGGCGCCGCGAAGAACAGGCCTTCGAGCGCGCGCGCGTCCTGGAATACCAGCAGCGCCTGATCGCGATCGTCGGCCACGACCTGCGCAATCCACTCACCGCCGTGCTGGTCTCCGCCCAGATGATGCTGCAGAGGAAGGAGGACTTGCGGCCGGGCCAGGTGAACGCCGTGGAGCGGATCCTGAGGAGCGCCTCGCGCATCGACGCGCTGGCCGGGCTGCTGATCGATTTCACTTACGCCCGCCTCGGCAAGGGCATCCCGGCCACTCCGGCCGCCATGGACGCGCGCACGGTCGCCGAGCGCGCGGTGGACGAGCTGCGCACGTCCCACCCTGGGCGGGAAATCCGGATCGAAAGCGCGCAGCCGGCGATCCATGGCCAGTGGGACGGCGATCGCGTCTCGCAGTTGATCTCGAACCTGGTCTCGAATGCCCTCCAGTACGGCGAGGCCGGCCGGCCGATCACGGTCTCCTTGTCCGGCGACGCTCAAGGGTCCCTGGAGGTCCGGGTCCACAATCACGGCCCTGCGATGCCGGCGGAGGTCCAGCAGCACCTGTTCGAGCCGTATCGCAGGGGGAAGGGTGCGGAGAGCTCGCACCCGCGCGGCCTCGGGTTGGGACTGTTCATCGTCCGCGAGATCGCCCGCGCTCATGGCGGCGCCGTCGAGGTGCACTCGGATCTGGAGCTCGGCACGACGCTCACGGTTCGCCTGCCCAGACGCCATCCGCCGCTGCCGCGGGCGGGTGGCTCGGTGGCTCCGGCGCGGGCGGGCGCGGCGGAATTGCCGGCGTCGTAGCTGTGCTAGCGTGCGCGCGGATGCAGAACCCCGCGGCGGAAGAGCTGAGATGGCCCGACGCCTCCCCCGACGCTCTTCGTGCGGCCGTGGAGGAAGCGCAACGGGACCGCGGATCGCTCGGGCGCCAGGCGAACGCGATCCGTGAGGTGGTGTACCGGCTGGACCAGGGTACCCTGCGCGTCGCGGAGAAGGGACGCAAGGGCTGGGAGATCCACGGCTGGATCCAGCAAGCCATCAATCTCTTCTTCGGCTTGGCGCAGAGCGAGCTCTATGCGGCCGGCGACCTGAAGTTCTTCGACAAGGTCCCGCCCAAGCAAGATCTCGGCGACTTCCGGGTAGTCCCGCCCGGTGTGGTCCGTTACGGTGCGCACGTGGAAAAGGGCGCGATCGTGATGCCAGGATACGTGAACATCGGCGCGCGCGTCGGCGCCGGCAGCATGGTCGACACCTGGGCCACGGTCGGTTCCTGCGCGCAGGTCGGGCGCGGCGTGCACCTCTCCGGCGGTGTCGGCCTGGGCGGCGTGCTCGAGCCGCCCGGCGCGCGGCCGGTGATCGTCGAGGACGGCGCGTTCATCGGCAGCCGCTGCATCGTCGTCGAGGGTGTGCTGGTCGAGGAGGAGGCGGTGCTGGGCGCGGGGGTAGTGCTGACCGCCAGCACCCCGATCTACGACGTGACCTCTGCCCAGGAGAAGCTGCTCAAGGGCGCGGTACCGGCGCGCAGCGTGGTGATCCCCGGCATGCGGCCGCGCAAGTTCCCCGCGGGCGAGTACCTCACTCCTTGCGCCCTGATCATCGGCACCCGCAAGGAGAGCACGGACCGGAAGACCTCGCTCAACTCCGCGCTCCGCGACTTCGGGGTCCCGGTCTGATGGATCTCGCGGAGCGCACGCTCCAACTCTGCCAGATCCGCAGCCCCATCGGGGAAGAGGCGGAGATCGCCGCGTACGTGGCTCGCGAGACTTCCGGGCAGCGGATCGGCAACGCGGTCGTGTGCGGGGGCGTGAGCGGCGCGCGGCCCGCCGTGCTGCTCGCGGGGCACCTCGACACCGTGCCCATCCAGGAAGGCGACTTCCCGGCCCGCCGCGAGAACGGCCGCGTCTTCGGGCGCGGAGCGAGCGACATGAAGGGCGCGCTGGCGGTGATGATCGAGCTCTGGCGGCGGCTCGATCGAGGCGCGCTGCCGCTCGAGCTGGTGTTGCTCTTCTACGACCGGGAGGAAGGGCCGATCGCGCAGAACGGCCTCTTGCCGGTCCTCGAGCGGCGTCCCGATCTGAAGAGGGCGTCGCTGGCGCTCTGTCTCGAGCCGACCGATCTCGGCCTGCAGCTCGGCTGCTGCGGTTCGATGCACGCCACCTTGAGCTTTCTCGGGCGGAGCGCTCATTCCGCGCGGCCCTGGCAAGGCGAAAACGCGATCCACAAGGCCGGCGCGCTGCTCTCGCACCTCGCTGCCCAGGCGCCCCGAGAGGTGCGCGTCGGAGAGCTGCTCTATCGGGAGGTGATGAGCGCCACGCGAATCGAGGGGTTCACCGGGCGCAACGTCGTGCCCGCGCGCTGCGACCTCAACCTGAACTTCCGCTTCGCGCCGGGGCGGACCGTCGAGGACGCCGAACGCGAGCTGATGGCCCTCGCGCAGCGTTTCGGGGCAACGGCGGCGGTCACCGACCGCGCGCCGTCCGGACCCGCCATCCTGGACAATCCGCTCCTGCAGGAGTTCCGCGCGGCCACCGCAGCGCCGATCGAGGCCAAGCAAGCCTGGACCGACGTGGCGCAGCTCGCCCGGGTGGGAATTCCCGCGGCCAACTTCGGCCCCGGGGAGCAGGCGCAAGCCCACCAGGGCGGAGAGAGCTGCCCCGAGCCGGCGCTGGAGCGCGCCCACGCGATGCTGGAGCGGTTCCTGCGCGAGGCGGTGCCGTGAACGAGGCGTTCGTGGGCCTCGGCTCCAATCTCGGCGATCGGCTCGCGAACCTGGCGACGGCCGTCGGGCTGCTGGCGCGGGAGCCCGGGTTCACGCTCCGCCAGGTCTCGCTGTCCTACGAGAGCGAGCCCATCGGGCCGCCCCAGCCGCGCTACCTGAATGCCGTGGCGGAGATCGGCACGCTATTGTCGCCGCGCGCGACGCTGCAGCGGCTGCAGGCCATCGAGGAGGGCATGGGACGGGTCCGTCGTGAGCGCTGGGGATCGCGCGAGATCGACCTCGACCTCCTGCTGTACGGCGGCCGGGTGGTGGAAGAGACCGGACTCCAGATCCCGCATCCGCTGCTCGCGGCCCGTGCGTTCGCCCTGGTGCCGCTGGCCGAGATCGCCCCGGGCGTGGTGCTCCCGGGTTCTTCGCTCACCGCCACCCAGCTGCGGGACCGGCTTTCTGCCGATCAGCTCGCCGGTGTCCTGCCCTACCGCCCGATCCGTCGCCCGCTCCCTGAACCGGAGAGCGATGACGAGCCTCCAGCGCGGGAGTAGTCCCGGGCTAGCGGAAGGGCTAGCGGGCGGGCGGGCGCGTCAAGCTCCGGATGCACACTCTGCGTCCAGGAGGTTTCCAGAATGGACGCCATCGCAGTCCTGAAGCGCGACCACGAGGAAGTCGAACGGCTCTTCCGTCAATTCGAGAAGCTGACGGACCGCGCGCACAGGTCGAAGCAGAAGATCGTCATGAAGATCATCCGGGAGCTCGCCATCCACGCGGCGGTGGAGGAGATGCTCTTCTACCCGGCGGTGAGGACGGCGGCGCTGAAGGCCAACGTGCGCGCGCTCAAGGAAGCAGCGGACACGGTCCTCGAGTCGCTCGAGGAGCACCACGTGGTGAAATGGACGCTCTCCGAGCTGGAGAAGATGAAGCCGGAGGACGAGCGGTACGACGCCAAGGTCCAGGTCCTGATGGAGAGCGTGCGCCATCACGTCGAGGAGGAACATGAAGACTTGTTCCCCAAGGCGAGGCGGCTGCTCGGCGACGACCTCCTGTTCGAGCTGGGGGACAGGATCGAGAAGGCGAAGAAGATCGCCCCGACCCGCCCGCACCCGCGGGCCCCGGACGAACCGCCAGGGAACCTGGTAGCGGGGACCATGGCTGCCGTGATGGATCGGGCCAAGGACATGGTGCGCGACGGCGTGGAGCGGCTCTCGCGCCGCGTTGGACCGGACGCGAACGCCTGATCAGGCGCGCTTCTTGAAGCTCCACTCGACGGCGAACTCGGCCACCTGCGTGCCGTCCCGTTGCGTTCCGATCGACCGGGCGGTGAAGACGACCGGCTCCCCCGTCCTCACCGCCTGATCGATCGCCGCGCGCATGCCGGCGCCGTCGGAGAAGACGAAGCTCGCCTTCGAAGTTGCCTTCTTGGTGAACCGGGCGGAGATGGCCGTCACCAGCGAGGACACGGCTGCGCCGCTCTGCTCGATGAACCACAGCGCCGGAGCGCCGGTGGACATCTCGGCCGCCATTGCTTGCGCGGCAAAGTAGGTGGACCCGAACGGGTTCTGCGTCTTCCAACCGGCCGGAAGCGTCACCTCCGCGCCGCTCTCGTCGAGTCGCGCGACGCGCAGCCCCGCGAACGCGGCCAGGGGGAGCTTGCTCCAGAGCAGCGCGCGGATACCCAGCGGATGGGTGAAGACCTTCCTCACCACGCTTCCGCGGTTCAAGGGAGCACCTGGTCCAGCGCGAGGTTCAAGCCCTTCATCGGTTCTTCCAGGCTACCCGTTTCATCCGAGCAGGTGCGCCGCGAGGAGGTCCTGGACGTCGAGCAGTCCTACCGGGCGCCCATCCCCGTCCACCACGGGCAGCTGGTCCACCTGCGTGTCGCGCATCATCTCGGCTGCCGCGGTCGCCAGGCTATCGGGGCCAACGGTGCGGGGGCTCTTTCCCATCACGGCCGAGACGGGCCGTGTGAAATCGACTTCTCCAGACTGCACCAGGCGCCGCAGGTCGCCGTCCGTGAAGATACCCACCAGCTTCCCCTGCGCGTCCACCACGCTGGCGGCGCCCGGCCGGCCTTCCGTGCGCGTCATTACCGCAGCGGTCTCGCGCAGCGATGCCTCCCAGAGCACGGTCGGATTGCGCGAACCCGTCCGCATCACGTCCCGCACGCGGAGCAGCTGCCGTCCCAGCGCGCCGCCCGGATGCAGCGAGGCGAACTGCTCGGGAGAGAACCCGCGGCGGTGCTGGACCGCCATGGCCAGGGCGTCACCCATGGCCAGCAGTGCCACGGTGGACGCGGTCGGTGCCAGCCCCAGGGGGCAGGCCTCGGGCACCGGTCCGATCTCCAGCACCGCGTCCGCGCGATCCGCGAGCGAGTTCCGCGGTCCGGAGGTCATCGCCACGATGGGCGCGCCGAGCCGCCGGATGGCGGGCAGCAGCCGGACGATCTCGTCGGTCTCGCCGCTGTTCGACAGGGCGAGGACCAGGTCCCCGGGGACCAGGCGGCCCAGATCGCCGTGCAGCGCCTCCGCCGGGTGCAGGTAGAGCGACGGCGTCCCGGTGGAAGCGAAGGTGGCGGAGATCTTCTGCGCGATGAATCCCGGCTTTCCCATGCCGGTCACCACCACACGGCCGGGGCAGGCGAGCACCATCTCCACCGCGCGCGCGAACGCGCCGTTCAAGCGCGCGCCGAGCTGGGCCACGGCATCGGCCTCGGCGCGGATCACCTCACGGGCATAATCGACGATGTCCTGCTTGAGGGGCGCCTTTGGCAGGCTGGTCAATCGTCGTCGGGTCGCCATCGCGGTCGCGCGCGGTCAGTACCACGTCTCGCTGACCGCGTCCCAATTCGCCGCAATCGAGTTCAAAACAGGCCTTGACGCGGCGCAGCCGAGGCCCTATCTGAATGAGCCCTCATTCAGCCGGGCCCGCACGCACCGGGGACCCGGCCAGCCTGGAGATCGGCCACGGTGCAGGCGCGCGACACCCGGACCAACGACAAGCGCGCCCGCATCCTCGATGCGGCGATCAAGGTGTTCGCCGAGCGCGGGTTCCACAGCGCGACCGTGGCGGAGATCGCCCGGGTGGCCGGCGTGGCCGACGGCACCATCTACCTGTATTTCAAGGGAAAAGACGACCTGCTCCTCCGGCTTTTCGACGAGAAGATGACCGAGCTTCTCGCGGACGCGAAGGCGGCGGTGGCGCGCGAGCACACCGCTCCCGACAAGCTGAGACGGTTCATCCAGCTCCACCTTGCGCTGGTCGAGCGGAACCCCGATCTGGCGTCGGTCCTGATCGTCGAGCTGCGCCAAAGCGCGCAGTTCCTCAAGGCGGCGGACCGGCAGAAGCTGGCGGCGTACGTCGATCTGATCGCGGAAGTGGTCAGGGCCGGACAAGAGAGCGGGGAGTTGGACGGAAACATCTCGCCCGCGACGGTGAAGCGGGCCCTGTTTGGCGCGCTCGACGAGCTGGCCCTGGGCTGGCTCCTGGGGGGCCGCCGGACGCCTTTGAAGAAGACCGCGAGCGAGGTCGCGGAATGGCTGGTGCGGGGCCTTCTGCCCCCACAGGGAGGAACGTCTTGAAGATCCTGGTCACGGTCAAACGAGTCGAGGACTACGAGTCCAAGATCAAGGTGAAGCCGGACAATTCCTGGATCGTCACCGAAGGCGTGAACTATCGCGCCAATCCCTTCGACGAGATCGCGGTGGAGGAAGCGCTGCGGCTGCGCGACTCGAACGCGCCCTCCGAAGTGGTGGCGGTCAGCATCGGCAGCGGCGCCGCGCAAGCGGAGATCCGCTCCGCGCTGGCGATGGGCGCGGACCGGGGGATCCTGGTGAAGCACGACGGATTCCTCGACAGCGACGCCGTGGCCCGCCTGCTCCAGAAAGTGATCGAGAAGGAGAAGCCCGACCTGGTGCTGATGGGCAAGCAGGCGGTGGACGTGGACGACAACGTCACCGGGCAGCTGCTCGCCGAGTACCTCGGGTGGGGCCAGGCGACGTTCGCTTCGAAGAAGGAGTCGCTCGAGTCGCCGGAGGAGAAGGCCAAGAAGCCCGGCCTCAAGCTGGGCGCGGACAAGAAGAGCCTGCAGGTGGCGCGCGAGGTGGACGGCGGCCTCGAGGTCCTGGAGGTGCAGCTTCCCGCGATCGTGACCGTGGATCTGCGCCTCAACGTCCCCCGGTACGCGAGCCTGCCCAACATCATGAAGGCCAAGAAGAAACCCATCGAGGAGCTCGCGCCCGCGGGGTTGGGGGTCGACGTGGCCCCCAAGGTGAAGGTCGTCCGGGTGGAGGCGCCGCCGGCGCGGGCAGCGGGCGTGAAGGTCCCGGACGTGGCCACGCTGGTGAAGAAGCTCCACGAAGAAGCGAAGGTGGTTTGATCATGGCGACAATCCTGGTGATTGGCGAGCAGGCCCACGGGCACCTCAAGAAGGCCACGCTCTCGGCGCTCACCGCGGCACAACAGCTGGCCCAGAAGAACGGCGGACAGATCCAGGGCCTCTTGATCGGCGCGGGAGCGGCGCAGGCGGCGCAGGAGCTTTCGAGCTACCTGGGCACCGTCCATTCGGTCGAGGGCAAAGGGCTCGAGCACGCTCTGGCCGAGACCCATTCCGCGGCGGCGGTGGAAGCGGCAAAGAAGCTGGGAGCCACGGAGGTGGTGATCGCGGCGACGGCATACGGGAAGGACATCGCGCCGCGGATCGCAGCGAGGCTCGGCGCCGGGATCGCCTCGGACATCCTCAGCGTGGTGAGCGCGAACCAGTTCAAGCGGGCCATGTGGGCGGGCAATGCCATCGCGACAGTCGAGGTGACCACGCCCGTGAAGGTGGTCAGCGTGCGCGCCACCGAGTTCGCCGCGGCGCAGAAGGCCGGTTCCGCGGGCGCCGTCCAGCAGCTCAGCGTTCAGGCGGCGTCGCCGAAGACGAAGTTCGTCGAGTTCAACGAAGTGAAGAGCGCGCGGCCGGAGCTGACGGAAGCGTCGGTCGTGGTCTCCGGCGGGCGCGGAACCAAGGGCGACTTCAAGCCGATCGAAGCGCTCGCGGACGCGCTCGGCGCCGCGGTGGGCGCCTCCCGCGCAGTGGTCGACGCGGGCTGGCAACCCAACGATCTTCAAGTTGGACAGACCGGCAAGGTGGTCGCTCCCAAGCTCTACGTCGCCGCGGGGATCTCCGGCGCCATCCAGCACCTGGCGGGAATGAAGGGAAGCAAGACCATCGTGGCCATCAACAAGGACCCAGAGGCGCCCATCTTCCAGGTGGCCGACTACGGCCTGGTGGGCGACCTGTTCAAGGCGCTGCCCGAGCTCGCCGAAGAGGTGAAGAAGCTCAAGCAATGACCGCGGCCCTGACCCGCCTCGGCGTGCACCGGATCCCGGTTCCGGTTCCGTTCCCCGAGGCGGGAGGACCGGCGAACGTGTACGTGATCGAGGAGGAGGGCGGCGGAGTCGCCCTGTTCGACGCCGGCATCGGAACGAAGGATGGCCGCGCCGCGCTGCACGCCGGCTTCGACCAGCTGGCGATCTCTCTGGGGGACGTCCGGCGCATCTTCGTCAGCCACGGGCACGTCGATCACTACGGCTACGCCCGCGCCGCACAGGAGGCCTCCGGCGCTCCAGTCCATGCGCACGTTCGCGACCACGACAAGCTCACCGGCCGGGACCGCACCCACAAGCGCGCGGAGCTCTATGCGGCGTACCTGACCCGGCTGGGCGCGCCGGCCCACTTGCTCGACCACGTCCGGGTCCACTGGCAGGATGCGCTCCGCATGGCGCGGCCACTCGAGCAGGTGGAACCGCTTCCCGCCGGCTCGGTCCTCCGCTTCAAGCGCTTTTCCGCCGAGGTGCTCCATCTGCCAGGGCATACGCCGGGGCTGGTGTGCCTCTGGGCCGCGCAGGCCCGGGTGCTCTTCTCGGACGATCACCTGCTCGAGCGGATCTCGCCCAATCCGCTGCTCGATCTGGAGGGCCAGGCCGAACCGACGCACAAGGCGCTGCTGGCGTACCTGGAATCCGCGCGAAGGGCGCGGGCCTTGCCGGCCGAGGTGATCGCTCCGGGGCATGCAGAGCCGTTCTCCGGCCACGCCGCGATCATCGACCGTCTGCTGGGCTTCTACGACAAGCGCCAGCAGCGGATCCTCGAGCTGCTCGGGCAGGGTCCTCGCACGCCGGCCGCGCTGGCGCCGCTGGTGTTCCCGCACGCGCGCGAGCACCAGCTCTACCTGACGCTCTCGGAAGTGCTGGGGAACCTCGAGGTGCTGGAGGCCCGGGGCCGCGTCGCGCGCACCGAACGTGGAGGCTGCATCCGCTTCGAAGCCGTGTAATCTGCGCCCGTGATCTCGCGATGGGTCTGGCGGGCGGGCTGGCTTCTGCTCCCCGTTGCATGGCTCCTTCACCGATTCGTTCATGACGACGCGATCGTCTTCTTCGTCGCCTGCGCATCCCTGATCCCCCTCGCCAAGGCGATGGGCGACGCCACCGAAGGCCTTGCCGAGCGCATGGGCCCCGCGGTCGGGAGCCTGCTGAACGCCACTTTCGGGAACGCCGCCGAGCTGATTCTCGGCGTCGCGGCCCTGCGCCACGGGCACGTCGATCTGGTCAAGGGCAGCATCACCGGATCGATCCTGGCCAATCTCCTGCTCGTCGGAGGCGGCAGCATCGTCACCGGCGGAGTCCGCTTCAGCCAGCTCCGCTTCAACCGCCTCGCCGCTTCCTCCAGCGTCTCGACGCTGTTCCTCGCGGTGGTGGCGATGGCTGTGCCCACCTTGCTTTCGCTCGGCCGCAACCCGCGCTACGAACCGGCGCTGCTGTCCGAGGAGATCTCCGCCGTCCTGATCGCCATGTACGGGCTCTCGCTCTGGTTCGGGCTGCGCACGCACCGCGAGCACATGGCCGCCGTGGACGACGGGCCGCCCGAGCCGGCGAAACGGGCCGGGACGGCGCACCAGCACCCGGTCTGGTACGATCCGGGCAGGCTGCTGGTGGCCGCCGCCGCGACCGCCATCGCCAGCGAGCTGTTGGTCGACGCGCTCAACGGCGCCGTCACCACCCTGCACTTGCCGGAGGCGTTCGTGGGCGTGGTGATCGTCGCCATCGTCGGGAACGCGGCCGAGCATTCCACCGCGCTCCTCTTCGCGCACCGGGGCGACATGGACGTGGCGCTGGGGATCGCCTGGGAATCGTCGAAGCAGATCGCGCTCCTGGTCGCGCCCGTCCTGGTGTTCGTCGGAATCCTGCTGGGCGCGCCGATGGATCTCGCCTTCACGCGCTTCGAGGTGGTCGCGCTCGGGATCTCGGTGATCGCGCTCGCCCTGATCGCGCTGGACGGGGAGACGAACTGGCTGGAGGGAGCGTTCCTGCTCGCCGTGTACGCTGTGCTCGGCCTGGGGTTCTTCTTCGTTGGCTGACCTCGCGCTCACGCTGATCATGGCGGTCTGGGGAAGCAGCTTCGCCATCCTCCGTTCGCTGCTCGGGGATGGGGCCGCCTCGCCGCTGGCGCTGGTCGCGGTCCGGATGGCGGTGGCCTCAGCTCTGCTCCTCGGATTCATGGCCGCCTCCTCCAAGGGTCGCGCGCAGCTCCGGAGCCTGCGCGGCGAGCTCTTGCGCGACGGCGTCTTCGTCGGCGCCCTGCTGGGGATCGGCTTCGTGATGCAGATCGAGGGTCTCCAGCGGACCACCGCGTCGCGAAGCGGCTTTCTCACCGGCACCCTGGTGGTGCTCGTGCCGCTGATCGAGCTCGCCGTGTTTCGCAAGCGCCCGGCATTGCCGGCCGCCATCGGCGTGCTGCTGGCATTCGTGGGCATGACGGTGCTCTCCGCCCCCTGGTCGAACACCTCCAGCGCCACGGCGGCCGGCGACGCGCTCACCCTGGCTTGCGCGCTGGTCTTCGCGGCGCAGATCGTCGCGCTCGGGCGGATCGCGCCGAGGCACCCGGTGCTGCCGCTGTTGTTCCTGCAGCTCGCGACGATCGGGGCCCTGGCCGCTCTCGCCGGGCCAGTGGTCGACGCGCAGCAGTTCTCCGGCACCCCACGCCTCTGGCTGGCGCTGCTCTACCTGGCCGTGTTCGCGACCCTCCTCGCGTTTGGAATCCAGACCTGGGCCCAGAAGATCCTGCCACCCGTCCGGGTCGCCCTCATCTCGGCGCTCGAGCCCGTCTTCGCGGCCCTCTGGGCGGCCCTGCTCATCGGGGAGCGGCTGACCCTTCGCGAGCTGACGGGTGGCGCGTTGATCGTGCTCGGAGTGGCCGTCGGCGAGGCCGGAGCGGCCCTGCAGGCCAGAACGCGCGTCACCGGTTGAAACAAGCTTCCCCGACGTGCGTGGCGCTGTTACATGCAGCGAGTGGGGGCGAACGTCGAGACGCCCGAGGTGGAGCGCGCGGCCAACGGGCTCCGCGTGCGCGGGCACGCCCTGTATCTGCAGCATCGAGGCAGGCCGCCGGTGGGCATCCTGTGCCATGCCCGCGGCGCACCGCCGGTGCTGCCGGAACGCATGGTGGCCACCGCGCCGACCATCAAGCTGCTCGAGGCCGCGCAGCCGCGCGCGTTGCGCCGCACCGCCGCCCTGCCAGCCGCATACGGCCAGACCTTTTCGCTGGGGTCGCTGCAGCTCACCTTCCATCCTGCCGGGCACGTCCTGGGCAGCGCGCAGGTCCGCTGCGAAGCCGATGGGCTCGATCTGGTGTACGCGGGCGACATCGGCGGCATGGGCCGGCGTGCCTCGCTGACCGCCGAGCCGCTCGAGCAGCTCACCTGCGAGACCCTGGCGATGCGGGCCGTGTACGGACACCCGCGCTACGTGTTCCCGCCCCGGGGGGAGGTGCTGCAGGGGGTGAAGGATTTCGTCGAGCGCTCCTTGCGGGACGGCAAGACGCCGGTCTTCGTCGCCGCCGCGCTGGGCGTGACGCAGGAGGTGGTGCACCTCCTCGGGCCCCACCGGACCCTGCGCCTGCACCCGACGGCGTTCCGCGCCTGCGAGGTGTACGCCGCGCAGGGCGTTCCCTTGAAGGGGTTCGTGCGAATCGAGGAAGAGGGTGACGTGGTCGTCGTTCCCCCCACGGTCCGCCTCGCGCGGCTCAAGCTGGGGGCGCATCGGGTGTGCGTTCTCTCCGGGCGCGCGGTGGACGGGATCGCCGGCGCCGACGAGGCGCTGCCGCTCGCGGATCACGCCGGCTTCGACGAGCTGATGGCCTATGCGCGCGCTTCCTCGGCCCGGCGCGTGCTCGCCACCGACGGACACGCCGAGGACCTGGCCCAGGCGCTGCGGCGACAGGGAATCGAGGCCGTCGCGGTCCGCGAGCACCACCAGCTGCGGCTGCCCGGCCTCTGAGCCTTCACCCGCCGGTCGCGCTGAAACGGCCGTCGCGCTCCAGGGCGCGGCCCTCGCGCACCAGCTTGTACAGGTGCGCGAGAAGGCTGCGTTCGGCCAGCGCGTACAGATCCGGCTTCACGTCAGGGTAGGCCAAAGGGACCAGCTCCGCAGGCGTGGCCGGCCTGGCCGCCTTCCGCAGTGAGCCCAGGACGAGCTGCTCGCGCTTCTGCCGGTGCGACCGATACTCCTCGAGCTTCGCGACGCCCCCGGGCACCACCGGGCCGTGCGCGGGGTAGATGGAACCGGGCTTCTCGCCGAGCAGCCGATCCAGCGAGGCCAGATAGTCTTTCATGTCGCCCTCGGGAGGGTCGATGATCACCGTGCCCACTCCCGCGACCAGGTCGCCCGCGACCACCGCGCCGCTGCCTTCTTCCACCAGGCAGAGGTGGCCGCGCGTGTGCCCGGGCAGGTGGAGTGCGCGCCAGCCACGGGGGCCCACTTCGAACCGTTCGCCGTCCTCCACGGCGCGATCGATGGGGAAGTCGAGCTTCGCGGCCGTTTCGCGCGTCGCGGCGATGGGAAGCCCGAGCGCGCGTGCGCCGCCCGTGTGGTCTTGATGGTGGTGCGTGAGCAGGACTCCGACTGCCTTGCGCCCCTCCTGGGCCAGCTTGTCCAGGGTCTCGCGAAGGATCGCCTGCTCTTCAGGCCACGGGGAGCCCGGATCCACCACCCAGAGCTCCTCGTCGCCGAGGAGGAGGCAGTTCGTGTGCGTGGCAGGCGGCAAGGTGGGCGTGCGCAGCGGAACCATGATCAGCCCGCGCTGGAACTCGATCCGCTCCACCACGTGCTCGCGGATCGGCAGCTTCCACGGCGCTTTCTCCGGATGCGTCAGCAGAGGCAGCGCCTCGCGCAAGCGCCCGCCGGCCCAGGCCAGCGCCTTGAGCGTGTGCCACGCAGGCGGATGCAGCAGCGCCGAACCCGCTTCCCACCGCCGCAATGCCTCCTGCGGCTGGATCCATTCGCCGTCGGCCAGCTCGCCGGGCCAGACCTCGGCAACTTCGCCCGGCGGGAGATCCACCAGATAGAAGCGGGCGTCGAAGCGGATGGGCATCGACGGGGGCGTGACCCAGCGTCCCGCCGGCGCGAACCAGCGCGCGTCGAGCCTGAGCTGGTGCCTGGCGAGAAACTCGCCGAACGATGCCGCGCGTTCGCCGGGCTCCGGCCGCCGGAGCAGGGCCTCGCGCATGGCCTTGCGCTCCTGGCTGGATACGCCGCGAGCGCCCGGAACCGCCAGGACCCCGGTTTCCTCGAACAGCTCGCGGGCCGCAGCGACGACGCAGGGCGCCTCCGCCGCTCCGAGCGCTTCGCCGCCGTCCAGGGGCACCGCCGAGTCCTGCACGTCGACACGCCCACCGGGAAAGGCGTAGAACCCGCCGGCGAACTTCAGCTGATCGCCTCTCCGGACCCAGAGGACCGCCGCGTCCTCGCGGACCAGGACCACGGAGGCGGCCGGTCTTACGCTCGTCACGTCGATCGTCTCCCTTGCACGAATCTGCATGATCCCTTACATCGGGACCGATGTTCTACCTCGCCCCGCACCCGAAGCTCGACCGCCCTCGCCGCGGCAGCCCGCTGATGTTCAGGGTTCCGTGGATCGAGAAGTACCTGTCGCGGGTGCGGCCGTGGCACGTGGTCGCCATCTGGGGCCCGTTCACACTGTACATGTTGTACCGCGCGTCCGAGCACCTGGGCGCCCTGGCCATCGCCGGCTGGACGGCGCTGGGCGTGTTGTCCTGGACGCTGCTCGAGTACCTCCTGCACCGCTGGGTCTTCCACTTCGAGCCGGATCCGGCTTCGGACCTCCAGCGGGACGCCTCGTTCCTGATCCACGGGATCCACCACGACTATCCCTGGGACCGCGACCGCCTGGTCATGCCGCCGACGGTCACCGCCGTGATCGCCGTCCTGGTCTGGGTCGGTTTCCGCTGGATGGGTACCGCGGAGTACGCCTGGTTTGCCGGCACGGTGGCCGGGTACATCTGGTACGACCTGACGCACTACTACCTCCACCACGCGGCGCCCACGACCGCGGCGGGCAAGTGGCTGCGCAAGTACCACCTGGTTCACCACTTCCAGACGCCGGATCGCCGCTACGGAATCACTACGCCGATCTGGGACTTCGTGTTCCAGACGTACCCTCGCGACAGGTACCAGGGCCTGCCGGACGACGAAGCGCGGATCGAAGCCGGGGCTTGAGAGCCCCAGGCCATGCACATCCGCGACCCCATCCACGGAGCGATCGAGCTGACGCCCGACGAGAGGGCGCTGGTCGACAGCCCGCAATACCAGCGGCTCCGGAACGTGAAGCAGCTCGGGTTCGCGGACCTGGCGTTCCCCGGAGCCACGCACACCCGTTACGCCCATGGCCTCGGCGCCATGGCGATGGCCACCAAGGTGTTCGACGCGGTGGCGCCGCAGCTCGCGCTGGATGCGGACGACCGGGCGCGCTTCCGCCAGACGCTGCGCCTGGCGGTCCTGTTTCACGACCTGGGCCACGCGCCCCTCTCGCACGCGACCGAAGCGATCATGCCACCCGTCGCCGACCTCCGGGTGCCGGAGTGGGCGCGCGAGTCCGGGACCCGCCGCGCCGGCCATGAGGACTACACGCTGAAGCTGGTGCTGGACTCCGCCCTGGCCGCGGAGATCCGGCGGCGATTCTCTTCCGGCGGGATCGAGCCCGAGCACATCGCGGGGCTGATCTGCGGCAGGCCGCCTCCCGGCGCGTATCCGTACCGCAGCGGCGGGCGGGACCTCCTCCCTGTCCTTCGCCAGGTGGTCTCCGGCGAGCTGGATGCGGACCGGATGGACTACCTGCAGCGGGACTCGTTCTTCACGGGCGTGAACTACGGGAAGTTCGACGCGGACTGGATCGTGCAGAACCTCGCCGCCGTGCAGCGGGACGACCGCGTCTATCTGGGCTTGCAGCACCGGGCCGTGTTCGCGTTCGAGGACTTCCTCCTCTCCCGCTACCACATGTTCCTCTCCGTCTACTTTCACTCCACCTCGGTCGGTTACGAGGTGCTGCTCCAGAGGTGGTGCGAGAGCGGGGAGTACGCCCTCCCGGCGGACGTCGACGAGTACTTGCAGCACGACGACGTCGCCCTGCTCGGAGCGCTGCGCGCCTCCAGCAATCCGTGGGCCCGCCGCATCGTGCGCCGGCAAGGGTACCGTGTGCTGATGGAGAACGCGCCCGGCGAAGGAGCGCAGCTGTTGCATCGGATGCAGCGCCAGCTCGAGCCGGCCGGCGTCGACGCGTTCGTCACGGTCAGCCGCGGCGTGCTCTCGCACTATGGGAAGGAAGCGACGCTTTGGGTGAAGTCGCCGCGAGGCGAGGTGCCGATCGGCGAGTACACGCCGCTCTACGAGCGCTACGCGGAAGCGGCGACGCTGGCGCGCTTGTACGTCGAGCCGGAGAGGTGGGACGAAGCGCGCCGGCTTCTCACTTTGGAGTGAGCGGTCGCACATACCCCGCCAACGGAGCGGATGCTATGCTCCGCGCGTGAACCGGCTCCAGCAACGCGTCGAAAAGCTCGGCGGCATTCTCGAAGTCGCCAAAGCCCTCGTCGCCGAGCGGGACCTCGACCGGCTGCTCAAGCTGATCATCAACGCCAGCGCGCGCGTCGTCGAAGCCGACCGCTGCTCGCTGTTCCTCGTCGACCGCGAGCGCGGCGAGCTGTGGACCAAGGTGGCGCAAGGACTGGGCGGGATGAAGGAGATCCGCATCCCCATGGACCGCGGCATCGCCGGCGCGGTCGCCACCACCAACTCGTCGATCAACATTCCCGACGCGTACAAGGATCCGCGCTTCAACCAGAACGTCGACAAGCAGACCGGGTACAAGACCAAGACCATCCTCTGCGTGCCCATGCGATCCGTCGAAGGCGACGTGGTCGGCGTGGTCCAGGCGCTGAACAAGCAGGACGGGAAGGCATTCACCGCCGAGGACGAGGAGCTGCTCTCGGCGCTGGGCGGCCAGGCCGCGGCCGCGGTGAACAACGCGCTGCTGCACCACGAGATCGAGCAGCTCTTCGAGGGCTTCGTACGCGCCAGCGTGGTGGCCATCGAGGCGCGGGACCCGACCACCGCCGGCCATTCGGGCCGGGTGGCGCGCCTTTCGGTTGGACTCGGGGACGTGCTGCCCCGCGCGGGCGCGGCCGCCGGCCGCTGGAAGGGGGCCTCGCTCTCGGCGCAGGAGCGGCAGGAGCTGCGCTACGCGGCGATGCTTCACGACTTCGGCAAGGTCGGCGTGCGCGAGAACGTGCTGGTCAAGGCGAACAAGCTGGAACCGCTCGAGCTGGAGAACCTGCGCGGCCGGTTCGAGACCGTCTACGTGCAGGAAGAGCTGCAGGCGGAGAGGCAGAAGGTGGAGATCCTGCTCCGCTCTCCCAGCGAGGACGCGCGGCAGCGCATCGCGGAGATCGATTCCCGGCTTGCCAGCCGCAAGCGGGAGCTCTCCGCCATGTTCGAGTTCGTCGTTTCCTGCAACCGGCCCACGATCCTGCCCGAAGGGACCTTCGACAAGCTGCACGACATCGCCAAGGCCACCTATCTCGGTCCGTTCTCCGGCGACCCGCGGCCGTTCCTCTCGCACAACGAAGTGGTGAAGCTCTCGATCCGCAAGGGCTCGCTCACCGAGGACGAGCGCCGCGAGATCGAGTCACACGTCACGCACACCTACCGGTTCCTGACGCAGATCCCCTGGACTCGCACCCTCAAGCGCGTTCCGGACATCGCCTACGGCCACCACGAGAAGCTCACCGGCAAGGGATATCCGCGCTCGCTGAAGGAGTCGGAGATCGCGCTGCCCACGCGCATGATGACGATCAGCGACATCTACGACGCGCTGACCGCCAGCGACCGCCCGTACAAGCGCGCCGTGCCGAAGCAGAAGGCCTACGACATCCTGCTTGACGAGGCGAAGCGCGGCGAGCTGGACCCGGACCTGTTGCGCGTGTTCATCGAGGCCGACGTGCCGGGGAACGCGCCGCAGGAACCCTGAGGCGGCGAGGCAGTTCGCTCGAGGCGCGAGTCGCCGCTCTTTGTGGTCGCATTGCCGATCCCGTAGCCAGCTCTTCGTGGGGCGGCCAAGCGGCTTGAGTGCTGGCCCCGTTCGCAGGAGCCGACACGGCGATCGTGCGGAGCTTCCCGAGGTAGCGCGCACAAGACGGATGCCGGCGTCCCCAACTCGCCGGATCGCCGGGACGAGCACACCCGAATGAACCTGGTTCAACCGGGTGAACTTGGTGTTGACAGTTGAACTCGTTCCGGAACGAGTTGGCGCGCCGCCCATGATTGGGCCGGCGACGAGGTCAACACGCCAATTGATTTGGGCAGACCTTCCGAGGATCCGTCGCCACCGCGGCCGCAACGCTTCGCGGCGCTCTGCTAGGCTGATCGCGGTGAAGTTGGGAGGAGGGCGAGGCGACAGGACCGCGTTTATCCGTCCTTCGGCTCGTCATCTGAACGGTGTGGATCCTCGAGGCGGCTGATGGCCGTGCACGTGCGCGGGCTGGATTGGCTCAACTTCTTCCTGGCCGACGTGCAGACCGGCGTCGGGCCGTTCCTCGCGATCTACCTCGCGCAGAATCACTGGGACCCGGAGCACGTCGGGATCGCGCTGACCGCCGGCGGGATCGCGGGAATCGTGACGCAGACGCCGGCGGGCTGGCTCGTCGACAGGCTCCACGCCAAGCGGACGCTGATCGCCGTCGGCGTCGCCGCCCTCTGCGCGGGATCCCTGATGATCGCGTTGCGGCCGTCTGTCCTCTCAGTCATGACCGCCCAGGTACTGATCGGCGGCATGTCCAGCATCTTCAACCCCACCATCGCCGCCATCGCGCTCGGGCTGGTCGGGCGGCAGCTCTTCGACCGGAGACAGGGCCGCAACCAGTCCTGGAACTCCGCGGGGAACCTTGCCGCTGCCGTGGCAATGGGATTGATCGGAACATATGTCGGACCGCGGTGGATCTTCTACCTCGTGGTCGGCTTTGCGATCCCGGCTTTGCTGTCGTTACTGCTGATCCACCCGGACGAGATCGATTACGAAGCGGCCCGTGGCGCCGACGATGGAGCGGACGCGGCGAAGGTGGGATCGAAGCCGCTCCTCAAAGATTACCCCTTGCTGATCTTTCTGGCCTGCGCCGTGCTGTTTCACTGTGCCAACGCGGCGATGCTACCGCTCCTGGGCGAGATGCTCTCGCAGGGCGACGCGAAAAGGGCTCCACTCCTCATGATGCTCTGCGTGGCGACGACGCAGGCGGTGATCACTCTTCTGGCCTGGCCCGCGGGACGGCTGGCTGGGTCGTGGGGACGGAAGCCGGTCCTCCTGGTCGGTTTCGGCGTCCTGCCCATTCGTGGCGTGCTCTACACGCTCACCCAGGGCACGTACCCGCTCGTCTCGATCCAGATCCTCGATGGCGTCGGCGCAGCGATCTTCAACGTCGTGGCCGTCCTCGTGATAGCCGACCTCACACGGGGGACCGGCCGGTTCAACGTCACGCAAGGAGCGATCTTCACCGCCGTGGGACTTGGCGCCGCTCTCAGCCAGACCGTCGCCGGGGCCATCGTCGAACGCTTCGGCTACCACGCCGGCTTCCTCTTCCTGGCTGCGGTTGCCGCGGTCGGGTTCGGCATCCTCCTGGTTTTCATGCCCGAGACGCGACCATCCGGAAGGAGCCCCGCTATCTCCTTCCTCAGACCATCCCGCCGTTGACGCGGACGAATCGAACACACCACGGGGCTAGCGTGAGGCGGATTTTCTCGCCGCCTCGAATTCGTCTCCCGGCGTCCAGGTCGGCAGCTGCGGCGCGTTGGCGAGGCGCAGTCCGACCAGGAGCTGGAGCTGTGCGTCCTGCACGTCGCCGGAGAGGTCCCAGTCGCCGTGGTACTCGTCGGACGGCTGATGGTAGTGCTTGCGCTCGTACTCGATCTGCTGCTCCTCCCCCCAGCCCTTGGGGCGTCCCTCGAAGTCGGGGCCGCCCTTCACCGCCACCGGCGGGACTCCGACGCGCGCGAGCGGGAACATGTCCGACCGGTAGAACGCCCCGCGGTCCGGAAACGGGTCACCGTGCACGGTCCGGCCCTGCTCGGCCGCCACCTTGCGGACGACGTCGTCGGCGGTGGACTTGCCCAGCCCCAGCACGCCGAGATCCGTGGTCCGGCCCCACCGGTTCACGCTGTCCAGGTTGATGTCCGCGGCGATCCGGTTGGCGGGGATGGGCGGATGTTGCGCCAGCCACTTCGACCCGAGCAGGCCCTGCTCCTCCGCGGTGACGAAGGCGACGATGAGCGAGCGCTTGGGCGCGGCTACCGTGGCCGCATGGGCGATGGTGAGGACGGTAGCGCACCCTGACGCATTGTCGAGCGCGCCGTTGTAGATGCCGTCGCTCGTTCCCGGCGGCGGCGGGCCCTTTCCGAGATGATCGTGGTGCGCGGTGTACAGCACCGCTTCCTGCGACAGCCTCGGATCTCTTCCGGGCAGGATGCCGATCACGTTCGCGCTGCGGATCTCGTGTCGATCTACGGCCATGTCCAGCGCCAGCGTGGCTCCCAGCGCCCGGGGCCGGAAGTCGCGGGACTCGGCGGCCTTGCGGAGCCCATCGAGGTCTTGCCCGCTCTCCTGTGCGAGCTTGATCGCTGCCGGGTCGGAGATCCAGCCCTGGAACTGCATGGTCCGGGGCTCGTCATCGGTCGGCGGCAGATCCTGGTGTGTCCCGTCGGCGCGATTGGCGAGCACCTGCCAGGGATAGCCCGCGCTGGGAGTGGTGTGGATCACCAGAGCGCCGGCGGCGCCGTGCTTGGCGGCATTGATGTACTTGTAGTCCCAGCGGCCGTACCAGAGCCGGACGCCGGCCCCCTTGAAGGGCGGGTTGAAGTTCATCACCACCACGACCTTGCCGCGAATGTCCACGTCCTTGTAGTCGTCCCAGCCGTACTCGGGGGCGGTGATGCCGTAGCCGACGAACACGAGCGGCGCGTCCTTCAGCGTCGCCCGGTCGATGTGCGCGTTGGGCTCGAGGATCAGGTCCGCCGCCGTGCCGCCCAGCGCGTGCAGCGTCATATCCTTGTCGCCGGCCTTCAAGTGGACCTCGCGAGGCACGTCCACGTGCAGCTCGATCAGCGGCACTGCCTGGAGGAAGGTGCCGTTGTCGCCTCCTGGCTTGTAGCCGTATGCCTCGAGCTGCGAGGCGAGGTACTTGATCGCCAGCTCGTCACCGGGCTGGCCCGGCTTTCGTCCCTCGAGCAGGTCGTCGGACAGGAAGCGGACGTGGCCGGAGATCTCGGCGGCGGTGATGCGGCTGGAGGCGGCGCGCTCCGCGGCCTGCGGGAGTACGGCGAGGAGCAAAGCGAGGGAAAGGACCATGGCGCGCTCTGCTAACCCGGCTCGGGCCCGGTTGCAACGGGCCGATTCGGATCCTCGATCCAGCCGCTGAACGATCCGACATATAGGCGGGCAGGCGGCAGCCCCGCGAGCTCGATGGCGAGCGCGTCATGGCACGCGGTCACTCCGCTGCCGCAGGACACGATCACGTCGGGGCCGTGCCGCTCGTAGAGCCGGCGCAGCTCTTCCGGCGGTTTGAACCTCTGCCCGGGGGTCAGGTTCGCCGCAAACGGAGCATTCAAGGCTCCCGGGATGTGCCCGGCCCTGCGATCGATCGGCTCGATCTCGCCGCGGTAGCGCTCGGGCGCTCGCGCGTCGAGGACCGGCGCGCTCCGTGCCTGCACCTCACCCACCTCCACCAGCCGTGAGCGGTCCAGCCTGAGCCTGCGCACTGGCGCGGGGGCGATCCGCGGCTCCTCGCGGGTGAGCGGCAGCCCAGCCTCGGTCCACGCTCGCAGGCCGCCGTCGAGCACCGACACGTGCTGATGACCGAAGGCGCGGAGCATGAACCACAACCGTGCCGCCACCGACGAATGGCCTTCGTCGTACACCACCACCTGGGTGTCCGGTCCGATGCCCAGCCGGGACAGCACTCCGGCGAACTGCTCCTCGGAGGGAAAGGGATGCCTGCCTGGGCCCCCGGGACGGGAGAGGTCGCGATCGAGATCGGCGAACGCGGCGCCCGGGAGATGGCCCTGGTCGTACTGCTCCCTTCCGGCAGGGCCTCTCGCCGACCAGCGCAGATCGACGAGCCGGGCTTCCGGATGGGACTGCACCCACTGTGGATCCACCAGGAGGGGAATGTCCGACATGTGCGCATCTTGCACCGCGCCGGGCCTGCAAGCGATAGGAGCGTGAATCCGTCCATTGCTGCTAAGGTGGTTTGGGGGACGGAGCGGGAGCCAATGCCAGAGGTCGAACGCCTGCTCGTCGTGGACGACGAGGCGCCCATCCTGCACGCGTTGCAGCGCACCTTCGAGGCTGCGGGATACGAGGTCATTGCCTGCGCCGACCCGGCCGAGGCGCTCGACAGGTTGCGGGAGAAGCCGTTCCAGGTGCTCTCGGCGGACTACATGATGCCGGGCATGACCGGGGCGGAGTTCCTCGCGCAGGCCAAGGCGCTGCAGCCCGAGACCATCCGCATCCTGCTCACCGCGGCGCACGACTTCAGCGCCGCCGTCGACGCCGTGAACAACGGCGAGATCTTCCGCATCCTGGCCAAACCCTGGAACCGCGTGGAGTTGCTCGGCACCGTGCGCCAGGCGTTCGACACCTATTCCCTGCGCGAGAAGAACCGGCAGCTGACCGCGATCGTGCAATCGCAGAACGCCGAGCTCGCCGCGCTGAACAAGGGCCTGGAGCGGCTGGTCGAGGAGCGCACCACCAACCTGCTCGACGGAATGGTGGCGGTGCTCGACTACCGGGACACGGAGACGCAGTGGCACTCGCGCCGCGTCTCCCGCTTCACCCGCCGGATCGCCGAGCAGCTGGGGATCCGGGACGCGAACGAGCTGCGCACCATCGAGATGGGAGCGCTCCTGCACGACATCGGCAAGATCGGCGTCCGCGACGCGGTGCTGCTCAAGCCGGGACCGCTCGACCAGGACGAGTGGCACGAGATGCGCGAGCACCCGCACCTGGGCTGGGCGCTGCTCCAGCGCATCGAGTTCCTGCGCGACGCCAGCGTGATCGTGCTCCAGCACCAGGAGCGGTACGACGGCCGCGGCTATCCGACGGGCCTGAAGGGCGAGCAGATCGTCCTCGGGGCGCGGCTCTTCGCGGTGGCGGACACCTACGACGCCATCACCAGCGATCGTCCCTACCGCAAGGCGCAGCCGCACGCCGCCGCGCTCACCGAGATGCAGCGGGTCGCTGGAACGCAGCTCGACCCCCAGGGCGTCCAGGCATTCTGCTCCATTCCGGAAGAGGAATGGCTGCGGATCCGCCACGACGTGGAAAAGATCTCGCTCCTGGAGCAAGAGTGGGGCTGGAACCCGCCCAAGCGCGTGTTCGAGCAGATCCTCGAGGCGGCCAGCAAGCAGAAGCAGCCCATCTCGCAGCCGCCTGTCGCCGCAGTGCCCGACGTGAAGATCGCGTGATCGACTGCTCTGGGTGACATTCAAGGGGCAAGCAGGAACCAGGCCTTGAGGTATTCGGTCTCCGGCACTCCGACGAGCGGCGGGTGGTCGCGCGAGGCTCCGCGCCTCTCCAGAAGCTGCAGCGGGCGCTTCGCCTCCTGCGACGCCCAGGCCACCACTTCCCCGAAGAGATCCGGCGTGACCCGTCCCGAGCAGGAGCAGGTGACGAGAAGACCGCCAGGCTTGAGCAGCCGGACGGCGCGATAGTTGATCTCCCGGTAGGCGCGCAGCGCGCCTTCGACACCCTCCTTCCGCTTCGCGAAGGCGGGAGGGTCGAGCACGATGGTGTCGAACTTGCGGCCTTCCTTGTCGAAGCCGCGCAGCGCCTCGACGGCATTCTGGGCCCGCGCCTCAAGGTTGCGCAGGCCGTTGCGCTCAGCGTTCTCGCGGGTGCGCTGCACGGCGGCCGCGTCCTGGTCGATGGCGATCACCTGGTCCGCCTTCCGCGCCAGTTGCAGCGAAAAGCCCCCGTGGTAGCAGAAGGCATCCAGCGCTTCTCCGCGCGCCAGCTCGCCTGCGCGCAGGTGGTTCTCCGCCTGGTCGAGGTACCCGCCGGTCTTGTGATCGGCCAGCAGATCCACTTCGAGCGCGACGTCCCCTTCGTGGTAGCGGGCGCGGAAGTCGCTGCCGAAGAGCGCGTCGACGCGGCGGGGCAGGTGCTCGAACTCACGCGCCGAGCCG
>Ga0209526_10000059_pt1 | contig 60130 bp, 55 predicted proteins | sample JacPinW_OM2H0_M1_FD_188566 | JGI IMG/M metagenome (GOLD analysis project Ga0209526, IMG submission 188566) | Forest soil microbial communities from Algoma, Ontario, Canada - Jack Pine, Ontario site 1_JW_OM2H0_M1 (SPAdes) (version 2) | ecosystem: Environmental > Terrestrial > Soil > Boreal... | reverse complement strand
TCTGCAACATCGCCGTCAGGTCGTGCACTTCAACGTGACCGATTCCCCCACTGCCGCGTGGACCGCGCAGCAGATCGTCGAGGCCTTCCCCGATGACTCGGCGCCGCGCTACCTCCTCCGCGATCGCGACGGCATCTACGGTGGCGAGTTCCGCCGACAGGTGGGGAGCCGGGCGTAAGTCCGCGAAATTGGCTCCCCGAGCTGGGTTCGAACCAGCGACCCACGGATTAACAGTCCGCGGCGGAGGGTGGCCAACTCCGCGAGACGACAACCGAATGCGGCATCTGAGGCGGCAGCCTCAGCATATTCTCAGCAGTGACGCAAGGGCGAGCTTCACCACGATTGCCGAGAAGGTCCGCGTGAAGCCGGACGTTCGACGCACCTGAGCGGGACGAAGCTGGCTCCCGCAAGGACTCCTTCAGTATGGCCTTCGCCGCCGCTTGGTCCAAATGGCGAACCTTCTCTTAGTGGTATCGTTCGCGACTCGAGCGAACCTCGCTCAGCGGCTCGCGCGTCGCTTTGGACGCACGAGATCTTCGGCGTCCTCCTCGCTGAGCTTTTCGGTCGTCTTCTCGATCAAGAGCGCCGCGAGTTGCATCGGTTCGAGGTTGGCACCCCCGTGCTGACGGACCTTCGCCGCGATCTCTTCGAGCTTCTTGAGGGTCCGTGGCGCGAGCGGCAGGAGGCGACGCTCAGTCCAGGCGGGGTCCGTAGGCCTCCCCCCGCCGGACGGCACGCGGAAGCGGGCCTCGATGTCGGCCAGAAGCTGCATCGCGCCGAAGTAGCCGCCAGTGGCAGCAACCTTCCCCTGTCGCTCGGCGCCCAACCCCTTCGCGATCTTGTCCATGTTGAGCTGCGTCTTCATCGTCTACTCCTCTCCGAAGTCGCGGATGGCAAAGTACTCGTCGCCGACCACGAGGCCGATTTCTCCCTGGCGAGCCTCGCGTCCCATCTTTCGGCAGAAGCCGCCGAGATCGGCAAGGCTGCGGTCGTCCTGGATGTCGGCCGGCGTCGTGTAGCAGTGGACCACGACCGGCTCGTCCTTGACCAGGACGCCGCCTCGCTCGTCGTCCCGCCAGACGCCCTTCGCTTTAGGGTAGGCGGTAGCGCCGCCGAACACACGGCCAAACATCTCGAGCGCCGCGTCTACCCAGCGCGCCTGGTCGATTGGGGTAGTTCCGTCACGTTCGACGCTCGGGACGAAGAGAACCACGAGGACGCGCTTCCGCCCGCCGCTCAGCGCCCGTTGCCGGGTTCCGGCCGGTTTTCGCCGCTTCTTCACCATATCGCAACGATCAATATAGATCGTCCGCCGCCGCGGCGCAAGCAGCGGCGGTGATAGCTTAAGCGGATGGAGCGCGTTCCGGTCCGGTGCGCCATCTACACGCGTCAGTCGTTGCTCGCCCGGAAAGCACCGACTTCACCTCTTGCGAGGAGCAACGCGAGAACCTGCGTCGAGTTCGTTCGGGCTCACGCACCGGACGGTTGGGTCGCGCTTGAGGAGCGATTCGACGATCTCCGCGGCAGCGGCGCGAACCATCGAGCGGCCGGCGCTTGCGTTGTTGCTTGATCGCATCGCTGCGGGTGCGGTCGACCGCGTCGTCGTGCACCATGGATTATTTGCGCCTCATTCGGCGCTGCGAGCGAAGGTCGTGGCTGGCGCGTCAGCCTGCGCGCGGGACTGCTCCCCGGATGGTCCGGCCCCACAGCCCGAGCCGGCCGCGCCGGCAGCCTCGCGGGCTCGACGGAGCCGCGACCGCAGCGGGCCCGGTCGCGTGTTCCGTGGGGCGAGCTGCTGTCGCGCGTGTTCAAGGTGGACGTTCTGAAGTGCGAGAACTGTGGTGGGCGCATGACCGTACTCGCGTCCCTGACCGAACGGGCCGTGGTGAAGAAGATCCTGGAACACCTTGGCCTGTCGGCCACGGGGCCGCCGAAGGCGCCAGCACGACGGGCCGCGCAGCCCGAGCTGGATGAGCGACCGGCTGACGAGTTGCGGGACGAGCTGCCAAACTACGGCTCGTGAGGGCGCCCTGGCGCGCTTGAGGTACTGGTGCGCCCGGCGCCCGGCTGCGGCGGCTGCCGCGCGGCGTGGACTGGCGTTGTATCAGTTAGACATGGCATGCTTCGCCGCCGGAAGGAGGGATTGTGAGGTGCGGCGAGTTGGAGGGAAACCCGCATTATCCGTCCTACGACCTACGACCGTCCTACGACCCCGCCGCGTTCTGCTAGGCTGATACGAGCACGGGGAGGCGGCGACGGAACGGCGTTTATAGATCCTTTCGTCTGCAGAACCCGGCGCGCCTTACTGCGAAGAACGCGCCCGATCCTCGTGGCAAGCATGACGACGCGCTGCCGGAGGGTATATTGGTGGAGTTAACTCACCTTGTTCGGCTGGAGGTCCTACCGTTGACGCTGAGACGGGCAAGAGGGTGACCATGAGCCCAACGACCGATCGGCCGATTCCGTTTGCCAACGGTGTTCTCGGCAAGTGTCACCACATCTGCGCCTTCTTTCACAGCGCGGATGAGGAATATCGCGTCATGGTGCCGTTCTATCGGGATGGCCTCCAGCGAGGTGAGCGGTGCTTCCAAATCGTCGATTCCCAGTTGCGGGCGGACCATGTAAGTCGGCTCACCGCGGCCGGGATCGATGTCGAGGCCGTTGAGCGGTCGGGCCAGCTCCAGGTGCGCGATTGGCACCAGACGTACCTGCGCGACGGGCGGTTCGACCATGGCCGGATGCTGTCCGCGATGCAGCAGATACTCGCCGAAGGCCCACGGAGGGGCTATCCGCTGACCCGCGTCATGGGCCACGCAGAGTGGTCTTCCGGGGATTGGCCCGGCGTTAAGGATCTCTTGAAGTACGAAGCACGGCTCAACGACATCATCTCCACCGACACCGGCCCAGTCATTTGCGTCTACAACCTCAGCAAACTGGCCGCGGGCCTGGTCATCGATGTGATGCGAACGCATCCGATGGTCGTGATCGGAGCTGTTCTGCAGGAGAACCCGTTCTACATGGCGCCGGAGGAGCTCCTCAGAGAGTTTCACGACCGGGACCTGTGATACAGAACCTGGTCAAAGTGAGAGTCGCAGCGATTGCTGCGCCGCCTGAAAGGGAGCAATGAGAGATCAAGCCCAGGATCCCCTGCGCCTGAGGACCTGCGTCAACGATCTGGTCAGTCTGCTTGGTATGCCGGCAGTGTGGAATGGTCGGCCGCCTGCCGAAGTCGTCGAGGTCCTGCTCGAGTCGCTTCTGAGACTACTCTTTCTGGATTTCGCGTACGCCCGAGTTGCGGGGTCGCCAGCTATCGAGGCGGTGAAGGTAACGGGCCGCTGGGAACCGCCGTTGACTCCAAGCGAAATGGGTCGAGCGCTCGCGCCGTATCTGGCGCGGCAAACGATGAGCCTCGCGTCCAGGGTCTCGAATCTCGCCGGCAAGGAGAACGTGTCGCTGGCGTATGCGTGGCTGGGTTCGGAGGATGAGACCGGTGTGGTTGTCGCGGGTTCCCTACGCCCTGACTTCCCGACCGTCACCGAAAACCTGTTGCTCCGGGTCGCAATCAATCTTGCCTTGACAGAACTCCAGGCCGACCAAGTTCGTTCCGAGCGACAACGCGCCGAAGGTCTTGAGCGGGTTCGCCGTCAATTGCACACCGAAAACGCCTATCTGCGACAGGAATTGGATGACGAGCAGCACTGGGGCGAGATCATCGGAGGGAATGCAGCGCTGAAGCGAGTCCTTCAACTTGTGACACAGGTCGCGCCAACGAACGCTTGTGTCCTCCTTCAAGGGGAGACGGGGACAGGGAAGGAGCTGGTGGCGCGCGCGGTGCACAGGGTGAGCGACCGCAGAGACCAGGTTTTCGTCAAGCTGAACTGCGCCGCGATGCCTACGGGACTCTTAGAGAGTGAGCTCTTCGGGCACGAGAAAGGTGCCTTTACTGGGGCCGTCTCCCAGCGGATCGGACGCTTTGAGCTGGCCGACCATGGCACCCTGTTCCTCGATGAGGTGGGGGAGATCCCTCTTGAGCTTCAGGCAAAGCTATTGCGGGTACTCCAGGAACAAGAGTTCGAGCGCTTGGGAGGGACCAAGACGATTCGCGTAAACGTCCGTCTCGTGGCTGCCTCGAACAGAGACTTGGCCCAGATGGTCGAGGACCACGCCTTTCGCAGCGACCTCTATTATCGGTTGAAGGTGTTCCCGATTCTGATCCCACCCCTCAGGGACCGGGTTGAGGACATCCCTGCGCTAGTTCGTTGCTTTACCGAGCGCTACGCCAAGCGCTTCGGCAAACCCGTCACGACCATCGCGCCGGAAGTGATGGCTGCTCTCTGCCGCTACCCCTGGCCGGGTAACGTGCGGGAGATCGAGAATTTTGTCGAACGATGCGTGATCTTGTCTCCGGGTTCTGAGCTCGAGGTGCCACTCGCCGAATTGAAACCCGTCCCCCGCCGTGCGGACGGTACAGTCACTCTCGAAGGCGTGGAGCGGGACCACATCGTGCGCGCGCTCACCGCCTGCAACTGGGTAATCGCCGGCACGAAGGGCGCTGCCGCCAAGCTCGGGATGAAGCGCTCTTCTCTCCAACACAAGATGCAAAAGCTGGGGATCGTCCGACCGATCTAGTGCTCTGACCGGCGCGCGGTGAGTCCTTCGTAGCGGAAGACACGCCGCGCGTCGTCCACGCGGAAGCGCCACTCGATGATGCGATGCTCCTCTTCGGCGCAGCGCCGCCACGCCGATCCGCGCCATCTCTCGTCGGTACGTGCCCAGCGCCTCGGCCGTCGCGGTCACCGTGTAGCAGAAGTACAGCAGCAGCAACGTGCGCACCCGGCGCCACGTTCTCACGCTCATGCGCGCGCCGCCAGTCTCCATCTGCTTGAGGCGAGCGCGGTCGCCCTCGTCCAGCTTGAGTCCCGCGAATCGAGTTCGAGTCGGCATCTCAAGCTGTAGATCAGAAACCGATCCGCCTTGCAAACCCCGCAGCGGATCACGGCGCTCCGATCAGAGCACTAGTGCCGGCCCGCCGGCACCACTGCCGGCCCGTCGGCAGCATAGCCGCGCCCGCCATTCTTCTAACCGCGCGGGCTTCAAGAGACTCACATTCGACTCACCCTGTGGCCGTTGCAGCGGATCGCGTGCGCCGGCAATGACTTGAGTCACCCGGCCGAGGCGCTCGTCCGTCCGCACGTTGGGGTGAGTCGCCGACCGCATGCGCCTGGCACGTCACTTGCTAAACATGGCATTCTTCGCCGCCGGAAGGAGGGGTCGTCAGGAGCGGCGAGTGGACGGAAACCCGCATTATCCGTCCTATGACCCGAAGGCGTGCGACATCGCAAATCAATTGAGCCGAGTGGATCTTTGCCGCAAAGGAGAATGGTTGTGAAACAGCATATTAAGAACGTGGTTCTGGTGCATGGTGCATTTGCCGATGGCTCCGGCTGGGAAGCCGTCGCTAACATCCTCAAGAATGATGGGTACAAGGTGTCGGTGGCGCAGCCCCCGGAGACCTCCTACGCTGATGACCAAAAGTACACGAAGGCCGCAATCGACGCCATGGGCGGGCCAGTGGTTCTCGTAGGCCACAGCTACGGCGGGTCCATCATTACCGAGGCCGGCAATCATCCAAACGTTGCTGCGCTTGTGTATATCGCCGCATTTGCACTCGATGAAGGCGAGAGCTGTGCGTCGATCGAACAGGCCGTGCCGCAAGCGTCCAAGGCGTTCAAGCCGGACGGCAACGGGAACTGGTGGATAGACGAGGAGCAGTTCGCAGCTGACTTCGCAGCGGACATTCCGCCGGAGAAGGCGTGGTTCATGGCTATTTCGCAGGTGCCGATCTCCACCGACTCGTTCACCCATAAGGTTAGAAATCCTGCCTGGAAGACCAAGCCCACCTGGTACATGGTGGCCACCGGAGACCGATCGATCAATCCGAACCAGGAGCGGATGATGGCGAAGCGCGCCCGCGCCAAGACCGTCGAAGTGAATGCCAGCCATGTGGCCTACGTGTCTTACCCGAAGGAAACAGCCAAGCTCATCGAAGAGGCTGCAACCTCCGCACACGTCAATGGGTAGCCATACGCTCCCAGACAAAATGACCTCCGCCGATCTGGTGAGGGTCGGCGGAGCTTCTCTATGGATATGGCCGAATCGGGAGAAGACAAATGAAAGAGCAAATCACCATAAACGGACAGAACGGCGCGTTTGGCGCTTACCTCGCCCGACCAAAAGCCTTGCCGGCTCCAGCGGTCGTCGTCTTACAAGAGTTGTTCGGTGTGAATGCCGACATCCGCAAAACATGCGACGAATTAGCCGAGCAAGGTTTCATCGCGGTCGCTCCAGACCTTTTTTGGCGGCAAGAGCCGGGCGTCGATCTCAGCGTCAATTCAGAAGCAGACTGGCAGCACGGCCTTCGCCTCTATCAAGCCTACAACCGAGACGCCGGCGCCGAGGATGTCAGGGACACCGCCGAAGGCGTCGCAAAGCTGCCCGAGTGCACCGGGAACGTTGCCGTCCTTGGCTATTGCCTCGGGGCGCTGATGACGTTCTTGACGGCCGTGCGCTACGCCGTCGTATACATGGCCCGGTACGCGTTTTCTTCGAAGTCGTCTACGATCTCCAGTACGCCAGCACCGCCAAATCCCTTGAGCGGCTTGGCACCCGGGTGTTTCCCGCTGTTTGCGCCCGGTAGAGGGCGTAACCCATCACCAACCGATTCCTGGCATACTCTCGCAACTCCTCCGTCGGCTGCCCCCAGTCTGCGTCATGGCCCCTATGGCCTACGCGGCCAGACGCGACGCCCAGAATCGCACCAGATCTTGATCATGATAGTGCGCGACGCAGCGGAGCACGTCGCGCATGAGGCAGCTCCTTGCGACGAGCTGGCGCAAGATGATCCGAACCGGACGCCGGTCGTCCGCAAGTCGTCGCGCTAACTCCACGAAGTCGGCCCCGGGGAGTATGCCAGGTGACGATGAAAGCATCGGAACCAGGAGAGCGAGAGCGGGGCTCTGCACGTAAGGGGCGCCCTCGCAAACAGCGGTGAGGTCGGCACCGTGGGTAACCAACTCCGCGTACTCCGCGACCGCACGGAAGTACTCGATACGGTGGAAGTCGAGCTCGCTGCTGGTGCATGACTCGGGCGAGTGCGGCATCGGGCGTGCTCCTCGGCGTGCGATGGCACCCGGCCCTTGTTCTTCGCGGGACCGCCGGGCTTCACCGTCGGCAGGCAGAGGAGCCGCGCGGCAGTTGGGCGCGGCGACGGACGCGAAGCGCGTGACAGGTCGCGACAGTTGGCGGCCTGGCGCGCGCGAGGCTGCTGAGATCGGATCGCGCTCGGAGGGCCCGAGCGCTCCTTACGGAGGCGCGCGACTTCTGCGCGCCGGAGGTGGCGGCGGATGCCGCCACGCCTAAGGGGCGCGGCGAACCTATCGATCCTGGTCGGCGACTTCCACGTGCGCGATGTCGCGATGAGCGACCTCCAACCTGCTCGCCACGTTCGCCGAATTCGAGCGCGAAATCGTCGGCGAGCGTTTGAGGGACGCGCGTGCCGTGCTGCGCAGTCGTGGGCTTCTCTACGCATTATAATGATCGGTATACAGGTCCCTTGATGGCTATGACACCGGTACGTTCGCGATGGACTTCCGGCCGATGAGCGATGGTCAGATATTCGTAACGGCTTACAATAGGACAGGTATGAGTCATTCATGCATGGCTTCGCGTGGATTGGGAAAGATGAATGGCCGGGTTCTCGTAGGAGTGAGGGTTTCTTCCACCTGCCTTTCAGCGATGTTCAGCAACAGTATACGTGGATAGAGGAGGCTCCAAGATGAAAGCGGCTGTAATGGCGGGGTTGATCGTTGTCTTGGGCGGATGCCGACAATCGCGCACAGACCTGGCAGTCTCGGAATTGCTCGGGACGTACATCAAGCGCCTGCACGGAGAGACCGAACGTATCGAGATACGGTCTGACGGCTCTTACAAACATACGCTGCCGTGGGGTCGCGTCGACCAAGGCGAGTGGACAGCGCAGAGGCACCGTGGATCAACTTACGTGAACCTGTCTAGTTTCGATACATCGGGTTGGCCGCGCGATCTCCCTGGCGCAGGCACGGTGGTGAACGTGTCCCTCACTGCTGCAGTCGAAAGAGGCGAGGTGACGCTAAAGGGGTGCGGAGAAGCTGGATGCTTGTACATTAAACAGCGATGATCGATCGCCTGAGAGTTCGGCTCGAAGTCAGCGGGACGCCTCCGCAGGTGTTGTCGGTCGCAGTGCCGACGCGCCGGGCCGCGGTCGTGTCCCGGGTCGTGGGGAAAATGAAAATGGCGCATTCTTCCGGTTGGACAACCACCAACCCGTCGCCTTGCCGGGCGACGACCGGAGGAACACGCCGTGGACAAGGGTACCAAGAAGCTGACGCTGGTGCATGAGGAAGAGATCTCGCTCGGAGTCTTGATTCACCAGCACGTGCGCGCAGCGGTCGAGCAGGCGGTGCACGAAGAACTCGCGGTGGTGCTCGGCGTCGGGTTGTACGAGCGAAGCATGGCGCGTCGTGGAGAGCGCAACGGCACGAAGTCCCGCACGCTGACCGGCCCGACCGGGCCGCTCGAGCTGACGCTACCGCGAGCGAGAGTGTTCACGCCAACCGGGAAGCAGGAGTGGGCCTCGAAGCTGGTGCCGCGCTATCAGCGGCGTGTCCGCGAGGTCAATGAGTCGGTCCTGGCCGCGTATCTCTCGGGCGCCAACACCCGGCGGATCGCCAGAGCGCTGCGGCCGCTGCTCAAGGCAGCGCCACTCTCGAAGAGCGCGGTCTCGCGCGTCGTTGGCACGCTGAAAAGCGAGATGGAGGCGGGGCAGAAGCGCTCGCTCAAAGAGCTCGACGTTGCCTTTCTCTACCTCGACGCGATCGCGCTGCGCGTGCGCGCTGCCGGACGGGTGACGAGCGTGCCGGTGCTGGTGGCACTGGCGGTGCTCGCCGACGGGACCAAGCAGCTGGTCGCGCTGGAGATGTGTGGCGGCGAGTCGCACGAGGCGTGGAAGGGCTTCCTCGACAACCTGGTCGAGCGTGGCTTGAGAGCACCGGTGCTCTGCATCGTCGACGGCAACGCCGGGTTGCGGCGGGCGCTCTCGGGCGTGTGGAGCAAGACGCCGGTGCAACGGTGCGCGGTGCACAAGCTGCGTAACCTCGAGCGCAAGGCGCCCAAGCACGCGCTGCTCGAGGTGAAGAACGACTTCCACAAGATCGTCTACGCCGTGAGCGAGGAGGCGGCGCGCGCAGCGCACGCTGTCTTCGCGAGCAAGTGGAAGTCGAAGTGCCCCGGCATCGTGAGGAGTCTCGCGGAGGCGGGCGACGAACTCTTCACGATGTACCGCTTCCCCAAGCAGCACTGGAAGAACATCCGTACGCCGAACGCGATCGAACGACTCAACGGCGAATTCCGCCGACGGGTGAAGACGCAGGGCTCCCTGCCGAGCGAGGACTCCGCGCTCGTGCTGCTCTACGGCCTGGTGGCAACGGGGCAGATCCGCTTGCGCAAGATCGACGGCTTCAGGAAGCTCGCTGGAGTGATTAGCGCTCAGGCGAGAAACGCAGCGTGATGTCGGAGGTGCGTGCTACAAGGAGAATCGATTGGCCGGAAGGACGCGCCAAGACTTTTCCCCATCAATCGGGACACGACCCGGGCCGCCGCGCAATTGGGTGAACGTGCTCCGTAACAGCGCGTGCCCGCAGTTACATCCGTTCAAGCTCGATTCCCATCCGGCGACCAACGTTTCCGAGGAGCAGCCGTGATGGGTTGCATCAGAGGCTTCCGCGAGAAGGTGAGCTGCATGGAACCGCGAATGCGGCCCAGACCGGATGCCGGACTGACCTGGACGCGCGCTCCACCAGCAGGCCACGCGCCAGAAGCACCTGTCGAGGTACGGCCGGCTGCGTTCGCGAAACTCATTGCGCAAAGGGACGGCAGCAGTTCAGCACAGTCTCAGCAGACAGGCCCAGATCGGCTGGCGTTCGGCGGACACGATGGACGGCGGCCCGCTCGTAAGTGCCCCGAAACTGCTCTCCGGCCTAGGCTCAGAAGCAGGGACCCGCGGATTGATCGTCCGAAGGCCTCTGACGAGGTAACCCCTAGAAATTGGCTCCCCGAGCTGGGTTCGAACCAGCGACCCACGGATTAACAGTCCGTGGCGGAAAGTGGCCAACCCCTCGAGATGACGATCGAATGCGGCACCTACGACGGCACGCTTCAGCAGAAGCTCAGCAGTAGGAGCTGACACCCTTCCTCTGGCTCTATGGTGTGGTCGGTGCGGTCGCTCTCCTGCCGTTGGCTGTCGTGCCTCTTGTCGTCGCAGTGTTCCTCCTCGACCTCGGCCTGGTCGCGGAGCACGCGCACGGGCTCGAGGCGAAACCGGTCGTAGAAGTACGACGTCAGATCCTCGAGAGGAGCGCTCAGAAACCGGGTCCGAGCGTCGATGTCGGATTCCATCTCGCGCTTCCAGCGCACAAGGAACTCGCGCAGATCGTCATCGCTGAACAGACGGTCGCGTCTCCTACGTCGGCGTCGGGGAAAACGGGCGACCCGCGCGGCTTTGACCGCGGGCTCCGAGCGGATCCGCGCCGGGCCGACTGCTTGCGAAGCCACCACGATGGAACGGCCGCTGGGTCGATAAGACCCCTTCATCTCGAGATCACGGGGAGGCGGACATCACGCAGGTCCTACGAGACATCCTTGGCTCTCACCAAATTGAATGATGCGGACGGGCCGCGCCAAGGACAGTTTCACCTAGTCTTCGAGGATGCGCTGGGCCGCTCCAGCGCTCGCTCGCCCGTGGCTTGCCATTTTCGTTTCTGGGCGGATAAGTACGTTACCAGGGTAGCTCGCGCCCCTCGCTGTCGAGGCCGTGATCGAAGCCCCTCTGGAACACTCATGTTGAGCGATTTTCTCAGCGAGAACCGTGAATCACTGATCGGTCGGACACGGGTCAAGGTGCGGCAGCGGCGAGTACCTTTGCCGACCGACTACGAGTTGCGGCACGGCGTCCCGATGTTCCTCGATCAACTCGTCGAGACGTTACGGCTGGAGTCGGAGCACCCGCGGCGACCGATGCCGGAGATGGGCCCGGACGCTGTCCACCACGCCAGTGATCTCTTCAAGCAGGGCTTCACCGTCGGGCAGGTCGTGCACGACTACGGCGACCTCTGTCAGGCCGTCACCGAGCTCGCGGATGAGGTGAAAGCGAAAATCACGACCGACGAGTTCCACACGCTGAACCGCTGCCTCGACAACGTGACCGCCGAGGCGGTCACCGAATACGGACGGCAGCGGGAGTTGCAAGCCTCCAACGCGGAAACCGAGCGCTTGGGGTTCTTCGCGCACGAGCTACGCAACCTCATCCAGGCCGCCGTAATGTCGTTCCAAATCCTGCGCAGGGGGACTGTGGGCGTCTCCGGGAGCACCGGCAACGCGCACGAGCGCACTCTCCGCCAACTGTGCAACCTCATCGATCGCACGCTGGCCGAGGTGCGGCTTGACTCGAAGATTCAGCAGGACGCGCGCTTCCCGCTCGCGCCGCTCATCGAGGAGGTCGCGTTCCCGGCCAACCTCGAGGCGAAACATCGCGGCGTGGACCTCCTGGTCGCGCCGTCCGAGGGCGCGCTCGACGTCGAGGCCGACCGGCACCTCCTGGCCTCCGCCATTTCGAACGTCTTGCAGAACGCGTTCAAGTTTACGCACCGGGACGGCCGAGTGTCGCTCCGAACGCTCGCTAGCGGAGACCGCGTGCTCATCGAGATCGAGGACGAGTGCGGTGGGCTCCCGCCCGGCAAGGCAGAGGAGCTTTTCCTGCCCTTCTCCCAGCGCGCCACCGATCGCTCGGGGCTTGGGCTCGGGCTCGCCGTCAGTCGCCGGGCGGTGGAGCAGTCGGGCGGGTCGATTCGCATCCGCGATTTGCCCGGCAAGGGCTGCATCTTTACGATCGATATTCCGCTCGCGCGACCGCAGTCGCCTACTTCAGCCTAAGCCCTTTGTGCTGCCTCCTCGGTGGGTGGTCGCTTTCTCCTCCCCGAATAGGCGGCATCCGCGCAACTGCGCGGAGTTCAGCGCGGAATCGCGGGCGAGCCCGCCGTTACCAGACCGCCGCGGCGGAAGCGCAGGTGGCAAGTAGCTCGCCGCGACTAGTTCGCGGCGGCGGGGCCTCCCTCGGCGACGACCGTGACTCCGGTCGCGTCATGGCTATCTGCGTGCTTGAGCGCGGGCGAGGGGGAAGCGGCTGCGTGGCGGGGGAGGCGGACGCAGAACGTCGTCCCCTCGCGGCCTGTCGACTTCACACTCACCGTTCCGCCGTGGGCCAACACGATTTCGCGCGCGATGTGCAACCCGAGGCCGAGGCTCCTCGACCGTTTGTCGCTCTCGCGGCGCCCACCCTCTCGAACCATGGGCTCGAAGATGTTCGACAGCATTGCCGGGGGAATCGGGCGACCCTCGTTGTGGACTTCCATCACAACCTCTTCGCCGTGCCCTCTCACAACCACTCCGATGGGGCGGTCGCGCGCTCCGTATTGCAGCGCATTGCCCAACAAGTTCGAAAGGACCTGGGCGAGGCGGTCCCGGTCCCAAGATCCTCGGAGGTTCCCGTCGGCCTGGAAGTCCATCGGACAGTTCGGGTGAAAAGCTTCGAGCTCGGCGACCACTTCCTGAGAAAGCGATTTCAGATCCATCGGCTCTGGAGCGATGGGAATTCCGGATCCCAGCCGCGTTCGCGTCAGGTCGAGCAGGTCATCGACCATTCGCCTCATCCGTTCGGCGCTGGTGAGAATCAGCGAGGCCGCCTTGGTATTCGAGTGGTCAGCCCGTCGTGAGATCAATCCGGCAGACATCGAGATTGCCCCCAGCGGATTGCGGAGGTCGTGCCCGAGCACGGCGAGGAACTGGTCGCTGGTCCTGTTCATCACCACCATGTACCGGTCCGTCGCCTCGACCAGCGCTTCGTCGATGGCCTCGTTGAACCGGGTCACCTGTCGCAGGTCGGTGGCGCCGGTCTCACTGGCGGCTCGCTCGAAAAGCCGGAATACGCTCGCCCGTAGTGCCCGGTACTCGGCGACGAGCTGGCTGAGCCGGAAGCCGCCCTCGATGCGAAGGGCGGCGTGAATTTTTCCGACGTCTTCCATCCGGTGCTCTTCGCCCTGGCCCTTTGACTTTTGCGATTGCTCGGTGGCCGTCTGCGGCAACTCCAGGTCCGCGACAATGGCGTCGAGAATCGCCTCAGCGTGATCGCGCAGCGCCAGGTCGGTCATTCCACCCGCGGCCGGGAGCAAGGTGGCCGCGAATGTCTCCCACTCGCGAACGATCGCGCTGTGGTTTTTTCGGATGAAATCGCTCAGCCTCATGAGGTCCCCCGAGGGAGACTAGAGTAACCTCGACAAGGGCGGCGCGCAGGGAAGCGGTCTGACGCCCGGTGAGGTCGTCCCCCTAGAGGGCGGCTCTGCCTGCTACTCCGGTGGAGGGGGCTTGGCTGTGTCGGGCGGATCCACCGCATCCCTCGGCCCTGACAGTGGTAGCTCGACCGTGAAGGTCGAGCCCCGGCCCGGCTCACTCTGCACGAAGATGGTGCCGTCCAGCGCTTCGACGATGGTCCGGCAGATATATAGACCCAAGCCGAATCCGCCATGGTTGCGGCTGGACACGGCGCGCTCGAACCGTTCGAAGATGCGCGACTGGTGGTTCGGGGCGATGCCGATGCCTTCGTCCCGCACCGTCAGCCGCGCCTTTTCCGATGTCGCCTGAAGCCGAATCCGGATCGGCTTTCCCGGGCCGAACGCGATGGCGTTTTAAATCAAATTCGTGACTACCTGCTCGAGTCGAAGCCCGTCCCACCGTCCCGTTACGCTTGGGGCTTCTACGTCGAGGACACAGCTTGCCTTTTCCGCGCGCGGCCGGTGTCGGGCTGCCACGTCACGTACGACCGTGCCGAGATCGACAGGCTCCACAACCAGACTCAGCTTGCCCGACGCTATCCACGAAAGGTCGAGGAGCTCGGCGGACAACTTGCGGACCTGCCTATTTGCCGTGTCGATGTAGCCGTTCACGTTCTGAGCAAACGATGAGTCGGGTTGCTTCGCCGCCTCCCGGGCCAGCGACTGAAGGCTCAGCGCGAGGGGTGTCAAGGGCGTCTTGAGCTGGTGGCTCGCCAGGGTGAGAAATTCCTCGCGGATCCGCACCGCGTTCGCAAGCTCAGCAAGGATGTGATCCAGCCCCTCGTCAGAACGCGCTCGCTCCAGCATCAGGTGTTTGTCGGTTTGCCCGCGCTCGAGTCGGAGCAGGCTTGCGATCGCGTGCCGGCGCTCTTCGCGCTCTTTTTCAAGCTGGACGTCAGCGGCCCGGCGCTCGGCAATCAGAGCGGCGTCCTCGCGCACCTGCTCGGCTTTCGCGCTGGCGCGGGCCTCTGGCGTTGCGCCCGCGCCATCCAGCTTGGTGCTGGCCTTTGCGCGGGCCGCTTCAAGCGTCACGTCCGCTAGCTCCCGCGCATGCTCAACGACGGCGTCTGCCGCCTTCTCAATACGGGTTCCGCTCTTGCCGAGTTCCCGATCCGTTTTCTCCCGTTCGTTGCGCAAGCTGGTGTCGGTCTGGTTGCGCTCTGGAGCCGGGTGTTTGTCCTTCTTCGCCATGTGCCTCGTAGCCTACTGAGAACCGGATGTGCCGCCCTGCGCGGCCGGTACATAGCACCTTCGGATTGCAGAAGCGCGACGTCGATCTGAAGAGGCGCCTACTCACGGTCCGCCGCTCCTACGACAACGACACCACCAAGGGCGCTCGCGAAGAGGCAGTGCCGATCGCCGCCGCGTTGGTGCCGTACCTCGAGGCTGCGCTCGAAGCGTCCAAGGGCGCGCTGCTCTTCCCGCGCACTGACGGCGAAATGCGCACCGAGGCCGACAAGCTCGGCAAGCGCTTGCGCAGGGCGCTCAGCCGCGCGGGCATCGTCGAGGGCTACCTGCACCTGTGCCGTCGCTGCAAGCACAACGGCACGCCGCACGAGGAGAAGCACCCTGACTGCGAGCGCCGCCACTGCCCGAAGTGCAAGATGCTCCTCTGGGCCAAGGCACTCCCGCGCGCAAGTTCCGGCTACATGACACGCGGCACACGACCGCGACCCTGCTCCTCGCGGCCGGCGTCGACCTCTACGCGGTCGCCAGAATCCTTCGGCACAGCGACCCGAAGATCACCTTCGAGACATACGCGCACCTCGTGCCCGGCTACCTGCACGCGCAGATCGATCGGCTGCCGAAGCTCGAAAAATTTACTGCATTAGTGCTGCAAGAGGCTCCGAAGGTACTCGAACCGTCTCGGAGGCAGCTTCGAGAAGGGCCTGATTCCCAAGTAGTTCAGTTGGCGCGCCTGGCAGGAGTCGAACCTGCGGCCCGCGGCTTCGAAGGCCGGATGACGGGAGCCCAAGGCGTAGCAAGGCTTCGCAACCCCTTGCAACCACTCGGGACGACGTGGGCTCGGATTCCAGGGGGTCGCAGGTTTTCGCATCGTTCAATGAGGATTCTGCGGACAGGTTGCGGACGCTACTGAGTGTAAGGGACGTCGCTGCACATCTCGCCGTATCCACGAAAACCGTCTACACCCTCTGTGCGCGAGGCAAACTTCGGCACATCCGCGTTCTAAATGCGATCCGCGTAGCTCCAGATGATCTCGAGAAATTCCTGATGAAGGCGCGACGTGACCGAGAACCTCGTCCGACAGGGCGTGCGAGAAACGTTCAATGCTGGATGCTGCAGCCGTCGACATGGTCTTCCGCCTCGCTCAAGACTTCGCGCGCGGCGCGGTTGGCAAGGCGGTCACTTCGTCGACGCGCGACGCGGCAATCGTACCGTGAAGGTTGTGCCTTCGCTTTCTGAGGATCGAACGCTAACCGTGCCTTGGTGAGCCGACACGATCTCACGGACGATGAAGAGCCCGAGGCCGAGCCCCGCCTTTGGGTCTGATGTCCAGAGGGGTTCGAAGATCGCGCTCAGCGATGATTCCGGAATGGGCGGTGCGTCGTTCGCGACGTCGAGGACTACATCTCCGTCTTCCGCCGCAAGACGCAGCCGTACGATTCCGCGGCTGTACTTCAAGGCGTTCGAGAGCAGATTATGAACGACTCTCGCGATCCGGTCTTCCTCCCATTCTCCTCGGAGATCGCCGTCTGCTTCCAAGACGATCTGCTTTCCTGTTCCGCCGAGTTGCATCTCGTCGATCGCCTCGCGGCAAATCCGGCCGAGATCGGCTGGCGCCAGCGTGAGAGCAATCCCCGATCCGAGACGCACTCGTGCCACGTCGAGCACGTTCGCGACAACGCGACCCATGCGGGTAGCAGTGCAGAGAATTCGCCGAGTTGTCTGCGCCTGGCGATCGGAGAGATCCTGTCCCTTGAGCATTTGGGCGGCGCCTGTGCTGATCGCGGAGATCGGGTTCCGAAGGTCATGGCTGACGATGCCAATGAAGCGATCGCGCGTCTCTTCAAGTCGGCGACGAGACTCGCCGGCATAGAGACCGACACCCTCCGCGATCGCCTGATCGATAGCATCATTGATAGCGATGAGCGCGTCGTGGTCGATCTCGCGTCCCCGGTCCGTCTCAAAGATTGCCGTACGCAACAGACGGTACTCGTAAACTAACGTCTTGAGATCGAGCCCAAGCTCGAGTCGATCCAACGCATGAGCGCTCGCCGCGGGCAGCGGTTTATCGGTCGGACGCCCGGCCTTCCGCGCAGCCCGTTCCAGCCAGGCGTCGAGTTGGTCGAGCAGATCGGGCAGGTGGTCGCGAAGATTGCTAACGTCAAGGCCCTTGAAGGGGGGCAGCGCGCGCGCCTGGGTCTCCCACGAAGCGAGAATCTCCTCTCGGTGTGTACGAAGAATCGTCACGTCTGGAGCCTCCGGCGGAGTATTCACTCGACAGAGCCAGCTCTGGGATGGGCAGCGGTTAAACCGATCTGCGGCGGTATCATACACAAGTCAGGTTCGAGCCCGCCCGCCTCGCTCGCGGACGGGCTCGTAGTCGGGACTCGGGTCAGCGGGTCACGCCGCGCCCTTCTCCTTGCTGCCCAGGACGCCCTTCACCTTCTCACCAAGCCCCTTCAGCGAAATCTTCTTCGGCTGGTGCTCCGGGCGCTTGGGGATCGAAAGCGTCAAGACCCCATTGCGCAGTTCGGCCTCGGCGTGGTCGGCGTCAGCCCCTTCGGGCAGCGTAAACGAGCGCGAGAACGAGCCGTAGCTCCGCTCGTAAGCGTAGAAGGTGTCGCCCTCGTCCTTGCTCTCAGCCTCGCGCTTGCCGCTGACGGTAAGCCGGTTGCCGGTGAGAGTGATCTCCAGATCCTTGTCATCGATCCCCGGCAGGTCAGCCTTGAATACGTACGCGTTCTTGGTCTCCTTGACCTCGAATCGCGGCAAGAAGACGACGGTCTCGCCAGCGCGGGCGAGCGAAGGCGCCATCTCGGCGAATGGATCCCAGTTCATGAAGTCGTGCATCACGCGGAACGGGTCCCAGACGGCCGGCGTCTCGCTCGGTGCCTCGGTCCTACGGATGAGATTCGCCACTTGCGGTCCCTCCTGTTCCTTGACGCCGCCCTGCGGCGGGCGACGGAACTCGTTGCGCTGTTCCGGTAACCATCTGGCAAGAGCTGTCAACAGTCGCCGGGCCCCGCCAGGGGTTGACAGCGGCGCGAAATGGTTACCGATCCCCGCATGATCGGCCGCGACTACTACATCATCTTGGGCGTTGACCGCGGTGAGAGCCAGCGCGGAATCCGCGACGCCTACCATCACCTGGCATTGCGCTTCCATCCCGACCGCGCCGGCGAACAATCGACCGAACTGTTCCGCGAAATCGTCGAGGCATACCAGACGCTTCGGACCCGCAGGCACGGCGATCCTACGACCGCGGTCTGGAACATGCCGCGCGAAAGAAAGGGGCCCGACCACCGATCATCACGCCGCCGGATCCGGTCACGCCGACGGTGCTGGGCCCCTTGTCGGAGTTGTGCGACTTCCAGGTCGTGCAGGCGTCGCCCTCGCTAGAGGAGATCCTCGGGCGCATCGAGCGCAACTTCAGCGGTCTCGGCGTGCCGAAGTCCGAGCGGACCGCCCCACTCGACCTGACGCTCGTACTCTCACCTGAGGAGGCCGCTCGCGGTGGGCTCCTGCGCTTCACTGTGCCCGTCTATTATCCCTGTCCCGCGTGCCATGGCTCCGGAGACGCGTGGCCCTTGGTTTGCCAAAGCTGCAGCGGGCACGGCATGGTGATCGAGCGGGAGCAGGTTGCCGTCCACGTTCCTACCTTGGTGGAAGACGGCACGATCTTCGAAGTGCCGCTGCGTGGACTTGGCATCCACAACCTTTATCTCCGTGTCTGGACGCGCGTTGCAGCCTAGAGCGAGCTGGCGTCGCGCGCATAATGCGCCGGCCCCGCGCCGAGATCCGGGTGCTCGGGAGCGAACTCGTGCTGCGATCCCGGCACTCCGGTAACTCGGCCCATCCACTTCACGGTTCTCGAGCGGGAGGTCACCGCGATCGAGCAGCAGCGCATCACGGCCGTCCACATCGTGCGCCGACGCGGTCCACGCCAGCGCCGCCTTTGCACGCTCCCGCCGTTCACGGGAGCACAGCGAGTCCGGCAGAGTGCAGCGCCGCGATGCGCATGTCGAACTCGGGGCCGCACTCGTTCGCGTTCTTCGAGGTCATCGAACCAGTCACCCATCCGGCGCGGTTCGGCACGGACGTAAACGATGCGTTCGACGTATCGCGATTTCCGCGGCAAGCTCGCGGCCGAGTCGAACGGCAACGTGACAGTGACTGTTCTACGAGCCGATCTCGAAACGGCGCTAGCGCTCATGCGGGCTCATCTTGAAGGCGGTATCGCATATGTCGCGCACTCTCACTAGCACCAATGGAGTCCCTCTACGGGCGCTTGAACCGGCATTCTTGACAGCACCCCTCAGGTGCTTAGCTTCCGCGCCAGAAGATGGGTGTTCTTTCGGGAGCTCGTCCGGCGGGTGAACGATGCTGGTGAGACCGGACTGGCTCTCCGGGCCGGGTCGACGCTCACCATGCTGACGGTAGTCGAACCCTGACACTGCCTGAGGCACGCAATGGCCAAACGTGAGCGAACTGCGGCGGGCCAGAAGGGCGAAACGCTCCTGGACCTCAGCCACCTTCGGCGCGAGACACGAACCGCTCTGGAGCTGGCTGTCGTCGCGCTGGCACCGTCGGAATTGATGGACCGCTTGGCGAAGGCGGCGGGGCTGCTCGAGGCGCTCGCCGAGTTGCCGACGGACAGCGCGCCGGTGGTGGCACTCGTCCCCGGGCTGGTGACGAGCGCGAAAAGCGCCCTGGACGATTGGCACACGTGGCAAAGCCGGTACCTCGAGAAGAAGATCCCGCGGGGTTGAGAGCGCCGCGGCATCGGTTCGGCGACCCCGGTCAAAGGAAGGAGCCACCCGGGCATGAGAATGGTGCTTGGGAGTCGAAGAGATGTCGATGCTTCGAACACATCGAGATCGGAGGCTTCGTGGTCGCGAAGATACTCGCGTCCGTCCGCAAGAAGATGCTCACTGTGGGTCTTGTCGCCGTGCTCGACGACATCGATGACGAGGGCAGGCTCCGACCGGACAGCTCCCTCAGACCGAAATCGTGACGACCTGTCCTCACAATATCTCGTCGATCCTGTGGACGGCTCCGTCCGGACGAGGCTCTCAATCGAGAGCGCGGGATTCTCGATCCGGACGACCGGAGAGTGCGGCGGTTCCTCACACGAGAAGAGCTTTGCAGGCTCCTTGCGTCTCAGACGCGCGACCACGCAGCTCAGGTCGCGTTCATGGTCGCGACCTCAGCCGAGTGGGGAGCCGTGGCGCGGGCGAGGCGAGAGGACGTCTCGGAGGACCTCGCCTTCGTGCGCATCCGTGGCACGAAGCGCAAGTCGCGCGACCGCGTCGTTCCGATCGTCACGAAGGACCAGCGAACCCTGCTCAAGTACGCACTCGAGCACGCTCAAGGGGAGCAGGGACAGCTGTTTCTGGACTGGCAGAACGTTTGCCGCGACCTCCGCGCCGCGTGTGCTAAGCTGGAAATCCTGCGCTGCTCCCCGAACGACCTCCGCCGCACGTGCGCCACCTGGCTGCGCGCTGCCGGAACGCCTCCGCACCTCATCGCCCCTCTCATGGGCCACGCCGACAGCAGGATGGTGGAGCGGGTTTACGGGCGGCTGGAGCCTGCTGCGCTCGCGAGGCTGATCGCGAAAGCGACGGGGAGCACCTCAGCACATGCTCAGCAGACAGAGCGAGAGTCGGTGGATTTGGTGGACAGATTGGACGCTCGCCGCAGCGCGTCTTCGAGTGGAGTGGCTCCCCGAGCTGGGTTCGAACCAGCGACCCACGGATTAACAGTCCGTTGCTCTGCCAGCTGAGCTATCGGGGAACAGGGCCGGCGAAGGCCGGCGTTTGTAGCCGCGCGCACCACCTCTGTCAAGGTACACTACTGCCGTGCAAGCGCTCCAGCCGGGCGATCCGATCGACGTAGTCGCGCCCTCCAGCGCGTTCGAGCGCGAGAAGTTCGAGCGCGGCATCCGCGCGCTCCGCCAGATTGGCCTGGTCCCCCGCTTCACCGACGCGATCTTCACCCGCACAGGCCACCTCGCCGGCGACGATGCGCGGCGCAAGCGCGAGCTCGAGGACGCCTTCCGCAGCGACGCCAAAGCGCTGATCCTCGCCCGCGGCGGCTACGGCGTCCTGCGCTTCGCCGCCGACCTGCCCTCCATCCCGCAGAAGCTGCTCATCGGCTACAGCGACACCACCATCCTCCACGAGCTGTGGCGCCGGGCCGGCGTGCCCTCCATCCACGGCCCGATGTGTACGCAGCTCGGCGAGGATCCCGGCGAGCTCCACCGCCTCCAGACGCTGCTCTTCGGCGAGCTCCCTCCTCCGATCGCCTGGACCGCCCGCACCGCTCGCGACGGTCGCGCGGAAGGACCGCTGGCAGGCGGCAACCTCGCCACGCTCGCCTCCATGTGCGGCACCCCGCTCGAGCCGCAGTTCCGCGGCTCCGTCGTCCTGCTCGAGGACCTGAACGAGCCGCCGTACCGCCTCGACCGCCTCTTGACCCAACTCCTCCTCAGCGGCGCCCTCGACGGAGCGAAGGCCTTCGTCGTCGGCGACCTCTCAGCCCCGGGCGAAGACCCCGCGGGCCGCGAGGAAGTCGTCGCTGAGCGTCTCGCCCGCCTCAACGTCCCCGTCGTCTTCGGCGCTCCCTTCGGCCACGCCGGCCGCAACCAGCCCGTCGCCTTCGGCTGCGCGCACGCGCTCGACGCCCAGAAGGGCACTCTCACTCCACTCGAAACGCCCAGTGCGACGCCGCAAAGCTGATACGCTCCGCCGCCGCATGCGCGTCTACCTGCTCGGCATCGCTGGCACCGGGATGGGCTCCTTCGCAGGCCTTTTGCGCAAGGCTGGACACGAGGTCTCCGGCTCCGACGAGAACGTCTACCCGCCCATGAGCGACAAGCTCGCGGAGTGGAAGATCCGCGTGCTCACGCCGTACTCCGCGGACAATGTGAAGCCGCAGGACATCGACCTGGCGGTGGTCGGCAACGTCCTCCGCGCGGACAACGTCGAGGCCAAGGCGGCGCGGCGGCGCGGCGTGCCGCAGATGAGCTTTCCCGAAGCCCTCGAGGAGCTCTTCCTCCAGACCCGGCATCCGGTGGTCGTCGCCGGCACGCACGGCAAGACGACCACCACCGCGCTCCTGGCACAGGTGCTGATGCAGGCCGGGCGGGACCCCAGCTTGCTGGTGGGCGGCGTGCCTCTGAACTTCAACGAAGGCTTCCGCCTCGGCCAGGGCGAGCACTTCGTGCTCGAAGGCGACGAGTACGACACCGCCTATTTCGACAAGGGCCCCAAGTTCCTGCACTACCGGCCGCGCACCGCCATCTTCACCGGCGCCGAGTTCGACCACGCGGACATCTACCGGGACACCGCACACTACGAGAGCGCGTTCGAGAAGTTCTTCACGGTCCTTCCGCAGGACGGCTACACCGCCGCCTGCAGCACCTTCCCCAACTGGAAGCGGCTCGCCTCGTTCGCGAAGTGCAAGGTCGAGAGCTACAGCGCGCGCGACGACATGGAAGCCGACTGGCATGCGCGTTGGGTCAACCTCGGCCCCGGCGGCGCGACCTTCGAGGTGCAGTACCAGGGCAAGGCGGAGATCCGCGTCGATCTCCCTGCCGCCGGCCGCCACAACGTCGAGAACGCGCTGGGCGTCTACGCTGCCTGCCGGGCGCTGGGGCTGAAACCGGACGAGATCGCCGCCGGCTTCCGCACCTTCCGCGGCGTCAAGCGCAGGCAAGAGCTGCGCGGCGAAATCAAAGGCGTCGCGGTGATCGACGACTTCGCACACCATCCCACCGCCGTCCGCGAAACCATCGCCGCCGTGCTCGCGCAGTATCCCGGTCGCCGAATGGTCGCCGTGTTCGAGCCGCGCAGCGCCACCGCCATGCGCAAGATCCACCAGGACGAGTACGGACACGCCTTCCGCGGGGCGGACGAGGCGATCATCAGCCAGCCCACTGCCATCGCGAAAGTCCCGGAGAGCGAGCGCGTCGACGCGAAGCGGATGGCGCAGGACATCGCCGCCGCAGGCACACGCGCGCGCTGGATGGAATCCCCGGACGCCATCGTGGCCGCGCTGGCCAAGGAAGTGCGCGCCGGCGACGTGGTGCTGGCGATGTCCAACGGCTCCTTCGGCGGGTTGCACGACAAGCTGCTCAAGGCCCTGGAGGCAAAGAAATGAAACCCGCCGAGCTCCGCGAGATCTGCGTCGCCGCTGCCGAGGCCGGCGCGCGCACGCTGCGCGACCTCTACCATCGGCCCCGCGCCGTCCAGTTCAAGGGACGCACGGACCTGGTCACCGACGCGGACAAGGCGGCGGAGGAGGCCGTGCTCCGGATCCTCCGCGAGCGCGCGCCGGGCACGCGGATCCTCGCCGAGGAGAGTGGGGCGCTGGGCGAGGGAGACATCCGCTTCATCGTCGATCCGCTGGACGGCACCACCAATTACGCCAACGGCATTCCGATCTTTTCCTGCACCGTGGCTGCGGAAGAGAACGGAGCGATAGTGGCGGGATGCACGGTGGATCCGCTGCGCGGCGAGACCTTCCTCGCCGCCCGGGGCGAAGGCACTCAGCTGCGCACGCAGGGCGGCATCCAGACGCTGCGCGTCTCGAACGCCGCCGACCTCTTGGACGCAGTGGTCTGCACCGGCTTTCCCTACGGCAACCGCGACCAGCTTCCCCGCATGATCGCCGCCTTCGGCAAGTTCACCGAGCTCACCCGCGGAACGCGCCGGCTGGGAAGCGCGGCGATCGATCTCGCCTACGTTGCCGCGGGCCGCCTCGACGGCTTCTGGGAGCCGTTCCTGAAGCCCTGGGACCTCGCCGCCGGTGTCATCCTGGTGCAGGAGGCGGGAGGCGTGGTCACCCGGTTCGACGGCTCAGCGCACCAGCTGGCGGGCGGCGAGATCGTCGCCGCCGCGCCCGCGCTGCATCCGCAGATGCTGCAGGTCCTTACCGCTGCGCGCTGAGGTCGTCGCGCCGGTTCTGCTTCCAGGCCTCTTCGTCGTGGCCCTGCGCCTTGGGCTTCTCCGCTCCGAAGCTGATGGCGGTGATCTGCTGCGACTTCACGCCCAGGCTCGCCAGGTACTTCTTGGCCGAGTCGGCGCGGCGCTGGCCCAGCGCCAGGTTGTACTGCTCCGAGCCGCGCTCGTCGCAGTTGCCTTCGACCCTGACCCGGAGCTCGGGGTGCGCGCTCAGCACGTTGCCGACGGTGGTGAGCTTGTCCTGCGCATCCCTGGTCAGCGTGGCCGAGTCGAACTCGAAGAACACGCTGACGTTGCGGAGCTGCTCGAGGGCCTTGTCCAGATCGGCCTGGCCCTGCGCGTGGTACTGCTCCGGAGTCACGGGCTTCGCCTCGGCCTGGGATGCCGCCTTGGGCTGATCGTTGAGAGCGCTCGCATCCGGCGTGGGCTTCGCTCCGGAGCAGGCAACGACGCTTGCGAGCCCGAGTGTAACCAAATGTCCGGTGATGTCCGACAGCTTCATGGGTTCCTCCCGAAGATTGCCGATAGAACCGCGAGCGTGCCCGGCGTATGCCCCGTCGCCCACGATCGCGCAAGATAATTTACCGCGGAGATCGTTGGAACACAAACGAGCGAGAGCATACGCCCACGCAGACAGGCGCTGCGTGTAGCAGGAAGATGACCCACCAGCTGCCGCGCCGAAGCGCGTCGAGCGCCGCTAGGTGGTCCGGCCGCGGCGTCCAGCCAGGGCCATGTACGCAAAGAGCACGATGATCGCGCCGATGATCGACGAGATCCAGCCGCCGGGGGTGAATCCCCAGGAGCCGTCAGCCTGCGAGTTCCCGCCGAAGAGGGCGTGGCCGATCAGGCCGCCGACGAGCGAGCCGATCATTCCCAGGACGGCCGTCGACAGCCATCCCATGTTCTGCCTTCCTGGATAGATCGCGCGCGCGAGCAAGCCAATGACCAGGCCGAAAATGATGAAACCGATGATGTGCATGTGTTCCCCTTTTAAAGGTCTAGCGACAACCGTAAGCACGCCGGCTCAGCGCAGGTAGCGGAGCCGGGAGAGCGCCACCACGATCGCCCCCACGGCGGCGCCGAGCGCCCATCCGGCGATGACGTCCGTAGGCCAGTGCACGCCGAGGTACACGCGCGAGATCCCGACCAGCAGAACGACGGCGATCCCCAGGGCGGACAGCCGAGGGGCGCCCCAGCTGAAGACTGCCGCGGCGGCCGCTGTGTTGCTCGCATGGGCGGAGGGGAACGACTGCCCGGCGCCGCATCCGAGCGGATGAGCGACGTGGCCGGGGTCGACCTTGCAGGGCCGCGCCCGGTCCACCTGGGGTTTCACCAGCCGCACCGTGATCAGGTCCGCCGCGGCTATCGCGACCGCCATCAGCACGGCTGCCAGGGCGCGGTGCGGCGACTTCAGCCATAGATAGATCGCGGCCAGCGCCGCCACCGCCAGAAGCACCCCGTTGTTCGACGCCGCGGCCATCACTCCGTCCAGCCAGGGCGTCCCGGGATGGTTGAAGAGCGAGAGCAGCTGGACGTCGACGTCAGGAGGAGCGGCCAAGGCGAAAAACCGTAGCACTTTCTGCGGCGAAAACGGTGATACAAGGGCCTGGAGGGAGAGTTCCAAATGCCGCGGATGGTGAAATGCGTAAAGCTCGGGAAGGAGCTGCCGGGCCTGGAGTTCAAGCCTTGGAACAACGAGCTGGGCCAACGCGTGTACGACAGCATCTCGCAGGATGCCTGGAAGCTCTGGCTCGAGCATTTCAAGATGGTCATGAATGAGTACCGGCTCGCCGGCGGCTCGGAGCAGGCCAACCAGGTCCTGTTCGACCAGGCGGAGAAGTTCTTCTTCGGTGAAGGCGCGCAACTGCCGCCCGACTACAAGCCGCCCGCCGCGAAGGGCTGAAGGTGCGCGGGCCCGGCGAGATCCTCGTCGTGTCCTGCTACGAGCTCGGGCGGCAGCCGCTGGGAGCGGCAGCGGCCCTGGCGTCGCTCGAGCGCGCCGGGTTCTCTCCCGCGGCGCAGGACGTCTCGGTGGAGAAGCTTTCCAGCGAGGCGCTGTCCCGGGCGCGGCTGGTCCTGATCAGCGTTCCCATGCACACGGCGCTCCAGCTCGGGGTGCGGGTCGCGGCGAAGGCGCGCGCCGCCAAAGCCCAGGTGGGGTTCTTCGGCCTGTACGCGACCCTGAATGCGGCGCACCTGCGCGAGCGGCACGGGGAGTTCGTGGCGGGCGAGAACGCCGAAGAGCTGGTCGAGCTGGCCCGGTCGATCGAGGAGGGCCGCCCGCCCCAGCCGGTGGCCCTGCGGAAACGAGACGGGGTGGTCCCTTCCCGTGCCGCGCTGCCGGTTCTCGATCGATACGCCAAGCTGTCCTGGAACGGCGAGGAGCGCCTGGTCGCCTCGGTCGAGGCCTCCCAGGGATGCAAGCATCTCTGCCGCCACTGTCCCATCGTCCCCGTGTACCAGGGGCGGTTCGTCGCGGTGCCGCGCCAGACGGTCCTGGCGGACATCGAGCAGCAGCTCGAGCGCGGCGCCCGCCACGTGAGCTTCGGCGACCCCGACTTCCTCAACGGACCGACGCACGCGCTGCGGCTGGCCCGTGAGCTGCACGACCGGTGGCCTCAGGTGTCGTTCGACGCCACCATCAAGATCGAGCACCTCCTCCAGCACCGCGCGCTGCTTCCGGAGCTGGTGCGGTGCGGGCTGATCTTCATTACCAGCGCGGTCGAGACCCTCAGCGATCGCGTGCTGGGCGAGCTGCACAAGGGACACAATGCGGCGGATGTGCCCCTGGCCCTGCGCGCCGTGCGTGAGGCGGGCGCGGAGCTCCGGCCGACCCTGCTGCCGTACACGCCCTGGACGCGGCTGGAGGACCTGCCTGCGCTGTTCGAGTTCGCCCTCGAGCACGACCTCCTGGACGCGGTCGATCCGGTCCAGTACACGCTGCGTCTCCTCTTGCCTCCGGGCTCGCTGCTGCTGGAGGACGCGGGCCGGTGGTTGCGCGACTTCGACGCCGAGGCGTTCAGCTGGCGCTGGGAGCACGAGGACCCTCGCGTGGATGCGCTCTGTCGGGAATCTGCGGCCGCGGTGCAGGCCGGTGCGGGATTCGACGAGCTGCGCGCGCTGGCGGATCGCGCGGCCGGTCGTCCCGCGAGAGCGCGAGCAGCGCGGACTCGCAGGAGCGTGCCGAGGTTGACGGAACCGTGGTTCTGTTGAGCGGAACCCACCGCCGGCCAGGTTGGCCGGGTTTAGCCCAGGTTTAGCCCGGTTTAGTCCTGGGCGAGCGGAAGCTTCGGCGTCACCACCGCCTCGATGTGCGCGCCCGCTTCGCGCAGCGCCGCTTCCACTTCCGCCGGCGTCCCTCCGCGGGCGAACGCGAAGCCCAGGTACGACGCGCCCTCCGGCAGCGGAACCAGCTCCTCCCGGAGGTGCGCCGTGATCGCGACGTCCTCGATCAGCGGCACGCGGCGTGCCTCTTCGACGCCCCGGACCTCCTCGAGCACGCCCCGCTTGTGGATCGGCAGCATCAGCACTCCCGCGGCCTGCTTCTCGCGCGGGGGCGGCTCGGTTCCGACTCCGAGCGCGTGCCGGAGGATCAGCTCCTCCAGCGTCACACCCACGCCGAAGCGCAGCGCGCGCCCGCAGAGGCCGCCGATGCTGCGGGCCGCGACCTCCAGGATGCGCGGTCCGGCAGGAGAAAGGCGCAGCTCCGCGTGGACCGGGCCTTCGCGGAGCCCGAGCGCCGCGCTCCCGCGGGAGACCTCGCGCGCGACCGCGTCCTGGAGCGCAGCCGGATGGCGCGACGGCGTGACGTACAGGGTTTCCTCGAAGTACGGCCCGTCGAGCGGGTCCGGTTTGTCGAAAAGCGCAAGCACGTGCAATCGGCCGCTCACGAGGAGCCCCTCCAGCGCGACCTCGGGGCCCGGAACGAACTCCTCGACCAGCACCCGCGGGAGATCCGGATCGCGCCGCTGCGCCACGTCGGGAGAGCGAAGCAGGGCGGCCACACGGGCCAGCGCTGCGCGGAGCTGCTCCCGATTGTCGGCGCGGATCACTCCCCGGCTTCCGGACAAGACCAGAGGCTTCACCACGCAAGGGTAGGGCGCGCGTTCGAGCAGGCCTTCCAGCTCCGCGCCCGCGAGCTCGGTCGGCACCAGCTCGAACCGGGGGACCGGTATGCCGGCGGCGCGCAGCTTCTCGCGGCTCAGGGCCTTGTTCCGCGCCGCCGCGACCGCCTCTGGAGGGTTGTGGGGCAGCCCCAGCTTTTCCGCCGCGAGCGCCGCGACCAGCGCGGTCAGATCGTCCACCCCCAGCACGGCAACCGGGCTCCGTTCTCGCACTCCGCGCGCCAGCTCCTCCGCCGCAGCCTCGGCGTCGCGAAAGCGGAGGGCGACAGGCGTCTCCTCCCAGATGCCGGCGAGTTGGTGGCACAGGTCGCTGGCGGCGATCACCTCGACGCCGAGGAGGCTCGCGGCAGCGAGAAAGTCCTCGTTGCGATAGCCGGACTTGGGCAGGACCAGGACCACCTTCGGCATGACGCCCGATGATAACCACGATCTCCGTCAGGGATCGGATGTTCGCGCCGGCCCGCGGGCGCTACCTTGACTGCAACCTGAGGGGAGACGACATGTCCGAAGCGATCCTCGCATTGGCGGACCGTGTCACTGCCAGCTCCCCCCGCGAGGCGGCGCCCTCGCACACGCTCATCCTCCAATTTCCTGGCGGCACACTGCCGCTCCAGAGCGCCATCTCCGTCGGCGCAGACGGGTCGAACCAGGTCGTGCTGGAGGATCGGTTCGTGTCCCGGTTCCATTGCCGCCTCTCGCCGCACGCCGGGCGCTGGTTGCTAAAAGATTTGGACTCCACCAATGGGACCTATCTCGACGGCAATCGCATCGCCGAGGCGGACATCGATGCCGGCGCCCGCATCCGGGTGGGCTCCCAGGAGCTTCGGATCGAGCGGGCGGGGCCGCGCCTGCAGCCGTCGCTGCCCGGGCTGGTCGCGCGCGATCCTGCCCTGGCGCCGGTGCTCGATCTGCTCCGCCGCGCCGCCCCCTCGACGCTTCCGGTGACGTTGCTCGGCGAGAGCGGGACGGGAAAGGAGGTCGCGGCGCGGGCGGTGCACGAGCTTTCGGAACGCAACGGCGGGCCCTTCGTTCCACTGAACTGTGGCGCCATCTCGCGGGAGCTGGCGGAGGCGGAGCTGTTCGGACACGAGAAGGGCGCCTTCACCGGCGCCATCACCAGCGCGCCGGGCGCCTTCGGGGCCGCGGACGGAGGGACCCTCTTCCTGGACGAAATCGGCGACCTGCCCCTGCCGCTTCAAGTCAAGCTGCTGCGGGCGCTGGAAGCGGGCGAGGTGAAGCCGGTGGGAGCGCCACGGCCACGCCGCATCGACGTGCGCGTGGTGTGCGCGACGCATCACGACCTGCGCGCCCGCGTCCGGGAGGGCGCGTTCCGTGAGGACCTCTTCTACCGGCTCCGGGGAGTCACGGTCGAGTTGCCTCCGTTGCGCGCGCGTCCCCACGACATCCTTCCCCTCGCGGAGCACTTCCTGCCGCCCTGGCGGTCCTTCGCGCCGGACGCCCGAGCGGCGCTCATCGGCTATCGCTGGCCCGGCAACGTCCGCGAGCTCCGGCACGTGGTCCAGCTGGCTGCGCTGCTGTCCGAATCGCCCATCATCCGCGCGCACGCGCTGCGGTTCGAAGACCCCGCCCGGGGCTGGCTGCCGAAGGTCTGCGAAGAGACGGGAGCGGAGATGCCGGACAGCGCCGTCGAGCTGCGGGGACGCACGCTGGGCGAGCTGGAAGAGATCGCCATCCGCTCCGCGCTCGCCCGGCATGGCGGCAATCGCCGCGCGGTCTCCCAGGAGCTTGGCATCGCGCGCAGCAGCCTGCTGCGCAAGCTCGATACGCTCCGCCTTCGGCCCTGAACGCGGGGCTACTCCGTGCTGAGATACGTGTAGCCGCGCATCGCCTGCTCGTAGAAGTCGGTGAGCTGGACGCTCTCCTTCGGCTTCACCTGGCCTTCGCGGACCTTGCCGTCCAGCGCCTGCTTGATGCGCTTGGCCAGGTCGCTCGGCTCGTACTGCACCCGCGCCAGCACGCGCTCCATGGTGTCGCCGGGGATCACTTCCTCGATGTAGAAGTCCTCCGGGTCGTCGTCGTCGACGAAGACGTGTACCTCGTGCACGCGCCCGAAGAGGTTGTGCATGTCGCCCATGATGTCCTGGTAGGCGCCGGTCAGGAACATGCCCAGGTAGTACGGCTCGCCGCTCCGGAGCGGGTGGAGCGCGATCGTCTCGTCCACGGTCTCGCCTTCGATGAAGGCGTCGATCTTCCCGTCCGAGTCGCAGGTGATGTCCACGATGGTGGAGTCGCGCGTGGGCTGCTCCGTGTGCCGGTGGAGCGGAGCGATGGGGAAGAGCTGGTTGATGGCCCAGGAATCGGGCGCGCTCTGGAAGAGCGAGAAGTTGGCCATGTACTGGTCGGCGAGGCGGTCGTCGAGCCCGCGGGTGGGGCCCGGCACCCGCTTGCGCTTCTTGTTCAGCTCGACCAGCCGCCGGCAGAGACGCCAGAACAGTCCCTCGACGGCGGCCCGCTCCTCCAGCCCGAGGATGCCGAGCTTGAACATGGTGAGCGCCTGCTCTTTCTTGGCCACGGCATCGTTGTAGGCCTCGCCGGAGTTCTTTGGCGTCAGGCCAGAGACGATCTCGCGCATCTCGCGGACGATCGGCGCCTCTACCGTTTCCGGGACCGGTGCGACCACCTCGTGAGGCGCCGCGGGGCCGGGGCTGCCGGAAGACTCCTCGTGGACCGCGCCGTTCTCCCCGAACTCGATGTGCCCGAAGACGTTCATCAGCAAGCAGGAATGGTGCGCGGTGAGCGCGCGGCCGCTCTCGCTGACGATGTGCGGTTCCGGCACCCCCTCGTTGCTGCAGATCTGCTGCACCGTGTAGACGACGTCGGCCGCGTACTCCTCCATCGAGTAGTTGAGCGAAGAGGGGTACGAGGTGCTGCGCGCCCCGACGTAATCGACGCCCAGTCCGCCGCCCACGTCGAAGTAGTCGAGCGCTAGGCCCATCTTGCGCAGCTTGGCGTAGAAGCGCGCGCCCTCGTTCACCACGTCCTTGACCGTGCGGATGTCGGTGAGCTGCGAGCCCACGTGGAAGTGGAAGAGCTTCGCCAGATCCAGCTTCCCGGCGCTTTTCAGGATCTCCACCGCCCGGATCAGCTCCGGCGTGGTGAGGCCGAACTTCGCGAAGTCGCCCGAGGAAGACTCCCACTTTCCCGTGCCTTTGGTGGAGAGCTTGCTGCGCAGCCCGATCAGGGGCTGCACGTTCATCTCCTCAGCCAGCCGCAGCAGATGCGGCAGCTCGGAGAGCTTCTCCACCACCACGATGATCTTGCGGCCGAGCTTGCGCCCCATCAGGGCCAGCCGGAGGTACTCTTCGTCCTTGTAGCCGTTGCAGATGGTCAGCGCCTCGGGGTCCGTGTTGAGCGCGAGCACGATCAAGAGCTCGCCCTTGCTGCCCGCCTCCAGGCCGAAGCGATACGGCGCGCCCGCATCGAGGATCTCCTCGACCACCTCTCGCATCTGGTTGACCTTGGTGGGGTACACGCCGAAGTACTTGCCCTTGTATCCGTGCTGGGCGATGGCGGCGCGGAACACCTCGTTGAGCTGCTTCACCCGGCTGCGCAGCAGGTCCTGGAAGCGGACCACGCAGGGAAAACCCAGCTTCCGCTCCCGGATGTCGTCCACCACGTCCATCAGATCGATCACGGGACCCGGCTGACCGAACGGGTGGACCGTCAGGTGGCCCTTGGGGTTGATGCTGAAGTACCCGGCGCCCCAGCCCGGAATGTTGTACAGCTGCAGCGATCGCTCGATGGACCAATCGGAATTCGACATTGGTGCGGCGGATCTGCCACAGCGTGGCGGGCGATCACAAGCGCTGGTGCGCGTGATCGACGCGGCGCTGCCCGACGCGCTGGTCCGGCGGGCGCGCGCCGCCATCTCGCGCCTGGGCCGCGAGCGGCTGCATTCCAGCTACTTCACGACCTTCTGGCTCCCCCGGAACGGGGCCCCGGCGCACGCGGTGGAGGAGGCCGTCCTGGCCCTCTGGAGGCTCGCGAGGCCCCGCGGCTGCGCGGGCGCCGAGTGGTGGATCGGCCGGTCGCACACCACGCGCATCCCGCTCGAGTTTCACTTCGATCAGGACGTGAGAGGACGCCTGCGGCGCCATCCCCGCCTCTCCAGCGTGTTTTTCTTCAATCCGGTGCGAGGAGGGCAACTCGCCGTGACGGACCAGGTCCCCGGCGGCGGGGCCGCTACGCGGCTCGAGACCATCGCGCCACGCCGGAACCGGTACGCGGTGTTTGCCGGGAACCTCCTGCACGGTGTGCTCGACGCCCGCGGCAGATCACCCGGCCGGCGCCTTCCGGGCCCTGCGGGCCGGCTGCGGGTCACCCTGGTGGTGAACTACTGGGAACGGTGGCCGACGGACGTGCCGACCTGGAACGAAAGCGGCATCTATCGTTCGCTGCGGCGGTAAGCGCTCGCGCGAGAGTCAAACGCCCGCAACTGGGTTACAACCGCGGCGTGGACCTTTTCGGGATGACGGAGGACGCGCTCGAGGAGTGGGCGCGTTCCCGCGGCGCCAGCGCCGGGGGAGCGCGCGCCCTGGCGCGCTTCCTGCTGGCGCGGGCGGCGGGGCGTCCGCTGCCGGAGCCGCCCTCGCGCGCTTTGCTGGCGCAGGCGCCATTCGCACAGGACCTCCCGCCCGCCGACGTCGTCCCGGATCCCGACGGCAGCGTGCGCTTCGCGGTCCGCCTCGCCGACGGCGCGGTGGTGGAGACGGTGCTCATCCACCAGCCCGCTTCCGATCTCCGGTCGAGAGAGCGGTGGACGGTGTGCGTGTCGTCCCAGGTGGGCTGCGCGCGCGGATGCGTGTTCTGCGAGACCGGCCGGATCGGCTTGAAGCGGAACCTCCGGGCCGCCGAGATCGTAGCCCAGGTTGCGCTCGCGGCGCGCCACCTGGGAGCGCGCCCGGCGAACGTGGTCTTCATGGGAATGGGCGAGCCGCTCGACAACCTGGAGGAGGTGCTGCGGGCGATCGCCGTTCTTCGCGAGCCCGCTGGGTTCGCAGTCCCGGAGCGCCGCATCACGGTGAGCACGGTGGGGATCGTCCCGCGAATGGAGGAGCTGTACGCGGGTACGAAGGCGCATGTCGCCGTCTCGCTGCACGCGATCGATCCGGCGCAGCGGCTGGCGCTGCTCCCGGTAGCCCGCAAGTGGAGCCTCGGCGAGCTGCGCGCCGCGCTCGAGCGGGCCCCGCGCACCGTGCTCTTGCAGTGGACCTTGATCGACGGCGTCAACGATGGGCCGGCGGACGCCGACGCGCTGGCCCGGTTCTGCGAAGGCCTCGACGTCCGCGTGAACCTGATCCCGCTCAACCCCGGGCCGGTTCCCGAGCAGCGCGCTCCGCCCCTCGAGCGGTGCCGGGCCTTCCAGAGGCGCCTGGCCGATAGCGGCATCCGGGCGCTCCTCCGCATGCCTCACGCCCGGCAGGTGGGCGGCGCCTGCGGCCAGCTTGCAGGCGGGCGTCGGGTGGCGTGCAACCCGGCCGCGGCGGGCTGACAGGTCGGTCGCCGTGTCCTAGGTTCCAGCTCTATGAAACGGTGGCAGAAGATCCTCGGCATTGCGGCGGTGATCGTCGTCGCGGTGCTCGTCGTCCTTTCCTTCGTGCTCGACGGAATCCTCACCTCCAAGGCCCGGGAGGAGGCGCAGAAGCTCTCGCAGGAGTGGGGGAGGCCGGTCCAGATCGGCGGGGTCTCGACGAAGTTCCTCACCGGCCTGGGCGCCCGCGTCTCCGACGTTCAGATCGGCGCCGCGCCCGGCGAGGACGTGCCGCTCGTCGACCTCAAGCGTGTCGAGGTGAAGCTGGCCCTGCTCCGCGCCATCTTCTCCGGCGGAAAGAGCGTCCAGGTCCGCTCCGCGGAAGCAGAAGGCTTGACGGTCAACGTGGTCCGGTTCCCGGACGGCACGACCAATCTGGAGAAGTTCCAGCAGAAGCTTTCGCAGAAGACCGAGCAGAAGCCGAAGGACGAGAAGCCGTCCGATCTTTCCTGGTTGCAGATCGACCACGCCGCCTTGCTGGACGCCAAGGTGGCGTTCATCGACAAGGCCACCCGCGGCGCAAAGCCAGTGGCCATCCAGCACCTGGACCTGACCGTGAACGACCTGCGGTCCGGCAGACCGCTGGAGATCGTCCTGAAGGCCGCGGTGCTCGCGGACGGGCAGAACCTCGACCTGCGCGTCAAGACGGCGCCCCTGCCTCCGACGCTGACCCCCACGCCCACCAGTCTGGTCCTCCGCGTGAACCCACCGATCGACATTGGACCGCTCGGGCTCTTCGTGGGCAAGGAGGTCGGCCTCGAATCCGGGACGCTGGACGCCGACTTCGACGCGCAGCTGGGCGCGGCCGTGCCCGGCGGCAGCGGACCGACCACGGTGAAAGGATCGGTCAAGCTGGCCGGGCTGCGCTTCGCTGGAGCGGAAGGCGGCAAGAAGCTGGACGTGACTCTCGACACCGACGTCAAGGGCGATGCGGTCGCGGGAGACGTGCGCATCGACAAGCTGCGGCTCGACCTCGGGCCCGCCGGGATCACGGGCAAGGGCAGCGCGAAGGGGCTGACCTCTCCCTCGCCTCGGATCGAAGGGCTGGAGATCGTCTCGCACGATCTGGATCCGGCGAAGCTCTCCGCGTACTACCCGCCCTTGCGCAGGTCAATCGGCAACAGGGTGTCCGGACCGATCGGGTTGACCCTCCGCGGAAGCGGAACCCAGGCGGCGCAGGCCCTGGAATTGCGCGTGGATCTCACCCCGGTGAAAGTCGATGTTCCCGAGCAGATGACGAAGGCGGCGGGCGCACCCATGACGCTGGTTGCGCACGTGAAAGGCGCCGCGGCGAGCGGTGGCCCGCTGCGGTTCGACGCGATGGTCGATCTCGCCGGGGCCGATCTGCGCCAGGGCGAATCCCTCAACAAGAAGCCCGGCGACCGGCTGGACCTGGCTGTCGAGGGAACTCGAACGGCGAACAAGTCGAGCACCGATCCCCAGCAGCGCCTGGAGCTCTCGGATGTCAAGGCGCACGTCCTCGGCGACGAGCTGCAGGGACACGGATTCTTCGAGACGAAGGGCGCGGGCACGAAGGCGACCAAGCAGTTCGACCTGCAGCTCGCCTCGTCGCACCTCGATCTGGATCGGATGCTGCTCCCGTCCACGAAGAAGACGGAGAAGAAGCCGCTCGATCCCGCGACCTTCCGCGGGCTCTCCGGTCACGCCAAGGTGCAGATCGCGCGGCTGACGGTGAAGAAGCAGACCCTGACGGACATCGTCGCCGACGTGGTCGTGCAGGAGGACCACGTCAAGATCAACACTGCGCAGCTCAAGGCCTTCGGCGGGACCGTGAATGCCAGCGGGACGGAGATGAAGCTCGCGCACCCGGAGGAGCCGTTCCACCTGGTGACGAAGCTCGAGAGCGTGGGAGTGGAGAGCCTGCTCGCCCTGAGCAGCACGCGCAAGATCCTGACTGGCAAGTTCAACGGAGGCATCGATATCCGGGGGGCTGGCGATCTCGACAAGACGCTCGCAGGCGTCCTTGAGGGGCACGTGCTCGACGGCGCCTTCCTGGGAAAGGACATCGTGGCGTCGGTGACCGGTCCGCTGGCGAAGGCGCTTCCCTTCGGGCTCGCAGGCAAGACGGGAGAGGGAGGCAAGACCAGCCTCGGCAAGGATCTTCCCTTCGGCGTTACGATCGAGAAGGGTGTCGCCCGGCTGAAGGAGCCCCTCAAGGTCTCGCGCCCGGAGGCGGAGATGACCTTCACCGGAGGACTGCGCGTCGACGGCACCCTCGACCTGCCCGGAACGGTCGCGCTCTCGCCCAGCACCATCGCGGCGATCACCGGAGGCAAGGTGAAGCCGGCCAATCCCATCCCGGTGAAGGTCAGGCTGGTGGGCCCGGCGTGGAGCCCGTCGGTAGTAGATCTCGACCTCAAGCCAGCGGTAGAGCAGATCATGAAGGAGGGAGGAGCCGCGCTGGTGGGACGCGCGCTGGGAGTCGATTCCGGGCGGGCGCAGCAAGCGGCGGAGCAGAAGGCTGAGCAGGTCCAGCAGGACGCGCAGAAGCGAGCGCAAGCGGAGGCGGAGGCGCAGCAAAAGAAGCTCCAGGAACAGGCGAGGAACAAGCTCAAAGGGCTATTCGGCAAGTAGTGCGCTTTTCGCTCGCTTGATCTGGCGCCACCGGATAGAACCGACGCGTCCGTGCCGCGCGGTGACCGCGCCCATTGTCCGAATCGGAAAATCGCCAATGCCCAATCGAACGCAGGAAGCTTCTTTCCGCTCGCTGATCGATCGCTTCGCGCGCGAGTTGACCGCAGCCATCGCCCATCACGTCGAGGAGCAGGTCTCGCTGGCCCTGTCGCGTATCCAAGGAGCGGGGAGCGGCTCGCGTGGACGCCCGGATGGGCGGCTCTCGGGTCGGCTCTGTCCAGTGCCGGGCTGCGGCAAGCCTGGTGCCGGCCCGCGCAACCGGTGGTTCTGCAAGGATCACTCCAAGAAGCTTTCCGCCACCGAGCAGAAGGGCATTCTCGAGCGGAACCGCAGGCTCGAGGCGGAGGGGAAGCTGCCGACGGCGGTACCCGCTCAGCGCATCGTCCGCATCCCGGCGAAGTCGCCCCGCCCACGCCGGTCCCTGGACATGAGCTGTCGCGTGGAAGGCTGCACGAATCGGTCTCGCGGCCCGCGTGCGGGCTTCATCTGCGACCAGCACCGCGCGGAGCTGTCCGCCGACGAGCAGCGCGCCGCGCGCGAGCGGTGGAATGCCCGGCAGAAGGGCGGCACGGAAACGCCGGCCTTGGAGCAGCCCAAGACAATGCCGGCGCCGGTGCCTCCCATCGTTCGGAAGGCCGAGTCCGCCGAAGCCTGATGGAACGTAACCTTCGGCGCCTCGACCGCGTAGAAGGGCGTGGAGGTCACGCATGCGGCCGTCTGACGTCACACCGAAGTCGGTCTACCTGCGCCGGCGCGAGTTCCTGAAGCTGGGCGCGGGCAGTGCGTTGGCCCTCTCGCTTCCCGCCTTCGCCCGGGCGAAGCTGGAGCACGGTCCGAAGCTCGCCGGCGTGACGGTCAATCCTGCCTTCACCTCGCCGGAGGAGAAGAAGAACTCCTTCGAGGACATCACCACGTACAACAACTTCTACGAGCTGGGGACGGACAAGTCGGATCCTAGCGAGAACGCGGCAAAGCTCCAGACGCGGCCGTGGACGTTGAGCGTGGAAGGCGAGGTCGGCAAGCCGAGGAAGTGGGACATCGAGGAGCTCCTCAAGGCCTTTCCCGTCGAGGAGCGCGTCTATCGCCTGCGGTGCGTGGAAGCGTGGTCGATGGTGATTCCCTGGGACGGATTTCCGCTCGCGGACTTCCTCAAGAAGCACGAGCCGACCAGCCGGGCGAAGTACGTTGCGTTCGAGACCGTGGTCCAGCCGCAGATGCCCGGGGTGAAGGGCTTCGCGGGGATCCCGTTCCCTTACGTGGAGGGGCTGCGCATCGACGAAGCCACGCATCCGCTCACGCTGCTGGCCGTCGGGCTCTATGGCGAGACGCTTCCCAATCAGGACGGCGCCCCCATCCGGCTGATCGTACCCTGGAAGTACGGATTCAAGTCCGCGAAGAGCCTGGTCCGCATCCGCCTTCAAGAAACGCAGCCGCCCACCACCTGGTCGCAGTATGCGCCAGGCGAGTACGGGTTCTACGCGAACGTGAACCCCGAGGTGGATCACCCCCGCTGGACCCAGTCCAGGGAACGGCGCATCGGGGAGCTTCTGCGGCGGAAGACGGTGATGTTCAACGGCTACCCCGAGGTCGCCTCGCTCTACGCCGGCATGGACCTGAGGAAGTTCTATTGAAGAAGGCGCTGGTCCCGGCCGCTTTCGCCGCCTGCTGCCTGCCGCTGCTCTGGCTCGGCCTGCAGCTCGCGCTGGGCGGCCTGGGCGCAAACCCGATCGAAGCGCTGCTGGACGACCTGGGGTACACGGCCTTCGTGCTGCTGGCGCTGACGCTCGCCTGTACGCCCGCGCAGAAGTTGCTCGGCTGGAACTGGCCCATCCGGATCCGCAAGCTGCTCGGCGATTTCTGCTTCTTCTACGCCAGCCTGCACCTGCTCACGTACGCGGTGCTCGATCAGGGCTTCGACTTCGGCGCCATCGCGACCGACGTGCTCAAGCACAAGTTCATCTTCCTGGGGATGGCGACCTGGCTGCTTCTGCTGCCGCTCGCGGTCACCTCGACGCAGGGCTGGCAGCGGCGCCTGGGGTTCCGGCGCTGGAAGCGGCTGCACGGCGTCGTATACCTGGCCGGAGGATTGGCGAGCTTCCATTTCCTCCTCCGGTTCAAGACGCCGCGGCTGGAGACGATCGCATGGATGGGGACAATCGCGGCGCTGCTGTTGATTCGGGTCATAGACGCGGCGCGCAAGCGCGCGAGGATGGTAGAGTCGCCTTGAAATGTCCCGCGCCGCCAACATCCTGATCGTCGACGATGACGCAAATTTGCGACAGAACATCCATTTCATCCTGGAGAAGGGTGGGATGAAGTCGTCGATGGCCTCCTCCGGCGAGGAGGCCATCCAGCGGATGCGGACCACCGCGTTCGACCTGGTGCTGCTCGACGTGCAGATGCCGGGCATGGGCGGTCTCGAGGCGCTGCGGATCATGCGGGAACGGCACCCCGACGTCGGCGTGATCATGTGCTCGGTGCTGAAGGACATCGCCGTCGCCGTCGAGGCGATGCACGCGGGCGCCCTCGATTACATCACCAAGGACTTCTCGCCTGCGGAGCTGATCGCGCGGGTACGCAAGACCCTGGCGCAGCTCCGCGCCGGGCGCGAGCTGGAGCGGCTGCACGACGTGGAGGCGACGCACGTCGGGCGCCCCTTGGTGATGGGCAGCTCCCCGCGGATGCGCGCGGTGGTGCAGGTGGCGGAGAAGATCGCCGCCAAGCCGGTCACGGTGCTGATCACCGGGGATAGCGGCACCGGCAAGGAGGTGCTGGCCCGCTACATCCATGCCCGGAGCGACCGCAAGACCAGTCCCTTCGTCGCCGTGAACCTCCCCGCCGTCCCCGCCAACCTGGTCGAGAGCGAGCTCTTCGGGCACGAGCGGGGCGCCTTCACCGGCGCGGACAAGCAGAAGCTCGGCAAGTTCGAGCTGGCGAACGGCGGCACCTTGTTCCTCGACGAGATCGGCGACCTCGCCCTGGATCTACAATCGAAGATCCTGCGCGCGCTCCAGGAGCACGAGATCGAGCGGGTGGGCGGGGAGAAGCCCATCCAGCTCGACCTCCGCGTGATCTGCGCGACCAACCGCGACCTGGGACAGCGGGTGCAGGAGGGGAAGTTCCGCGAAGACCTGTACTGGCGGCTGAAAGTGGTCCCCATCGAGCTGCCGCCGCTGCGGGAACGGCGCGAGGACATCCGCGACCTGGCGCAGCACTTCCTCGCCCGCACCGCCGCCGAGCACGGGCGGACGCCGCAGACGCTATCGGAAGGCGCACTGCAGCTGCTCGATCGATATCGCTGGCCCGGCAACATCCGCGAGCTGGAGAACATCATGGCGCGGATGGCGGTGGTCTGCGACTCCGAGATGATCGAGGAGTCCGACCTGCCGTACGACTTCGCGCTTACGGCCAGCGCCACGCCGGAGGCCGAGAGCGAGGTCCAGAGCCTCGATGCCGCCATCCTCGCTTTCGAGAAAAGCTTCCTGCGCAAGGCGCTCAAGCGAAACCAGTGGAACCGCAAGAAGACGGCCGAGCAGCTCCACATCGGCTACTCGACGCTGAAGGCGAAGCTCAAGACCTACGGCATCGTCGCAGGCGCGGACGGCGACGACGACTGAGGGCCGTTCACCGGCAACGAGAGCCGGAAGGTGGTCCCCTCGCCGGGTTTGCTCTTCACCGAGATGGCGCCGCCGTGGGCAGCCACGATCCGGCGTACGTTCGGCAGACCCATTCCCAGGTGCACGCCGCTGCGCTTCGTCGAGGAAAACGACTCGAACAGCGTGGCGATGCGATCCGGAGGGATCCCGGCGCCTTGATCCTCGACGGCGAGCATCGCCCGGCCATCGCTCCGGTCCACGCGCAGGCAAACCCGGGAGCCGGGCTTCGAGGCCTCGATCGCGTTGCGGGTCAGGTTCAGCGCGGCGCGCTCGAGCAGGTAGCGGTCGCCCCTCACCCAGAGCTCGGAGGCGGCCCGCTGCAGCTCCAAGGCGACGTTGGCCTCGCTGGCATATCCTTGAGCGCCGGCGAGGACGCTGTCGGCGAACGTATTGAGCTCGATGGGAAGGAAGTCCTGCGGTTTGGCCTCGCGTGTGAGATCGGAGAAGTCGGTCACGAAGCGGCGCAGCGTGGCGACCTCCGAGGCAAGCGATTCGCGGATGCGCGGGAGGTAGTCGGGATCGTTCATCGCCGCGAGCTGCTCGATCTGGCGCAAGATGGTGAGGCGGTGCCCCAGGTCGTGGGTGACTCCCGCGGCGATCTTGCCGGCGGTGCGGAAACGCTCTTCGAGCTCGAGGGCGGCGAGCATGCGGCGGACCAGGACGTAGCCGATGGTGATCGAGAACAGCAGCGTCACCGCCGCGCCGAATGCGAGCAGCCCGAGCGCTGTCCGAGCCCCCCGCAGCGCTTCCTCCGCGGGCTGCTCGACGGCGATGGTCCAACCCAGAGCGGGCAAGGATGCCCAGCCGGCGAGGACGTCACGGCCTTCGCCGTTCCGCAGCCGTGCCGGCGCGGGAGTTCCGCTGCTGAGCGCTACAGCCAGCGGCGACTCCGCGACTGGTTCACCGCTGAGCACCGCGGCCCGCATCGGTCCGGCTCCCGCGGCGAGCAGCCTTCCAATGCGGTCGAACGCGAGCGCGTACCCCTGCTCTCCGACGCGGATGCGCTGGACTTGCCGCTGCATCTCGAGGAGATCGAGCGTCGTGCAGAAGGCGCTGCCTGGCTTTCCGGAGGGAACACAGACGTCCATCGCGGGCGACAACTCGGCGATGTAGGTGTCTGAAGCAACCTCGGTTCCGCGCAGCGCGGCGGCGATCTGGTCCGCCTTGAGTGCTCGCGGCCAGGCAGTCCGCGGTGTCTCTGTCGAGACCAGACGGACCTTCCCGAGGCTCGGGGCATCCAGCGACACGTCAATGAGCCGGCGTGGCGCGTCGGGCTGGTTGCCCACGGCCATTCCGACCGCACGGAGCATCTCGCGCTGCTGCGCGATGTACGTGGCAATCCGGGCGGCGGCTTGCTCCGCGATGGCCTGCAGGGCTTCCTGCGATGAGCGCTCGCCCCGCTGACGGACGATCTGGAGTCCAAAGACCGCGAGAATGAGCAGCGGCAGCACCCCGGTGGCGGCCACCAGCGCCGCGAGCAGCAGGGCCATGCGCTGGCGTGTCACTGCGCGACCTCCCATTCCGGTAGCGTCTCGAGAAGATCGTAGGGTCCGAGCACGGGGTTCTTGATCTTCACGTCGGCGACGGCGAGATGGACCCGGGTGCACACGAACGCAGCGGGTGGATCTTCGCGCAGGGCGGACTCGGCAGCCCGCCAATCTCCCTCGTCGACGGCCCGATCGAAGGCTGGATTCGAGTACCCAACCAAATTGTACGGAGCCCCGGTACGCCACACGAGCGCCATGGCACTCGGAGGCCACCGCAGCGGGCGCACCGCGACGAGATCGAAATCGTGGCTCTTCATCCGGGCAACCAAATCCTGCGGCGCCAGATGTAAGACTTCGCCGCCGCGGTCGCCGAGAGCGCGCCGGGCGGCGAGCGCGAGGCGCTCGAACGGACCCCAGCTGAGCACACGAAGAACGGGGCCGGCAGCTACAACGCCATCGCCGTCGGATGTCCCACTGCTCTCTGCACACTCGCCGCTACCGTACGCGAGCTCGCGGACGCGTTGCGTCTCGAGGGCCCTCGCGAGCTGAACCCTTTCGCTACGAGGCAACGCGACGTTGAAGGCGATGACGTCTGTGGACCTGCCCGTGCCATGGATGACCTGCAAGGAAGGAACGCCCCGAAAAAACTCCAGCCACCTCGATTCCAGATCGGTGATCAGGTTCGCGTCGCCCTTGAGCGTATGCGCGAACGCATCGCGGGGAGTGGGGTGCGCGATGACGCGCACGTCGTTGACGTGGCCGGCCTGCGGAGTCCTGCGGATGAGCCGTAGCTCCGTCTCCGTCTGGGAAACGACCGCAAACGGCCCGCTCCCGACGAACTTGCCGCCTGATTCACGGAAAATGCGGGCCTCGAGCAACACGGCGTCAACGGGCAGTCCGGTATCCACCGGCGCTACGATCAGCCCGCCATCGGATTGAATCGCTTGAAGACCGCCAGCGCGCAATGACCGGACGACATCCTCTTCGGTGACGGGGCTACCGTCACTGAACGTGGCGTCGCGGCGCAGCTCCACACGAACCCGCTGACCGGAGAGCCGCTCGACACGGGCAGCGAGGCCTGGCTTCAGCTGACCTGTCGCATCCAGGCTGAACAGCCTCTCGAACACCCATGGCAGCGCTATGGACGCGAGGGAAGACTCATTGCCTCCGGTGGGAGCGAGCTCGCCCAACGGCCCCCACACGGCAATCCTGAGTACGAACACCTCGCGTCCCGGCGGAGCCGTGCAACCGACGACGAGGATGAGCAACAGTAGCCGGCGCACGCTGCGCTTCACCTTTCGCAGCGTCGCTCCCCGGAGTCAACCCGGGAAGCGGAACATTCTCTAGGCGACCGGTGGGCTCAACACGACCATGCCGCAGGCTACGGGGGTACGAACAGACTTCCTCTTCGAGCGATTGATCTTCATTGGAATCTCCTGTTTCTGGTCACGCTGCTTCGGTGCACTGCGGGAATTCCGCGAGGTAGCGGTGGACGACGCTCTCGCGGAAACTCGACTCGAACATGTCCTTCTTGCAGGCCACCTCGTCGCGGCGGCCGGTCTTGAGGTACTTGCCGCCCAGGCACCCGCCGACGCAGACCGGCAGGTACGGGCAGTCGCCGCACTTCTCCCAGGGCCGGAGCTCGAGCAGCGGAGCAACCTTCTCCGGCGCCTGCGAGGCGACCTGTGCCACCTCGAGGCCCGGGAGTCCGGCCACCACGGGGCACTTGTAGACGCGGCCGTCGGGGTCGATGGTGTAGTTGTTCTTCCAATGTAGCTCGCAGGGCCCGAGCAATCCTTCGAGCGTCGTTCCCTTGTGCGCCGCCGGGGTCAGCTTGCGCCGCTCGATGGACTTGTTGAGCTGGACCAGCGTCCGGGTCTCCTGCTTCTCGCTGCACCCGGTGCAGGTCCCATTGCTCAGCTGCTGCGTATCGACCATCGGCCGGAACTGCACGCCTGCGAGCAGCCGCGCCACCCCGACCTCCTCGAACCGGTCGAGCAGTTTCTCGAAGGACGCCGCCTGGTCCGGGAAAAAGTGCCCGCCGATGAAGACCTTGCAACCGGCGCGGGCGAGCGCCACGACGTTGTCGAAGATGATGTCGAAGGTGCCCCGGCCGTCGCGGTACACGCGCATGCGGTCGTGCGTTTCCCGATCGCCGTCGAGCGTGATCTGGAATGCGCCCGGCCCGAACGACTCCATCCGCTTCGCGAAGTCCACGTCGAGGTGGATCGCGTTGGTGGTCATCTGCCACTGGAACGTGCCGCCGCGGGCCTTCATCGCGGCCGAGAACACCTCGGCCGTGCGCAGGCAGTAGTCCTTCCGGGTGGTGGGCTCGCCTCCGAAGTAATGCACGTGCAGCGTGCTCAGCCCGCGCTCGTCGACCTGCCGGAGGATCCATTCCAGGGTCGCGTCCTCGGTCGGCGAGGACATCTTCGTGAACGCGGGGTGCTCCTTCTGGAAGCAGTAGTTGCAGGCGAGGTTGCACTGCAACGTCGGCATCAGGGTCACGTACATGGTGCCGGGGATGCCTTCGCGCGCCTTGTCGAGATGCGCCCGGACGCGCGCATCGTCTTCGGCACGCTCGCGGACGAGGAAACCGTCTTCGCGCAGGATTTCCTGGCTTTCGCGTTCTTCCGCGGTCGCGGGCTCCTCTCCGGCACCCCAGCGCGTCAAGGCGCCCAGAGTGAGGTCGTCTACTCCTGCGTATCGATCTTCGAGCACGTTGTAGAGGACGTGTTCGCCCGGCCGGATTCCCTCATACGTGACGGTGAATCGGGACAACTGCATTGTTCAGCTGCATACGCAATCACAGTGCCATACCTGTCCCGCCCTTTCCCCACAGAGGTGACGAGCCAGCTTTCCAGCCGCGGGCCAGCGTTCCGGCTGTGCCTCGTGGCTCAGAAACTGGCTCGCTGCACGCGCTCGAACGCGGGGACGATCCCGTTGCGAGCTCGCCGACGCCCTCTGTAGCGACCACAGATCAGGACGACGGGCCAGAACATGGGCTCGAACGGCCAGTTTCCGGGCCACGGTTTTGGCGCGCGACTTGCTCTACTTGCCGGCGTGACCCAGCAAAAGATCATCGCGGTGCGCCACCTCCGCGCAGGAGGGCGCTTGATCCCCGTACAATTCTCCCGCAACGCGGGGGGTTCGGTTGCAGGCCAGGCCGTGCTCAGCGCTCAGGACACGCCCATCGTCGACGGGCCTGATCCCGAGGCGGTGCTGGCCGTCCTGAGGGACGTCATCGACGGCCTGCTCCTGGCCAGAAGCACCGCCTAAGGTACAGCCGAGGCGGTCTTATCCGCCTTGGTTGGACCTGCGGAGGCGGCGCGTGGCCGCGATGCCGAGGACGATTCCGGCGAGCAGCGCCACGGCGAGAAGGATCCAGACCACCTTGCCGTGGATGGTTTCCCCATGCTCGATGGCTTCTGCGCTGGGGAGCAGCGAGCCGGCCCATGAATAGAGGATGACCCCCGGCGCCATCCCGATCGCAGTGCCCAGCACCACGTGCCGCAGGCGCATCGGCGTCAGACCCATCACCGCGTTGCTCGGGGTGTAGGGCAGCAGCGGCGAGAGCCGCACCAGGGTGACCGTGAACAGACCGCCCTCCGCCGCGAGATCGGCGAGCGCGCGCGCCTTCGGACGGTCGAGCAGCGCTTGCGCCGCGGCTCCGCGTCCCACTGAGCGGGCGACGGAGAACGCCGTCGCGGCGCTCGCGACCGCTGCCCCGAGCGAGATGAGAAATCCCCAGGTGCCGTAAAGCCAGCCGCAGGCCACGACCAACGGGATGATCGGAACCAGCAGCAGCGAGAGCAGGTAGATGGCGGCGAAGGTGGCCAGGCCGCCCGGCCAGCCCAGATCATGCAGGGCCTTCGCGCCTTCGACGATCCAGCGCAGCAGCGGAAGCTGCCGGACCAGCGCGTAGAGCCCGAGGAGGATCGCTACCCCCGCCAAGACGCGGGCGGCCTTTCGCAGCGGCATCTACGGTTTCTTGAACAGAGGGTCGTCGGCGAGTTGAGCGTGCGTCTCGGCGCGTGCTTCCGCCTGGAGGGCTTCCCATTCGCGCCGCTCAGCGTCGTCCATCCGGTCGAGCGCGAAGTTGAGTCGCGCCCGCGCCTTGACCGCGCGCGTCCTGGCTTCCTGCCCCTCTGCCTTGCCCTGCGCCAGCAGATCGGCGGCCTCCAGCGGAGCAAGCCCGGCGGTGCGGGCACGCTCCTGCTTGTCCTCGGCAAGCCTCTGCGCCGCCTCCGCCTCCTCGTGCTGCTGGCGCGCTTCGAAGGCCATCTGCTGCGCGGCTGTCTTCACCCGGCCAGCACCCGACTGCTTCGCGCGCGCATCCTGCTGTGCGCGCGCCTGCGCCGCCAAGTGCTGCATCCTGAGGATCAGCTCGTCGGCGTCGTCCGGCATGCGTCGAGCATACACCTGCTAATCTCGCCCGGTGTTCTGGATCGCCGGCGGCCAGCTCGCGGACCCCACGCCACGCAAGGGCGCGCTGCGCATCGAGGGCGGGAAGATCGCCGGCAAGGCCGCGACAGCTCCCCGGACGGCGAAGATCGTGGATGCGGACGGGCTGACGATCGTCCCTGCGCTGGTCGACGCGCACGTTCACCTGGCGGTCGCCGGGGATCCCGCGCTGGTATGCCGGGAGCTGGTGCGCCGGGGAATCGTCGGCGTCCTCGATCTCGGCGCCCCCGAGCGGCGGTTGCCCCTCGACCATCCGCCCTTGCGCATCCGCTTCTCCGGGCCGCTGCTGACCGCGCCTGGGGGATATCCGACCCGGTCCTGGGGCATGAACGGGGAAGGCCTCGAGGTGGCCACCGCGGATGAAGGGCGCGGCGCGGTGCAGCGGCTGGCCAGAAGTGGCGCCCGATTCGTGAAGCTCGCGCTGGATCCGCGTTTTCCGCTCCTGGCCCCCGACGTCGCGCGGGCTGCCGCGGACGAGGCGCATCGGCTGGGGCTCCTGGTTGCCGCGCACGCGCTGGAAGCGAGCTCGGTGCGCCTCGCCCTCGACGCCGGCGCGGACGTGCTCGCGCACACGCCGCGCGATCCGCTGCCCGCGGATCTCATGGCCCGGATGAAGGGCAAGTGGGTCATCTCCACGCTCCGCGCGTTCGCGGTGGCGCCCGAACGGTTGCGCGCGCTGAAGGAAGCCGGCGCGCGCGTGGCGTATGGCACCGATCTGGGCAATCAGGACACCGCGCCCGGGGTCGACGCGCGGGAGCTGGCGCTGATCGATGACGCAGGAGTGAATTCGCTGACCGCCGCGACCGCCGAGGCGGCGTCGCTGCTCGGATTGCCGGACCTGGGGAGCCTCACGGTCGGGTCCTCGGCGAGCTTGCTCGCCGTGCGCAGCCTGGTGCCGGCGGATCTTGCGGCGCCGGAGTGGGTGATGCTCGACGGCAGGAAGATCGTCTGAACAGCGGGCTCAAGCGGGCTGGAGCCGCAGCAGGGTGATCTCGGCGGGCGCGAACACGCGCATCGGCGGGCCCCAGAAGCCGGTGCCGCGGCTGACGTAGAGTTGGGACTCGCCCCGGCGGTGCAGGCCGGCCAGATAGGGCTGCGCCAGCGCGACCAGCCAGGAGAACGGCCAGATCTGCCCGCCGTGCGTGTGGCCGGAGAGCGTGAGCGGCACGCCCCGCTTCGCGGCTTCGGCGAACTGGCGCGGCTGGTGGGCGAGCAGGACCAGCGCTCCTTCGGGATCGCGTCCGTCCAGCGCCTTGGCGAGGTCTGGCGCACCGGTCGGATCCTCGATCCCGGCGAGCTCCAGGCCTGGCGCCACTTCGACCCGCTCGTTGCGAAGCGGTCGGACGCCCAGCGAGGGAAGGTGCGCGTACCATTCCTCGACGCCGGAGTAATACTCGTGGTTCCCGGTGACGAAGTAGACGCCGCGCTGCGCGTCGATCTTCGCCAGAGGGGCCACGTGCTCGCGCAGCTCGTGCACGCGGCCGTCCACGAGATCGCCGGTGATCGCCACCAGGTCGGGCGCCAGCTGGCGGATCTGTTCCACGACGTGCGCGACCCAGTCCTTGCGCAAGAGCGGCCCGACGTGGACGTCGGAGATCTGCACCAGGCGAAAACCGGCGAGCTGTTGCGGCAGGCCGCGCAGCTTCACGTCGAGCTGCTTGATCTGGATGCCGCCGAGCGCGCTGCGGATGCCGACGGCGGACAGCCCCGCGACCACCGCGCCCACGCCCACGGCGACCGTTCGCGCGAGGAGGATCCGCCGCTCGGGGTCGGGCTCGGAAGGGCCGCGGTACCGCGCGACGACGAACGCCACCAGGCGGGCCAGGTCCGCCAGGCCGAAAAAGGCGACCAACAGGAAACCTACGCCCATCCAGATGAACGCGACCCAGATGGCCGGCCGGGCGAGAGATCCCGGCAGCAGGCGCGCGGCGAAGAGAGTGGCAGGCATCGCCACCCCGAGCGCCACGATGGTCACGGTGAGGACGCGCGCCCAGGCCTCCGGCAGCTGCGGGTCGCGCACCAGGCGTGCCCAGAGATAGTAGTGCATCCCGCCAACGAGGCAGAGCGCAACGGCGACGAATACGAGAAAGGGGAGCAGGCGCGGCACCCCGGAAGGATGCCTCAACTCATGCTTCGGTGCGCAGGAGCGAGGCGAGCCGATCCTGGTCCAGGCGGACGCGAAGCACCTTCTCCTGCGTCACCATGACGCTGCCAGGCGCGCTCCCCGTCGGCTTGCGCAGGTGCTTGCAGCGCGTCCAGGCCACTTCCACGCCTTCCTGGCCCCGCGCGGAGGAGAAGTGCGCCGCGAGCAGCGCCGCATCGCCCAGCGCTCGCGGATCCGGCGATTCGCCTGGCCCGGGCACGACCACATGGGCGCCTTGCATGCCCCGCGCGTGCAGCCAGAGATCGTTGCCGCGCGCCACCCGGAGCGTGAGCGTGTCGTTGTCGCGCGCGCTGCGCCCGACCAGGATGGGCGCTCCGGACTGCGAGATGAACTTCCGGTACGGGAGCCGCGGCGCTGCCTGCGCCTTGCGGCCCGGCGCGGCCGCCGGCGCTTCCGCTTCCACCGCGGCGAGTTGGCCCGCGTCCTGGGCGGATTCGGCCCGCGCGAGCAGCGACTCCGCGCGCGACAGCTCCTCCCGGACCTCGGTCCGGCGCGACTCGATGCGCTCCGCCGCTGCCTGGTAGCGCTTCGCGCGCCGAAGCCATCGCTGTGCATTCTCCGCAGCGCTCAGCGCCGGATCGAGCGCAATCGGAACTTCCGCGGGACGGCCCTCTTCGTCTACCCGCGACCAGTCCGGGACGCGCGCCTCGCGGGCGCCCCGCGGCAGGCGGGATGCGACGGGCAAGAGCAGCTCCGCGCGCGCACGCTCCGCGCCCGCCCTCACCGCCCGCGCCGCGTCCTCCTCGACCGCCGAGAGCGTCCGCCGCAGCTTCTGCACGCGCGATCGCAGGCGGGCCACCAGCACCTTCCGGCGCGCTGCCACTCCCGCCTGCTCCTCGCGCGCGAGAGCGTCGCGCACCAGCTCCTCGCGCGCCTCCAGCGGCGGCGCGTCTCCCAGCGCCACCGCTTCGGCGGCCGGATAAGTGCTGCCGGGCCTTCGCTGCGCGCCCGAGGACGCCCAGAGGACCTTGGAGCTTGGGGCGTCGATCAGCAGCAAGGCTTCCTCGGCGATCAGGAAGCGATCGCCGAATGCAAGGCGCGGGAACGACGCGCTCCGGTCCTGCGGAACCACGAGGTCCGCTCCGGTCAGCTTCGCGCCTTCCAGTGCGTTGCGCAGCGTCCCCTGCGATCGCGGGGCGCTTTCGGCGGCGGTGGGTCGCTCCGCGGCTAGCGCCGCCATCCGCAGCCGCGCATCGATGACGGCCAGAGCTGACCGCCCCGGCACCCGGAGCTGGAGAACGCAGACCTGGGGCGAGGGGAGCCACAGCTTCTGCAGCGTCGCGCCCTGGAGCGCGCGAAGCTCGAGGAGCAGCCGCTTCCGATCGAGGTCGCTGATGACGGGGGGCACTGCAGGACTTCCGACTTCGGGACCGCGGGCGGCCTCTCGGAGTTCGGAGGCCGCCCGGAAAGCGTCCGGGCTACTTCTTGCGGGACTTCTTCCTCTTGGTTGACCGCTTCGCGCCCTTCTTGGCGCCCTTCTTCGAGCCCTTCTTCGCTGCCATCAGGTCCTCCTCCCGTCCCAATGTGTCGCTCCGGTGGAGCTTGCGTGCACGATACAGACGCGAATCCGAAGCGTCAAACATCCGGACGCACATCCGCACGCTTGAAGCAGGGCGGCTGCGGTCGCTAAAGTGCTTCGCAGCCATGCGGCAGCTCTCCCTCTTCCCCAGCGAGACGGCGCCAAAGTCGGAACCGCGCGTCGCGATCGCGCTCGACGTTCCCGACAAACCCTCGCGCATCCACCTCGTTCCGCACGGCGCCAGCCTGGTGCTCGCGACCCGGCTCTCCTCACTGCTCCGAGAGCCGGTGGAAGTGGAGCTGACCGACAACGCATGGACGATGGTGAGCTACCGCCGGGTGCAGGGCCGCTTGCGCTTCCGGCTCCACCATATGTTCGCAAGTGCGCACGAGCCGGTGATGCGCGCGCTCGCCGGCTTCACCGGCCGCAACCGGCGCGCCCACGGCCGCGCCATCGACGAGTACGTCCGCCAGAACCGCGAGCTGATCAAACCGGCGGCGCCGCGGCCAGAGGCTCCGCTGTCCCCGCGCGGCCGCGTGCACGATCTGGGCGACATCTACGCCGTCCTGAACTCGCGCCACTTCGATGGCGCCGTGCGCGCCCGGATCGGGTGGGGCAGGCGGAGCCCGTCCGGCCGGCGCCGCTCGATCAAGATGGGCGTGTACTTCCATGACCAGAAGGTCATCCGCATCCATCCCGCCCTCGATGACGGGCGGGTCCCCCGCTACTTCGTGGAGATGGTCGTATTCCACGAGATGCTCCACCAGATCCATCCGCCCGAGGTCGACCGGGCAGGACGGCGGATCGTGCACGGTCCCGAGTTCCGCGCCGAGGAGCGCCGGTATCCCGGCTACCAGCGGGCGCGCGCCTGGGAGAAGGCGCACCTGCATCTGTTGCTGCGGCAACGCTCCTGAGATCGCCAAACCTGCGCCCGTTGCGCGGCCAAGCTACGTTCGCGGCGCCTTGCTCCGCTCGCTTCTCGCCTTGCTGCTGCTCGCCGCCTGCGCGACGCCATACCAGCCGTTCGAAGGTCGCCCGGTCCTGGCGGAAATCCGCTTCGAGGGAAACAGCAGCTTCTCCGGCGGCGAGATCCTGAAGCACATCGCCACGGTCCCGACCAGCGGCTTCTTCAGCAAGACCGCGCGCTACTACGACCCGGACCTGTTCACGATCGACACCAAGCGGATCGTGCGCTGGTACAACGAGCAGGGCTTCTACGAGGCCAAGGTGGAGAACGTGCAGGAGGAGCGCGACGACAAGGGTCGCGTCATCCTGGTCGTCAAGATCAAGGAGGGCTCGAGAGCGATCATCCGCAAGATGGATTACCTCGGCCTGGACGCGGTCCCATCCGGCGAGATGAACGACATCAATGACGCGCTTCCCATCCACCCGGGGGACCCGTTCACCGAGGAGGGCTACGAGAAGGCCAAGGAAGTGCTGGTCGAGCAGCTGAAGGAGCACGGCTTCGCGAAGGCCCAGCTGCGCGGGCGCGTAGAAATCGCTCCGCTGGAGGGGGCAGCGCACGTGATGTTCGATTGCCAACCCGGCGCGCGGTATACGTTCGGGGGCGTCGACGTCTCCGGCAACCGGCGCGTTTCCGCCGAGGACATCGCGAACGCAACCGGCATCCACCGCGGAGATCGCTACAGCCCCCAGGCGCTCGCGCTCGCGCAGCAGCGCGTCTACAACCTCGGCACTTTCTCGGGCGTGCGGGTGGGCGTGGAGCCGCTCGGAGACAGTCCGGTGGCCGACGTGCGCGTCAACGTTCGCGAGGCGCCGTTCCACACGGTGAGGCTGGGCATCGGCGGCTCCGCCGAGCAGACGCGCTGGGAGCTGCCGCGGCTGCGCGCGGATTACACCAACCGTTCGCTGTTCGGCGGGCTCCGGCGCCTGGAGCTGTCGACCGTCGTCGGATACGCGTTCGTGCCCAGCGCGCTCCCGACCGAATACGATCCTTCTCAGTCGGGCATTGCCACGCAGAACAGCGCGCAGGTGACGGTGCCGAACGTGTTCCGGCCGGGACTCGACTGGGTCACCCGCGCCGAGTTCGCGCGCGAGGTGCAGCAGGGGTTTTCCTACGACGACGTGGCGGGTCGCATCGGCCTGATCTACCGCCGCGGATCGCACTCGGTCGGCGGGTCTCTGAACTTCGTCCGGTACTTCAACGTGAAGTTGCAAGGGCTTACAGGGACGCAAAACCTGATCAACGTCTCCCCCAGCGCGGGCATCGTCCAGCAGTGCACCGCGGGTTGCACGCTGACGTATCCCGAGCTCCGGTACGTCTTCGACGGCCGCGACAACGTGATCGAGCCGACCCAGGGGTTCTACGCCTCCATCGACCTCCAGCAGACCCTGAAGCCCGGCTCGTTCAGCTATTTCCGGATCAACCCGGAGGTCCGGGCCTACGCGCCGGCGACGCGCTACGCGGTGCTGGCGATGCGGGCCATCTACGGCGGTCTTTTCCCCGAGAACGGCAGTGGCCCGCAGTTCAGCCCGTTCACCCAGCGGTTCTTCTTCGGCGGACAGAACGAGCAGCGCGGCTATGCTCCCCTGCGGCAGGGACCCAAGTATGGCGCCGTCCCCGTATGCGATGTCACTAAACCCCCATGGCTAGTCCCATGCACGCCGTTCGCCACGGTGGCAGTCCCCCGAGGCGGCAATGCGGCGGCCCTGGTGTCCGCTGAGCTGCGCATCCACGCCGACTGGATCCTGAACCATCTGGGCATCGTCACCTTCGTCGATGCCAGCAGCGTCGGAGACGAACCCAAGCGCCCGATCGGGGTCGGCCTCGAGGTGGCCGTGGGCCTCGGGCTTCGCTACATCACTGCGTTCGGGCCCATCCGGCTCGACGTCGGGTGGTTGGTCAATCCCAGGGACGTCGTGACGGATCCGGTCTTCGGGACGGATCAAGGCGGAAAGCAGGTCCTGGTGGTGGCGCCCACGCGCGTGTCGAGTCACTGCCCCGACAACACCCCCGGGTGCATCAAGGAGACCCGTTGGGCCTTCCACATCACCCTCGGTGAGGCTTTTTAGCTACAACGTCGACTGTTCCAGAGTGCATTCCAGGTGCGGGCCGACGTCTGTATGAGAAGACTTCTCCGACAGTGACCGAGCACCCGCCAGAGCCGAGCTACCAGCCGCCGTCGCCTCGATTAGAGCCGCGACGGCGGAAGCGCCCCGCGCTGCGCGTTCTCCGGATCGGCATCCTCTCGCTGCTCGGCTTCTTGTTGCTTGCGATCCTGGCGGCGGTCGTCTGGCTGCACACCGGCAGGGGCGCCGAGGAGCTGGGGCGCTACGTCGCCAACGAGGCCCGTACCGCCATCCAGGGGGACCTGCGGATCGGCGCCATCCACGTCAGCGGCTTCCTCCGCATCTGCGTGGACGGCGTGGACCTGCGCGACCCGGACGGCCACCGCGTGCTCAGCGCGGAGCGCGCGTGCGTCCGGATCCAGCCGCTCGCGCTCAAGGCGCACCGGATCGTCCTCACCGAGGCCAGGCTGGAGAAGCCCTGGATCGAGATCGCGAAGGTCCCCGGGACCGCCGAGACCACTCTCCAGCGCGCAATCCAGCCGCGCAAGCCGCCGCAGCCCGGCGGCGGACCGTTCGAATGGAGCGTCGACGTGCGCAGCCTGGAGCTCCGCTCCGGTTCCGTCACCGTACGACCCGAGCTGGGCGCGGATGCGACATTCTCGCTGCGGGACCTGGACGTCGGACAGGCGCGTGCCTACTACGGGGCGGATTCCGCCGCCGCCGCGCTGAAGCTGTCCGCCCTCCTGTCCGCCCCCGGAGAGGCGCCGATCGCGCTCGAGCTGGACGTCCGGCTCGACGGCGCCGCGGCGACCGGGACCGTCGGCCTCCAGGCGCTTCGCCTGAAGCTCGGGGGGAGCGGGTTCGCCGCGAGTGGTTCGTGGGATCTCGGGCGGCAGGCCGGGGAGGTCCGGCTGCGGGACGTGGTGCTGCTGCCGCAGGATCTTGAGCTGGTCATGCCCGGAGCGGAGCTGGGAGGTCCGGTGCGCGGGGAGGCCGATCTGAAGAGCGACGGCAAGACCGCCGGCCTCGACCTGAGGCTCGAGGGGGGCGGTGGCCGGATCGGTGCCAAGCTCACCGCGACCTTGGAGAAGAGTCCGGTCTGGGATCTCCAGCTGTCCGCCGACAAGGTCGATCCCGGAGCGCTCTCGGCCCGCGCTCCCAAAGGGGAGGTCACGGGGCGCCTCTCGCTGCACGGAAAGGGCAAGCCGCGCTTCGACGTGCATGGGGTAGAGGGCGAGCTCCGCGGCGCCGTCCATGTCGGACCCGCGCAGCTGGACCGCGTGGGCCAGGTGGTCGCCGACCTGGATGCGAGCCTGCTGGGACGATACGCCATCATTCGCGCCTTCACCGTCACTGCGCTCGGACTGAAGATCGAGGCGCACGGCGCAGCCGCATACGACGAGCTCTCTCTCGATGTCGACCTGCGCGCCGAGGACCTCGCCCACGTGGGCCGCGCCATCGGCGCCATCACCCGCCAGCCCTCCTTGCCCATGGCCGGCTCCGCTCACCTGGCCGCGCGCGTGACCGGCGCGCCGCGCACGCCGAACGCCTCCCTGCGGCTACGCGCGCCCAGGTTCCGCTGGGGCGGCACGCTGGATGCCGACGGGCTCGCGGTGGACGGTACGCTGAGCGGGCCCCTGGAAAGACCCGATGGCTCGCTCCACGTGGTCGCGCGGCGGCTCTCCGCCAGCGGCATCGACCTGGGCGCGCCTCGCGCCGACGTCAAGCTGGAATGGCCGCTCGCGCATCTGCGCATCGATGCCGCCGTCGCCGGCGGAAACGTTCAGCTCGCCGGTGACGCGAAGATCGACGACGACAAGGACGGCCTCTTGCTCTCGAACTTCGTGGTGGCCTGGCCGGGGAACACGCTGCGCCTCGCGCGCGACGGAATCGTGCGCTTTCGCAACGAGCTGGTGCTCGAACCGATCGACCTGGTCGGCGAGCACGGCAGCGTGCGGCTGCAGGCGCAGGTGCAGCCGCCGCCCGGGCGGATCGACGCGGCCGTCGTGGTCACGAAGTTCGAGCTCGACCGGCTTCCCCAGTTCGCGATGCCCAAGGACCTCGAGCTGCGCGGCGTGCTCGACGCCAACGCAGTGGTGCAAGGTCCGCGGTCCAGACCGGACATCGACGTCCGCGCCGACGTCCGCGGAGCCGGTGCCCGACCCGCCGGCGATCTGGTGGTCGACGCGCACGCGCATGCGCACGTGCACCAGGGCATCCTGGACACCGATGGCTGGTTGGCCGGAAGCGGCGTCCTTCGCCTCGACTTCGAGGGCAAGCTCCCCGTGCAGGCGATCGCGGCGCAGCCGCCCAATACGCCGGTGCAGTTCAACGCGCGCCTGGCGCAGCTCGATCTCGCCCGGTTGGCCCAGACGGCGAAGGTCCCTGCGCTCCTGGCGCACAAGGCCCGCGGCCTGATCGATGCGCGAATCGTGGCTACTGGAACGCTTGCTGCGCCGCGGGCGACCATCTCGGTCGACGCGCACGATGTCGGGACCGACAAGCTCCAGCAAATGGATGCGCGCACGGGCTTGCTGGTCGAGAAGGGCACGGCGGCGCTCGACGCATCCCTGATGCTCGGCGGCGATCCGGCTCTGGGCCTCACGGCCCAGGCGCCGTTCGATCTCGCCCGAGCGCTGCGCGATCGGAGTTACTTCCGGGGCGCCCTGGACCGGCCGCTCAAGGCGGAGCTCGCGGTTACGCAGTTGCCGCTGGAAAAGCTCTCGAAGTCCGGACTGCTGCCGCCGGGCAGCGCTGGAAACCTGAGCGTCTCGGCGCGCCTGAGTGGGACCCCGATGCAACCAGCGCTACAGCTCAGCACGGCGGGGGAGAACGTGACGGTGGGTCGCGTGCACAGTCTTGCATTCCAAGGCGAGCTGACCATCGCCGACAAGGTGCGCGCGAGCCTGGGCGCGCAGTCGCAGGGCGACGTGGTCGCGAGCTTCCAGGCCGGGGCATCGCTCTCCGGAGCAGAGCTGGTGCAGTTGGCGCTGCGCCGGGGCGAGCGTGACGCGATCGCGCCGCTGCTGGACCGTTCGGTCACCTTGAACCTGGAAGTGCCTGGGCTACCGATTGCGCGCGCCTCGCAGCTCACTGGCCAAGCGGGTCTCGCGGAGGGGCGGCTCACGGGCCGCGTCGCCCTCTCCGGTACGCCGGCGCGCCCGCAGCTCACGGGGCAGGTCTCGATCCGCGACGTCACCTCGGAGCAGAAAAGGTTGGGCGCGGCGGACATCTCCGTGGAGGCGAGCTCGAGCGGCGCACTGGTGCACCTGGGCCTCGACCCTCCGGGTGGCGGCAACTTCCTCGGCAACGTGAAGGTGGATGCGGACCTGGGCGCGCGCGGGCTCCTGTCTCGCGGCGCGGCCTCCGTCCTGGACGGACGCCTCTCGGGCGACCTGCGGGCGCGCCAGCTCGATCTCGCCTTCCTCTCCGGCCTCTTTCCCAACCTGAGGCGCACGGGGGGCACGCTGGAGGGTGAGGTGAGCGTCGCCGGGACCGTCGCCAAGCCGGTGGGCCAGGGAGAGGCCCATCTCCGCCGCGGCTTGTTCGACGTGGTCGGGCAGGGCGTCGCCGAGGACGTCGGGATGGACGCGACCTTCTCGCCCAAGGAAGTGGTCATCGATCGCATCACTGGGACGATTGGAAACGGGACCTTCAGCGCCATCCTCGCCGCTTCGCGGCGGCCCCCTCCGGACGCCCCGCACTCCGACCGCATCGAGTTCACCGGCGAGGTGCACCTGGGCGACGACGAGTCCGTGCGCGGCCGCAAGGTACCGGGGACGGACCAGCCGCTCCATGCCGGCCCCGTGCCTTTGCGCCAGGCAGGTCAGGAGCGCGCGGACGTCTCCGGGGAGCTGGACATCTTCGGCGATTACGTCGACTCCCTGCTCACGGTCAATTCCAAGATTCCCAACGCGCAACTGGTGATCCGGCAGCTCCCGGACAAGAAGCTGCCTGGGTTGAAGGAGAACCCGGACATCATCCTCGTGCACCCCGGGGAGCGCCCGCATCCGCCGGGGCGCGAGCCGGAGGAGGTCGCTGCGGAGCTGCAGGCGCGGAAGACGGCGAAGTTCCGCATGCACGCCCACCTCGATCTCACCCATCTCTACGTCAAGGCCCCGGACTTCGAGTTCCCGGTCGAGAGCCAGATGAATTTCGACTATGACGCGCACCAGCCGGACAAGCCGACCGCGGACGGGACGGTGCACGTCACCCGAGGTTCCTTCACCGCGCTCGGGCGCCGGTTCCTCATCGACGACGCAAAGATCGTCGAGACCGGCGGCGACATCACCGATCCCGAACTGGACGTCAAGGCGCTCTACGACAACCCGCAGGCGAAAGTGACCATCGTCGTCACCGGCACGGCCAAGAACCCTCAGATCGACATGTCGTCGAACCCCCAGATGGATCAGGACCAGATCGCGTTCTTCCTCGCCACCGGGCGCATCCAGGCCCGCGCGACGCAACAGGCGAGCGGCGTCGATCTTTCCGGGGCGGCCACCAGCGTGGTGGGGAGTATCCTCTTCGGCCAGGTGCGCAGGGAGCTCGCCGACATCCTTCCGGTCGACGTGATCACGATCGATGCGGGCCCGAAGGGCGTCTCGGGGGCGAGTATCGGAAAGTACCTCGGAGATCGGATCTTCATCGGCTACCGGCAGCGGTTCACCGATACGCTCTACGAGAACACGGTCGAGGGCCATCTCGAATACGAGATCAGCCGCTCGCTGGCGGCGGAAATCACCATCGGCGACCGCACCAAGGACTTCTCCTTCCTCTGGTTCAAGGACTTCTGAACCTCATCGGCGGCGGACGCGGACCGCCCAGGCCAGTTTCGCCAGGCCTTTGAGCACCCGCGGGACGCGCCGGAGGAGCGCCGTGGAGGGCGCCCGCTTCTCCGCCAGCGCGATGGGGATCTCGCGCACGTCCCGACCCATGCGCTGGGCGCGGATCACGAACTCGCTGGCGAAGAGGTCGCGGTCGACGACGCAGGCCCGGGCGACGTCGACCAACCGCTCGCGGAGGAATGCCTTGAGGCCGTGCGTATCGGTCCCCCGGAACCCGGTCGCCAGCCGGAGCAGCAGCGTGATCGTTCGCGTGGCCAGGCGCCGCACGAAGGGCCGCGCATCGCTCGCGCCCTTCATCGCCTTCGAGCCCACCACCAGGTCGGCGCCCTGCTCGAGGAGGGGAAGGGCGCGCTGGTAGAATTCCGTGTCGCAGAGATCGATCTCGTCGCAGATCACGACCTTGCCGCGCGCTTCCAGGATGCCCCGCTTGAGCGCGCGGCCGTAGTTCGGCTTCTCCTCGTGCAGCCAGCGCACGCCGGGGACTTCCGCCGCAAGCTCCTCGAGGATCCGCAACGTCCCGTCCCGCGACCCGTTCTCGGCCAGGATCAGCTCGTATTGCCAGCCCAGCTGGTCGAGCTTCCGGCACAGCTCCACCGCCGCTTCACGGACGATGCGCGCCTCGTTGTAGACGGGAATGACGATCGAGATCATGCGAGGTTGCGGGCGGCTTCGCGTCCGGAGAGGAGCGCGTCCTCCATCGAGCTGTACTCCCACTTGCCGTACCGTCCGGCGAGCTGCACGCCATGCCCTTCGAAGTGGCGCTGCAGGGTGGCGCGGGCCTCGGCGTGTTCGTGATCGAAGAGGACGTACGCTACCGGGATGGTGCGCGCCCGCGAGAAGACCACTTGATCGCGGTCGATCAACCCGCACCGCTCCAGCCCCAGCAGCGCCTGCTCGATGAACCGCGCGGAATCCGGAGGCCCGCGATGGGCGAACTCGACGGCGAAGCTGCGGAAGCCCTTCGGCGCCAGCGTCGGGTTCACTTCCGAAGGCGAGCCGATGCGGTAGAAGGCGAACTGCTTCTCGGGGAAGTAGGCCCAGTGGAAGCGCTCGCCGCCGAGGTCCCGCGCGCCCACCTCGACCACCGTCACCGAGACGGCGCGGAGCCGCGCCGCCGCTTCGCGCACCTCGGCCGGGACGTCGGTGAGCAGCCGCGCGCAAGCCGGCAGAGGCGCGGTCAAGACCAGCCCGTCATAGGCCAGCTCTTCTCCCGAGGCGAGCCGCACGCGCCGCGCGCGCAGGTCCACGCCCTGCACTCGCGTGGAGAGCCGCACTTCGGCCCGCAGCTCCGACGCGATCCCGCGCGGCAGGGCCTCGATCCCGCCCTGCCGGGGGTACCAGAACGCGGCGTTGTAGCCCACGTCCTCGCGGGCCGGGCCAACCGCGCCGTTCATCACGTCCGCCAGCGACGGCCGCGGGATGAAGCGGCCACCCCATTCGGGCGAGAGCTGCTCGCAGGGAACCGTGTAGAGCTTCTCGTTGTACGGAAGCATGAAATGGCGGGCGAATCCCTCGCCCAGGTCGCGGAGGATGAACTCGGCCGCGTTCCGCAGCGGCCGCGCCCGCAGCTCCGCGCCGCCAGGACCCAGCGTCGCGTCGATGAAGCCCAGCACGCAGTCGGCGATGGTCCGCGGCGGCAGCCCATGAAGATGGAACTGGTAGGGAAAGGTCGTCCATACGCCTTCACTGTGGATCCGGGCGCGCCGCTGCACGTGGAGCAGGTTCCCGGCGAGCCACCGCTCTTCGATCGCTTTGCGTATCTCCGGATCGCGCGCGTGCAGCCAGTGGCCGGTCCAGTCGAAGGAAAAGCCATCGATCACGTCCGTGCGGCAGAGCCCGCCCAGCCGATCTTCGGCTTCGAGCAGCGTGCAACCCTCGCCCAGCTCGCGCGCGCAGGCCAGACCGGCGAGGCCGCCGCCGACCACGATGGCTCTCCCACCCCGGCGCATATCAGCACCCCGCCTCTACCACGAAACCGCTGGCGTTTCGTTGGCTGGCGCCGACCCCGATGCTAGCGTGACCGAAGTGTCATGAGCGAGATGCTGTCCAGCCTGGAGCACCTCGTCCGCAAACAGCCCTCGGGGACGGTGCTGTTCCGCGAAGGTGATCGCGGCCAGACCATGTACGTGATCCGCTCGGGCAAAGTGAACATATCCAAGCGGATCGGCGACAGCGAGATCACCCTTGCCGTTCTCGGGCCCGGCGAATTCTTCGGCGAGATGGCGCTGCTCGAGGGACTGCCGCGGTCCGCCGGAGCCACGGTAGTGGAGGAAGCGCTCCTGATCGAGCTGGGGCAGGGCGCGTTCGCCACGCTGGTGCGCAAGAACAGCGAGATCGCGCTGCGGCTGATGCGCCGCCTCAGCTCGCGGCTGCGCGAGGCGGACCGCCAGATCCACGCCCTGATGAGCCGCTCGGGGGCCGCGCGCGCACTCTCGATGGTGCGCAACCTCGGCGCGCCACCCGACGAGAAGGGACGCAGGATGCTTCCCGATGACCTCACGCCCGAGGCGGTGACCCGGCGGGTCGGGCTGGGTGGCGAGGAGGCCCGGCGCGTCGAGCGCGTCCTCGAGCGATCAGGCTTGCTGGTCCGGTTCGAGAACGGGCGCTGGGCGCTGGGACCCGAACAGCTGGTCCAGGACTTCCTGCTCTACATCGAGATGCAAGAGCAGTACGATCCGCTCGACCTGCACCAGCTCGCCGAGCTGGCAGGGCTGAACGAGCGCGATGCGGCGCAGATCGCCCGGCGCGTCCTGCAGGCCCGCCTCGCCGAGCGCCGCGGCTCGCAAGAAACGGGAGACGCCTACGGCACGTACCTCGCGCTCAAGCAGCGCTTCGAGTACGCGGAGGTCGACGCCTCGTGAAGATCTCCTGCCCGAACTGCTCCGCGGCGTACGAGCTGGACGACTCGCGCGTCCCGCCCTCTGGCCTCAACATCAAGTGCCCGAAGTGCAAGAACCCCTTCACCGTCCAGCGGCCGAAAGCGGAAGCGGCCAAGGCGGGCGGCAAGCCG
>Ga0209526_10000058_pt1 | contig 60338 bp, 54 predicted proteins | sample JacPinW_OM2H0_M1_FD_188566 | JGI IMG/M metagenome (GOLD analysis project Ga0209526, IMG submission 188566) | Forest soil microbial communities from Algoma, Ontario, Canada - Jack Pine, Ontario site 1_JW_OM2H0_M1 (SPAdes) (version 2) | ecosystem: Environmental > Terrestrial > Soil > Boreal... | reverse complement strand
TGGCGATGTTCCTGCAGGCACTCTCGGCGAAATTGGGGATTGCGACCGGACGTGATCTTGCGCAGGCTTGCCGGGACCACTATTCGAGACGGACGTCGTTTTTTTTGTGGTTGATTTGCGAGTCGGCAATTGCGGCGTGCGACCTGGCGGAAGTGCTGGGATCAGCGGTTGCGCTGAAGCTGCTGTTTGGATTGCCGCTGCTGGCTGGCGTGGTGTTGACGGGGCTGGACGTTTTGGTGGTGCTGGCGCTGCAAGGGCGGGGATTCCGCCTGGTCGAGGCATTTGTGATCACGCTGACGGCGACGATCGCGGCGTGCTTCGCGTACGAAATCTTCTTTGCGCGGCCGCTATGGTTGGAGGCGGCGCGAGGATTTATTCCCCGGCTGGAAATTTTGCGGAACAAGGAAATGCTGTATATCGCGATCGGCATTTTGGGCGCCACGGTGATGCCGCACAATTTGTATCTGCACTCGAGCATTGTGCAAACACGCGCGTTTGGCTCGACACCTCCGGAGCGGCGGGAGGCGTTGCGCTACGCGGTGCTGGATTCCACGGTTGCACTAGGCTTCGCGCTTTTTATCAACGCGGCGATTCTTGTATTGGGCGCGGCAGTCTTTCACAGCCGGGGGATGCGCGAAGTGGCGGATATTTCTGAAGCGTACAAACTGCTTAGCCCAGTGATGGGTGTGAGTTTGGCGAGCACGCTTTTTGCTTGCGCGCTGCTGGCCTCCGGTCAGAATTCCACGCTAACAGGGACGCTTGCTGGCCAGATTGTGATGGAGGGCTTTCTCGATATCCGACTCAAGCCGTGGATCCGACGTTTGATCACGCGATCGTTGGCGATAATTCCGGCGGTGCTGGTGATCGGGATGGCTGGGGAAAACAAAATGACCTCGCTGCTGATTCTCAGCCAAGTGGTGCTCAGTTTTCAGTTGCCGTTTGCGGTGATTCCGCTGGTGCAGTTCACGAGTGAGCGCGCGAAAATGGGCGAGTTCGTGAACTCGCGGCCTACGATTGTTGTGGCGTGGATTGTGACCGCGGCGATTCTGTTCTTCAACGCAGAGCTCTTGTGGTTGATTTTTCGCGGTTAAAGCTTTTCTTTTTCATCAATTCCAGAGAAGAACGTAGAGAAGATCGGCGCAAGATTTACCATCCTGCCGACATGGTCCGCAGCGGTGCTGCGCCCTCTACGCGGATCTGAGCGGATTGATGCGAGACGGCGGGAGCGTGGGGAGCGCGGTCGTATTAGAATCAGGGAAGAGTGGCATGGCGCGCGGGTGGGGCGTTGTGTTTCTGATGGGACGATGGATCGGCAACGCAAACCGTCTGAATGGAATTGGGCAAGTGCGGGAGACATTTCAAAGGACTATGAAAACCAACGCAAAACCGAATCGAACGTTGAGACTGGCCTTGCTGGTGATCTCTCTCGGTTTGATCTGCATGGCCGTCTGGCTGGCCGCATTCCGCAAGGGTCCGTGGATTGTTCCGGTCGCGGAAAAGGCGCGAAAGAATCCGCTGACTGCTTCGGAGGCGGTACTAAACGCGGCGAAACCGGTTTATGACCAAAAATGTGTGGATTGTCACGGAGAGACGGGCAAAGGCGATGGCTCGGACGCTATGATGTACGACCCGCCGCCAGCGAATCTGACCGACAGGGCGCACATGAGCAAGCTGACGGATGGCGAGATCTACTATCAGATTACCCAGGGGCGCAAGCCTATGCCATCCTTCAAGACCAAATTGACGGACGAACAGCGGTGGCAGCTGGTGCTGTTGGTCAGATCGTTTGCAAGTGGAGCGCAGGCAGCGCCAACTCCGGTGCCGAATGCGGTGGCTCCAGCCGGCACGAAAACATCAACTGCGCCGCCCGGCCACTAAATCCCAGTTCGTTATTTGACGGTTTGGAGTGCGGAGGCAACTTCCTTTATGTCCGGGACTACGGGGATGTCATAGTTTTTGGACCAGGCGATTTTGCCTTGCTTGTCGACGATCATGATAGCGCGGCCGGTGATGCCCTTGTCACCGAGATAGACGCCGTACTTTTCGCTCATGGCACCTTTTGGATGGAAGTCGGCGAGCAGGGAATACTTGATGCCCATTTTGTCGGCATAGGCTTTGTGGGACCAGACGCTATCCACGCTGACGCCCAGTACTTCCGCGTCCAGGGTCTCGAAATTTTTCATGTCGTTCACAAAGCAGGCATGCTCGTTGGTGCAGGTGGGACTCCAATCGAGAGGATAAAACACGAGAACGACTTTTTTCTTTCCCGCAAAGTCGGAGAGTTTTACTTCCTTTTGGTGTTGATCTTTTAGCGTGAACTCCGGTGCGGTCTGTCCAATAGCCAAACTCATGGTGTCTTCCTCCAATGTTGGGTGATGTCGCAGAGCATCTTACCGAATCTACGGGAGGACTCCAAACGGAGCGGATGCCGGGTAGCGGCCGGTTTTCGATTACGCGACGCAGGAGTTACGGGCTTTTCCAAAACCGTAGGGTTCGGAGAGCGCGAAGGGTTCGCGCCACACCTGGTCAAACTTCCTCCCTGAATAGTGGATGCGGAGTGAAAGACTCAGGGAGGTTTTGTTCATATCTCAACACTGCTGAAGGTTTGTAGGGGTATTCCTTGCCGCAATCATCGCACCGTACGAAGAAGGCCCGGTCAATCTTAGGACGCGGGGTCACAGCGTCCGTCTGACCGAGAGGAATTCGATGTACGTGGAATAAATTGTGTCGGCGATGAACCCAGTGGTTCTTGCACACCACCACCCAGCAATAACTGCTATCCTCCCACGAAGTCTGCGGATGTTTTTGATTTAAGCCGGTCTCCAAATCTGGCGCTCCCGGTTCGTTGAAGGCTTTCTCAGCTCGGCTGCGAGTAAGGCCCTGACCACGTTTGAAGGAAGTGGTCTCAGCGTCATCGAGTTTCTCCCAAACGCGTTCGTTCTTACTGGTCTTGGAAGCAATTCGGAGTAAGACGGCGACAATTGCAATGCCCACGACCGATAAAATTATCGCCGACATACGCGCCTTCGAGGGGATAACACAGTCCGAGCGTTTAAATCAGTGGAACTATCCTAGTCAACCGGGATTGCCTCGTCAAATGAAAGCAGGAGCTACGGGAATTTGCCTGCAGATTTGCTTCAAGTGACCCGCCAACCAAAGACTAACACCGAATGTCGCCAGAAGAGCCACTACTGTGAAGGCGATCGGGGCGGGAACGGGCAGCTGAGTTCTTGGATAGTGGAGGAAGAACTGACGGACTACCCGGTCGGGTTGTGGTCGTGAAAATTGCGGAGCTTCATCCTTTTCGTGCTCCAGCGCAGAAATAAAATCGCTCGGAATCCCTCAATCGTCATGCGATGCCGTATCTCCTTACCATACGACATGCCAAGCAGTGCGGTTCCCGGAAAACTGATGGCGGTCAGACTGTTACGCGGCCACAGGTAGAAAAGCACGTCCTGCACCGTCCCTTAATTTCACTGCAAGCAGTGCGTGTGGCGGTTCCAGATTGCCGGAAAGCGCGGGCGCTTACGTCGCGGGGCACTTCGGGGTTACACTGGCGCGGGGAAATCATGGTGCAAGATGCAAATGCGAAGATCACCTATGTTGAGTCTGAAAGACATTGTGGAACGTTATCGCAAGCTCGCAGGAAGATTCAGCGTGCCGGTTTCGCTTGCGTGTTTCGAACTTGGCACGGAAGAGACCAGCGCGGTGTTTTCGAGTTTGGATGAGGATTATCACATCAGCCGGTTTTTTCACTTTTCAAATGTTGCGGGGAAGTGTTTTGTTGTGAGCGGGGAAGTGACGACACATATTGCGATTGATGAAGAGATAAAGACGTTGCTGTAATTGGAAACCAAAAGCAGATTCCTCACCCGCAGAAATCACGGGTTCGGGATGACAAGACGGGAGAAGATAAACCCCAAGGGAGCCCGCTTCGCCAAGAAGCCGGTACAAACGCAAAACCCAAGAGCGAGGGCCGTCCCTACATAAGAAAGAAGAAAGAGAAACCCAAGAACCGATCTGAAGATCGGCCACTACACAACAAAAAGAAGTTCCAAGAGAAATTCGAGCTAGTCGTGGATGTCGTCGTCGGTTTGGCCGGCGGCGCGCGAAGGCTGGCGATTGGGGCCGGTGGAGGCTTCGATTCGGGCGACAGCGCGGCGGTGTTGTTCGCGGAGTTCTTCAGGGAGACGGTCGCCGAACTTGGCGAAGAATTCGCGGCTGTCGGCCAAATCAGTTTCCCAATCATCAGGATCGACACGGAACAGTTCGTGGAGGGCTTCCCGGGAAATTTGCAGACCGTCGAGGGTTAAACCTTTTTTGCCGGGCACGTAGCCGATAGGAGTTTCTTCGGCTTCGCCGCGGCCTTCGACGCGCTCGAGTATCCATTTGAGGACCCGAACGTTTTCACCGTAACCGGGCCAGAGGAATTTACCATCCGCGCCCTTGCGGAACCAATTCACGTGGAAAATTTTCGGCGGCTTGGGAATGCGCTGGCCCATTTCCAGCCAATGGCGGAAATAATCGCCCATGTTGTAGCCGCAGAAGGGAAGCATGGCCATGGGATCGCGCCGCGTGATGCCGACGTCGCCGGTGGCGGCGGCGGTGGTTTCGCTGGCCATGGTGGCGCCGACAAAAACGCCGTGCTGCCAATCGAACGATTCGTAGACAAGCGGAGCGAGGCGCGCACGGCGCCCACCGAAAATGAAAGCGGAAATCGGAACGCCTTCCGGAGACTCCCAGTTCGGCGAAATGCTTGGGGATTGATTCGCAGGGACGGTGTAACGAGAATTCGGATGCGCAGCGGCGCCTTTGGAAGGAGCCCAGGGCTCGCCGCGCCAGGTAATCAGACCTGGGGGTGGCTCACCGTCAATGCCTTCCCACCAAGGTTCCTGCGAAGGAGTGAGCGCGACGTTGGTGAAAATGGTATTGCGGTTGAGCGCCTTCATCACATTGGGGTTTGTTTTTTTACCGGTGCCGGGCGCAACGCCGAAGAATCCGGCTTCCGGATTGATGGCGCGCAGATAGCCATCGATGCCGATCTGCATCCAGGCGATGTCGTCGCCAATAGTCCAAACTTTGTAGCCCTGATTCTCGAGAGCGGAAACCATCATGGCGAGATTGGTTTTGCCGCATGCGCTGGGAAATGCGGCGGCCATGTACGTGACTTTGCCGCCGGGAGATTCGAGGCCGAGGATGAGCATGTGCTCCGCCATCCAGCCTTGCTGGCGGGCCATGTAACTGGCGATGCGAAGCGCAAAGCATTTTTTCCCGAGCAGGGCATTACCGCCATAACCGGAACCTACGCTCCAGATCAGTTTTTCTTCGGGGAAATGCGCGATGTAGCGGCGCATGGGATCGAGATCGCCGAGCGAATGCAGACCAGGGACGAAATCATTGGAGCTGCCCAGGCGGTCCGTGGCGATTTTGCCCATACGAGACATGATGCGCATGTTGGCGACAACGTAAGGGCTGTCGGTGACTTCGACACCGACTTTGCTGATCGGCGAGTCGGCGGGTCCCATGATGTAGGGAACAACGTACATGGTGCGGCCGCGCATGGCGCCATCGAGAAGCGACCCAACTTTATATTTGGCTCCGTCGGGATCCATCCAGTTGTTGGTGGGGCCAACGTCTTCCTTGCGAGGAGTGCAGATGAACGTGAGATGTTCGGTGCGGGCTACGTCGCTCGGATTGCTGCGGTGCAGGTAGCCATTGGGATATGTTTTCTCGTTGAGCAGGAAGGAATCACCCTGGCGGAGCATTTCCCGAAGGATGGTTTGGTTTTCCGCTTCGGAACCGTCGCAAAAGACGACCCGATCTGGTTTGGTGAGCCAGGCTGCTTGATCCACCCAGGCTTCCATTGGAGTTGCCACGCTCTACCCCCGGAAAAGCAAACACGCCGAAACAAAGATTTGAATCGAGAATAGCATCCAACCGGCCCCGGTCTATTGGTAAGGCCATCTCACCAAGGAAGCTGGTGCGGTGAAGTGCGCTAGCGTCCAATCAGTTTATGTTACCCGTTACCCTGGAGGCAAGGCGGGGGATGCGGCAGTGCTATGCTTTGGGTCATGTACGCACAAAAATTTGAAGTGGATGTCGTGATTCGAGGGCAACGGAAGGCGTGTCCGCTGGAATGGTTGGATCAGTTTTGCATGCGGAATTTTACGAACGCGGCGGAGTTTGACGATACGCTACCGGTGGGTGATGGCCGAGTGGAAGCGAGTTTTCGACTAACGCCGGAGCGATTTGCGGAAGGATTGGCGGCCTGGCTAACGCAGAGGGGAAAGGGTGAGGGGCAAGCGGTGGTGATTGAGGCGAAGAGGGTTTGAGCGATGAGATTAAATACGGGTGGGGTCGACGGGTTTGGATTTGGCGTCCAGGGCGGCGCGGATTTCGGGTAGGGCACGGATGGCGGCTTCTTCACCGGCACGGATCATGTGGTTGGTCATGGTGAAATCATCCCAGGCAAAAGTAGAGACGTCCGGCTCGATGATTACATCGGCTTGCTGACGCCATTCGAAATCAGCGTGTTTCTGGGCAATGTTGAAGGAGCGGCTGAGGATGTCGGTGAAGGTGCGGGGTTTCTCCAAATTGACCGCTTCTAGATAGACGGCAATGACGAGGTCGGCGCCGAGTAGAAGAGTGCCTTCAATGGGGACGGCGGCGGTCAGGAAGCCATCCACGAGAGTGCGGCCTTCGTGTTGGATGGGAACGAACAGACCTGGATAGGCGCAGGAAGCACGAAGAGCGGGACCGATCAAGCCGCTGGTGTAATAGACAGCAAGGCCTTCCATGATATCGGTGGCGGCGATCGCGAGCGGCTTTTGTAGTTCTTCGAAGCGTTTCGCGGTAGTCAGTTTACGGAGATAAAGTTCCAGGCGTTGATTGGTGGCGAGCCCGAGCCAGGACGGGGACCAGCGTCCGAAGTCGGTGAACCTGGTTTCGCTGGCGATCTGCTGCATTTTTTCGAGAGAAGTACCGGCACAATAGCCAGCTCCGATGATGCCGCCGACGCTGGTGCCGGCGACGACATCCACCGGGACCTTGGCTTCGCGGAAAACGCGAAGTACGCCGATGTGCGCGATGCCACGCGCAAATCCACCGGCAAGAGCGACACCGACGCGCGGACGTAAAGCAGCTTTCGAGCCGCCGTAGGCGAACTCCCGAAATATTCCGAGGGAAGCGCGCAGCAGTTGCTGCATGGCTCCGCTTTTCTGTTCTCCCATGGCTTCTATCTTAGATGACCGGAGCGCTACCAAACACCCGTTTGACCGGAATATGCTGGTTTTGTAACCTAGGTTGCCGTTCCAATCCCTGCAGCAGAAGGCCTCTTCATGACGCAACGCATCCAGAAAGCCGTGGTTCTCGGCGCCGGAACGATGGGAGCGCGGATCGCGGCGCATTTTGCCAATGCGGGCCTGCCGTGTCTGCTGTTGGATATTGTGCCTAAAGACGGAGGGCCAGCGGATCGAAACAAGATCGTACAGGCGGGACTGGAAGCGGCAAAGAAATCGCGCCCGGCAGCATTTTTTGCGCCAGGATTGGCGGCAAGAGTTTCGATTGGGAATTTTGAAGATGATCTGCCGCGAATCGCGGATGCCGATTGGATCATAGAGGCGGTTGCGGAGAATCTGGAGATCAAGCGCGGGTTGCTCGCGAAGGCGGCCCAGTTTCGTAAGCCCGGTTCGATCCTAACCACGAATACGTCCGGCCTGCCGGTACACCTGATTGCCGAGGGTTTGCCGGAGGAGTTCCAGCAGCACTGGGCCGGGACGCACTTTTTCAATCCGCCGCGGTATATGAAATTGGTGGAGTTGATACCGGGGCCGAAGACTTCGAAACAAGTGCTGGAGACACTGACGGATTTCTGCGACCGGGTGTTGGGAAAGGGGGTGGTGCTAGCGAAGGACACACCGAATTTTATCGCCAACCGAATTGGAACATTTTCGATGCTGAACGCGCTGCGGCTGATGACTCAATTGGGCATGACCATTGAAGAAGTGGATGCGTGCACGGGACCGGCGGTGGGCTGGCCGAAGTCGGCTACGTTCCGGACGGCGGACATTGTAGGACTCGACGTGCTGATGCACGTGGTGAAAAACATCTATGAGACGGCGCCGCTCGACGAATCGCGGGAGACATATAAGATTCCCGAATTTATCGAAGAGCTGGCACGGCGAAAGTGGCTGGGAGACAAAACTGGGCAAGGATTTTACAAGCGCGTGAAGGGCGGCGAAGGAGAAAAAGAGATTCTGACGCTGGACTTGCAGACGATGGAGTACCGGCCGCGGCAGAAGGCGCGGTTTGCTTCGATTGAAGCGGGGAAAGCGGTGGAGGATACGCGGGAAAGATTGCGCGGGCTGTTGACGCCGTTGTTTGAAGGCGCGAGAACGGACAAGGCGCAGCAATTTATCTGGGGCGGGATTTCGGAGATGTGTTTGTATGCAGGGCGGCGGATGCAGGAGATTTCGGATCACATCGAGGATGTGGACCGCGCGATGCGCTGGGGATTTGCCTGGGAACTTGGGCCATTTGAGATGGTGGATGCGATTGGTTTGCCGGCGTTTGCTGAACAAATCAAGAAAGAAGGAAGGACGCTGCCGGCGATTTTTGAGAAGGCACGGGTGGGTGGGCGAAAAAGCTTTTACGAATCGGAGATGGGCAGTACGAGGGTTTTTGATTTTGCCAGCGGGACGGCGAAAAAAGTGGAAGAACCTGCGGGCATTCTGCTGTTGAAGAATCTGAAAGAGGCCGGGAGGGAGATTGAGCGCAATTCCGGGGCGAGCCTGGCTGACTTGGGCGACGGCGTGGTCGGCTGCGAATTTCATTCGAAGATGAATGCCATCGGCTCCGATCTGATCGCCATGATTCACAAGGGTATCAAAAGGCTGAATACGGATTTTGACGCGATGGTGATCGCGAATCAGGCGACGAATTTTTCGGTGGGCGCAAATCTGATGCTGGTGCTCGTAGGCGCGCAAGAGCAGGAGTGGGATGAGTTGCACATGGCCGTGAAACAGTTCCAGAACGTAAATCTTGCGATCAAGTACGCGCTGAAGCCGGTGGTGGCCGCGCCACAGGGGATGGCGCTGGGCGGAGGATGCGAGATCAGTCTGCACGCAGCGAAGATTCATGCGGCAGCGGAAGCGTACATGGGGCTGGTAGAAGCGGGGGTTGGCCTGATTCCCGGAGGCGGCGGCACCAAAGAGATGCTGATCCGCGCGAATGAAAGCGCGGCTTCGGGGGATGATCTTGATTTGTTTCATGCGCTGAAGCCGGTGTTCGAGAACATTGCGACGGCGAAAGTGGGAACAAGCGCGGAAGAATGCCGCGAGTTGGGATATTTACGGCGCACGGATACGTATTCGATGAACCGGGAACGCTTGGTGGCCGATGCGAAGCAGACGGCGCTGGCGTTGGCGCGCGGCGGATGGAAACCGGCGGCGAGTTCGTGGCAGGAAGGCGCGCAAACGACGCAGGTTAAAGTGCTGGGCGAATCGTTTTTGGCGGCAGCGAAGTTGGCGATTCACATGATGGTGCGTGGTGGATACGCTTCGGACTACGACGCGCACGTGGCGCGGAAATTGGCGAACATCTTGGCGGGCGGGGCGCTCTCTGCGCCGCAAATGGTGAACGAGCAGTACCTGTTGGATCTGGAGAGGGAAGCGTTTGTATCTTTGTGCGGAGAGAAGAAGACGCAGGAGCGTATTGCGCACACGCTAAAGACCGGGAAGCCGCTGCGGAATTAGGTTTTGGGGTTGTGGGCAAGGAGAAGGCAAATTCTTCACCCGTTTAAAGAGCCCAGTGGGGTTCCAAATGACATTTATCTACGCTGGATGAATGCACATAAATCGACCAAAAGTGTATAAAAACGTATTGAAATAATGATTTTAGATGTACTATGCTGCCGTTGTTGCGGAGGTGCGCCATGCAAAGATTGCTTGCCCCCCGAGAAGCCGCCAACATACTCGGCATCAGCTATCCCACGCTGAAACAGTGGATCTACAAGAACAAAATTAAGACCGCAAAGACGCCGGGAGGGCATCACCGCGTTCCGGAATCGGAAATCGACCGGCTGATTCCAAAGAACCTCGAGCGCGGGGACATTACACGGCGCCGCGACGGGTTTCGCAAGATTTCCGGTCGGAATCAACTAATCGGGCGGGTGGTGTCGCTCAAGTACAGCGGGTTGCTGGCGCAAGTGACGCTGGCGATTGGAGAGCAGCACATAACAGCGATTATTACGGCGGACGCCGCAAAAGAGATGCGGCTGAAGCCGGGAGAACGCGCGGCGGCGCTTGTGAAGTCCACGGAAGTGATGATTTTGCGGGTGTGAGGATTTCACTGCTGGGTGACACCGTGAAAACAGTCAGAATTAAAAAAACACAGAAGCTGCGGCACCTGCTGCGGGGAGTGCTTGCGGTCATTGGAGCACTCCTTGCGACGGCGGGCGCGGCGGGACAAACAGTGCTTGTCGCTGCCGCGGCGGACTTGCAATATGCGCTGGCGGACCTGGCGCGGCAGTATGAGAAGCATTCGCCGGCGAAACTCGCCGTCACGTATGGATCCAGCGGGAATTTTTACGCCCAAATTCAGAATGGCGCCCCGTTTGATCTTTATTTTTCTGCGGACGTCACATATCCGCAGAAGTTGGTTAACTCAGGAGTAGCTGAGGAGGATTCGCTCTACGCATACGCCCGGGGGCGCATCGTGCTGTGGGTTGCACGAGATTTTGCGTTGGATCCTGCGCTGCTGGAATGGAAACTCCTGGAAGAGCCGCGAGTGCAGAAAATTGCGATCGCGAATCCGGAGCATGCGCCGTATGGGGCGGCGGCAGTCGCGGCGCTGAAAAAGGCTGGTGTGTACGACAAAGTGCAGGCGAAGTTTGTATATGGGGAGAATATTTCGCAGACAGCGCAGTTTGTACAATCGGGCAGCGCGCAGGTGGGAATTGTGGCACTTTCGCTGGCGATATCTCCCTCGATGAGAGACGGGAAGCGGTGGGAAATTCCGAACGAGTTTTACCCCGCCCTGAACCAAGCCGCGGTAGTGTTGAAATCTTCGCACAATCAGGCCGCGGCACGGGCCTTCCTGGAATTTATGAAAACAGACGCAGCGCGGGCGACGCTTGCGCGGTACGGATTCATGGCCGCAGAAGGTTCCCGCGGCGCGGCCACCGGCAAGCCATGAGTTTCGAACCATTGCTACTTTCTTTCCGGCTGGCTGCCATTGTGTCGTTGTTGTTGTTGGCGATTGGGCTGCCGGTGGCGTATTGGCTGGCTTTTACGAGGTGGCGAGGAAAATTTGTTTTGGAAGCTGTGGTTGCATTGCCATTAGTCCTGCCGCCGACGGTGCTGGGATTTTACGCGCTCATCGCGCTGGGGCCTCGCGGATTGTTGGGGCGGATGTGGCAGGCGCTGTTCGGGCACGCGCTGGCGTTTACGTTCGGCGGATTGGTGATCGCTTCGATTTTTTACAGCTTCCCGTTTGCGGTGCAGCCATTGGTGGCGGCATTCGAATCGCTGGATCGCCGTTTACTGGACGCGTCGGCGGTATTGGGAGCCAGCCGGGCACGCACATTTTTGCGGGTGATTGTGCCGCTGGCTTGGCCTGGGCTGGTGACCGCGGTGGTGCTGAGCTTCGCGCACACCCTTGGGGAGTTTGGCGTGGTGCTGATGGTCGGCGGGAATTTGCCGGGAATTACGCGAACCGTTTCCATTGATATTTACGACCGGGCGCAGGCGCTGGACTATGCGGGCGCTCAGGGGATGTCGCTGGTGCTGTTGGCGATCTCATTTGCCGTGTTGTGCGTTGTTTACGGATTGAACCGGCGGGTGTGGCGGCCGTGGCCGGTGAAATAGATTCCTCCATGCTTTCTGTTTCCATTCGAAAGGAATTTTCTTCGGCCACAAAGGGTTCGCCGCCGTTTGTGCTGGACGTGTCCGCGGAATTTCCGGTTGGCATCACGGTATTGTTCGGACCTTCCGGAGCTGGGAAATCAACGGTCCTGGATTGCATCGCGGGATTGCAGCACCCGGATTCTGGGCTGATCCGCCTCGGAAATGAGATTTTGTTTGATGGCGAGAAGGGCAGAGCGCTGCGGCCTGCGGAGAGAAAGATTGCGTATGTGTTTCAGTCGCTGGCGCTGTTTCCGCATTTGACCGCGGAGGAAAACATCACGTATGGACTGCACGCGCTGCCGCGGGCGGAGCGAACACAGCGTGTGGAGCGGGTGCTGAAGGCGTTCCGCGTGGAAGGATTACGTGCGAGGAAGCCGGCGCAGATTTCCGGTGGCGAAAAGCAAAGGGTGGCATTGGCTCGATCGCTGGTGACGCAGCCTCGAGCGTTGTTGCTGGATGAGCCGCTGACAGGATTGGATGCGGGGTTGAAGTCCACGATCATGGAAGATCTTCGGGCGTGGAACGACCGGATTCCAATTGTTTATGTGACGCACACACACGAAGAGGTGCTTGGACTCGGGGAGCGAGCGGTGGGACTGGAAGCGGGGCGGGTGATACAGACAGGTACGCCGCGAGAAATTTTAGAAGCGCCGCGGACGCGATTGCTGGCGGATGCTGCGGGCTACGAGAATTTCCTGGAGGCCACAATCGCGGAACGGAGGCCGGAGGATGGAGTGATGCGCGTGGCGATGCAGAGCGGGCTTCTGGAGTTGGAGGTGCCTCTTGCAGGAGGTGAGCTGGGAGAACGCGTGGGGATCGCGATTCGCGCTGGGGATATTTTGGTGGCAAAAGAACAGCCGCGCGGATTGAGCGCGAGGAACGTATTGGCCGGGCAAATCGTTTCGATGGAGATGCGAGGTTACCTGGTTGAGTTAAAGATTGACGCGGGAACGCAGATTGTTGCGCATGTGACGCCTGGGGCGGTGCGGTCGTTGGGATTGGAGCGGGAGAAGAGAGTATGGATGGTGATCAAGACGCATTCGTGCCATTTGGTGAGGGTGTAATCGCGCGCCGCCGGGCTGCACGGTGTCTGCTACTATGAAATTCGCGACTGAACCGAGGAGTTTGCGTGGCCCCAAAGAGCGCGAAGCCGAAAAAGACACCGAAGCCGTTGCGTGCGCGGATTGTTCCGCGAGACGGCGGCAAAGAGAAACCTAGCACGCGATTAGAGGAAGTGCTGCAAAGCGCGGCGAATATTTTTTTCGCCAAGGGATTCCACGCGACGAGCATCGAAGACGTGGCGCGCGACGTGGGGATGCTGAAGGGATCGTTGTATTACTACATCAAGTCCAAGGACGACTTATTGTTCCAGCTGCTGCTGGCGGGGATTGAGGATGGCGACGCGTATATTGCGCTGCAAATTGATCCGCAAGGCGATCCGGTGGAGCAACTCGAGCGGGCCGTTCGGGCGCAGATTGATTACATCATTCAGAACCGTGTGCCATTCGGATTGTTTTTGCATGAGTTCGATTCGCTCTCCGGGAAGAGGCAGCACAAATTGATTTCGGTGATGTCGCGGTACAACAATCGGTTTGTGGAGCTGGTGAAGCGGGGGCAAGTGCAGGGAAAATTGATGGCGGGCGAGCCGTGGCTGATCGTGAATGGAATTCTGGGGATGTGCAACTGGCTGTATCGTTGGTATGACACCGATCCGGCATCGAATCGAGCGAACGGATCGAATCCAGAACAGGTGAAGCAAGTATTTCTGCGGATTCTGCTGGAGGGCCTGCAGAGGAAGTGATTCAGTTTCAGCTTCCGTTTTGAAGTTCTTGTGGCGGGTGTTGCGAAGTTGCGGATTCGCGCTGTGTCGGGAACAATCTATCGGTACGGACATTTCCATAGTTCATAGAGTGACTGATGAAATCGAAAATTGTGGATTCTTTGAACGCGGCAGTAGCCGACATTCCGGATGGCGCGCGGATTATGTTTGGCGGGTTCGGCGGGGCGGGATTTCCGAATAACCTGATCCAGGCGCTTTCGAGCAAGGGGGTGAGGGACATCACAGCAATCAGCAACAATTGCGGGACGCGCGAAGGCGAATTGGGCGTCATGTTCAAGAATGGACAGGTGCGGCATGTGATTGCGTCGTTTCCCGGGCCACATTCAAATTATTTTCAGGAGCGGTTTGCGAAGGGTGAAGTGACCTGCGAGCTAGTGCCTCAGGGTATTTTGTGCGAGCGAATGCGGGCCGCGGGTGCGGGATTGCTGGGATTTTATACCACCGTTGGAGTGGGGACGGAAGTGGCTCGGGGTAAAGAAGAACGGGTGGTTGACGGGAAGCGCTGCATTCTGGAGGCGCCGATTCATGCGGACTTTGCGTTGATCAAGGCGGAGAAGGCGGATGAGCTGGGAAACCTGACGTACCGGCTAGCAGCGCGGAATTTCAACCCAATCATGGCGATGGCTGCGAAGATAACGATTGTGGAAGCGGAGGAGATTGTGCCGGTGGGAGCGATCGAGCCCGAGAACGTGGTTACGCCGGCTATTTTTGTGCACCGGATTGTGCAAGCGAAGGGAATGCGGTTCCAGGGTTAACGTCGGGCGGAGAACAGGAAGATGGCAGAGAATTCGACGACAGAAAAACCGCGGTTGACCCGGGAGCAAATTGCGCAGCGGGCTGCGCAGGAGCTGACAGACGGGGCGTACGTGAATCTGGGCTGGGGAATTCCGAATTTGATTGCGGATTATTTGCCGAAGGGGCTGACCGTTTATTTTCACAGCGAGAACGGAATCTTGGGAATGGGGCGGCGCGCGAAGGCTGGAGAAGAAGATTTTGATCTGGTGGATGCGATGAAAGTGCCGGTGACGCTGATTCCCGGCGCGTCGTTCTTTCATCAGGCGGATGCGCACTTGATGACGCGCGGGGGGCATCTGGACGTTGCGGTGCTTGGGGGCTTTCAGGTTTCAGAGAAGGGCGACCTGGCGAACTGGAAGATTCCCGGGGCGAAGGGCAGCGGGGGAATCGGCGGGGCGATGGATATCGCGGCCGGGGCGAAGAATTTGATTGTGTGCATGGAGCACAACACAAAAGAAGGCGCGCCGAAGATTGTGAAGCAGTGCAGCTATCCGGTGACGGGGCTTGCGTGCACGAACACAATTGTGACGGATTTGGCGGTGATTGATGTGAAGCCGGAGGGATTGGTGCTGCGCGAGGTGGCGCCTGGGTGGACGGCGGAAGATGTGCAAGCGCGGACCGAGGCGAAATTGGTGGTAAAGGGGAAAGTGCCGGAGATGAAGTTGGGGAGTTGAGGAGCGGGAGAGAGTTGAGAGTTGACGGTTCAAGAAGTTCCCCATCGAGAAGGCCCGCAGGGAAAATCAAAAAGTAGGAGCGGACCGCCTTAGAAGGCGACCCCTGTATAAGAAAGATAAACCCAAGAGGGCGGCATAAAGCTGACCCAACAGGGATCGCGCGAGCCAGTGAGTTGGCGGTGAAGATGTGGGTTAGAGGCGGGCGGCGACGCGAGCGGCTATGCGGTTGTTGGAAGTGAGAATGACGACGACGAGGCTGTCCGTTATGGGCACGCTTGCGCTCGGAACGTCGAAGTCAAACCACCATTCATATTTTTCGGGAAGGTCTTTTACGCTTTCGTCCGCGTAATGGGGCAACGGGTGCATTTCAAAATTTTTCAATGCCACCCCCGTGGCTGGGCGGAGCTCCATGCCGCGTTTCCAGAAAAAACTGACGTGAAGCTTGCTTATAAGAGCGCGATTCAAGTACATACGCGAGCCGGTGGCTTGCAAGTGATCGTCGCAGGGCAAGTCGTACATCAAGAATGTGAGATGAAGTTGTTTCGGAAACTCGCTGACAACATCGTGACCGCGGCGATAAATGGTGCCGGACGTGGTGTCTTCTCTCTTGAGATTGTCGAAGAATTCGGGATCGGTGACTTTACCGGTGAGGCGGAAGCACGGGCCTTCGGGAAGGGTGCCATCGGTGTGAAGAAGAACGCCGCCATCGTAACTCCAGATGGTTTTGTCGCGCTCGGAGGTGTTGGAAGTTGTGAGCGGACAGGCGTAGAGAGGCACGAATACAAGCAATGCGGCGGCGAGGCGCTGGAAATGCATAGAAGTCCCGGACACCGCGATTCTACTCCTTATGGGGTGGCGCGGAGAAGAAAACTGAAGTTGCCAACGTTGCAAATGCGCTTGCTTGGACCGGCAGGAGTGCAGGTGGCTTTGCCGGCGCGAAGCTCGGAGAAGGCGGCGACGAGTTCGGGGAGAATTGTAGGGGGAGCTACTGGAATGTTGTGAGCGCCGAGTACGATTTTCACCTGGGGCGCGAGAGCGGCGAGGCGCTGAATGGATTTTGCATAGGCGTCCAGATCGGTTTCGGGGCGATAGAGCCAAATGGGGGCGGGATAGTAAGTGTCACCGGTAAAGAGCAGACCACTGGCGCGATCGTAGAGAGAGAGGGCGTCGGGCGTGTGGCCGGGAGTGGAAAGGACTTCGATACTGCGGTTGCCGAGGTCGAGTTTGTCGCCGTCGTGGATATATTTGGAGATATGCCAGGGTTTGGTGCGGTAAGCGGCGGCGTCGAAGGATTTGGGGAGTTCGCCGCAGATTTCTCCGGGCGCGATTTCGGCCTGGGCATCGGCGGAGGAGCCTTTGGCATTTTGGCGGCTGAAGTCGGTATCCATCGAATAGATGGTGTCAAACTGCCAGTTGTCGCCGACGTGGTCGTCGTGGGTATGGGAGTTGACGACGATGATAGGGAGGGGAGTGAGTTCACGGGTGAGTTTGCGGAGGTCGCTGATGCCCATGCCGGTGTCGAAGAGCAGGGCTTTTTCTTTGCCGAGGATTAGGTAGGAGATCACTTCTTCGGACTGGTGGGGTTCGTAGATTGCGAAACTGTTCGGGGCGACTTTATAGACCTCGAACCAGGAATCGTTGGTCGCGACGCGAGCCAATGATTTGTATTCTGCGCGCGGCAGTTCCTGACACCAAGTAGGAAGCGATGATGGTTGCTGGGGGTAGGTTGTGATGGGTAACACGGTAGAGAGAAAAAGCATCACAGTGCGGATCAATTCTGCTGCGCTGTAATCTTTCGCAAAGGGAGTCTTTTCTAATTTCACTTTGAGCAACATACTCGATTCACTTCTGTTTGCGCAAACTCTCCCCTCCGCGCCGACCTCAGGAAAGGACGGGTAATTTGCTTGGAATCGCCCAATTCCTTTCCCGCTCGTCCGTCTCTGTTTTTACGCGCTGATTGTGAAGTTCATTGAATGCGGTGTTACGAGCAATGTCAGCCAGTTGGGCTTTCAAAATGTCCACAGACCTGGCTGTTGCGGTGAACTCTATTTCTTCGTTTCGGCCCTGCTCTGTTCTGCGTTGACTCGGAATTTGCAAGGTGGAGATCTCATCTTCCAGTTTATCGCCATACACGGGCTAGATACCGCGACTTATCTCCTGCTGTCGGGATCGTTTGCGTGACACGAAGTGCAGAGGCTTAGCAGCATGTAACTTGAAAAAAGCCCCGAACTTTTGTGCAGCACCGGTCACAAATCCATTCAGAGCAATAATCATCTTTCATTTCCCTCTGTCTCCGTTCTATGGGTGGGTCATGTCTTCTGGTTTGACCAGGGCGTCGAATTCGTCTGCGGAGAGGAAGCCAAGTTTGACGGCGGCTTCGCGGAGGCCGGTGCGTTCGTGATGGGCCGTGTGGGCGACTCTGGCGGCGTTATCGTAGCCGATTTTGGGGGCGAGGGCGGTAACGAGCATGAGGGAATTCTTGACGTAGCTGTCGATGGTGTCGCGGTTTAGCTCGATGCCGACGATGCAGTGGTCGACGAAGCTGTTCATGGAGTCGGCGAGCAGTTCGACGGAATGAAGATAGTTGAAGATCATGACGGGCTTGTAAACGTTGAGCTGGAAATTGCCTTGCGAGCCAGCGAAGCCGATGGCAGCGTCGTTGCCCATGACCTGGACAGCAACCATGGTGACGGCTTCGGACTGCGTCGGATTGACTTTGCCCGGCATGATGGAGGAGCCAGGCTCGTTTTCGGGGAGAGTGAGTTCGCCGAGGCCGCAGCGGGGCCCGGAAGAGAGCCAGCGAATGTCGTTGGCGATTTTCATCAGAGAGGCGGCGAGGGTTTTCAACGCGCCGCTGGCAAAGACGATTTCATCGTGGGCGGAGAGGCTCGCGAATTTGTTAGGGTGAGACCGGAAGGGCAGGCCGGTTAGCTCGGCAATTTTTTTTGCGGCGCGCTCGGCGAATTCGGGGTGGGCGTTTAGGCCGGTACCTACGGCGGTGCCGCCGATGGCGAGATCGAAGAGGCCATCGAGGGCAAAGGCGATCCGTGCGCCATCGCGATCGAGAAGGCTGACCCAGCCAGAAAATTCCTGGCCAACGGTGAGGGGCGTTGCGTCCTGCAGATGGGTGCGGCCGATTTTAACGACGCCCATAAATTCGCGGGCCTTGGCGTCCAGAGCGTCGCGGAGTTTTTTCACGGCCGGAAGCAAGCGGCGGGAAGTTTCCATCGCGGCAGCGATGTGCATGGCGGTCGGAAAGGTGTCGTTGGAGGATTGCGACATGTTGACGTCGTCATTGGGATGAATGGGTTTCTTGCTGCCCATTTCGCCACCCGCGATTTGGATCGCGCGGTTGGAGATGACTTCGTTGACGTTCATGTTGGTTTGTGTGCCGCTGCCGGTTTGCCAGACGCGGAGAGGGAAATGGTCATTCAATTTGCCGGAGACAACATCGTCGGCGGCATGAGTGATGAGGTTGGATTTTTCCTCGGAGAGCTTGCCGAGGTCGCGATTGACAAGGGCAGCGGCTTTTTTGAGGACGCCGAAGGCGCGGATGAGTTCGGCGGGCATGGTGTCGCGGCCGATAGCGAAGTGGATGAGGGAGCGAGCGGTTTGCGCGCCGTAGTAGCGGTCGAGAGGAACTTCGATCTGGCCCATGCTATCCGATTCGGTGCGAGTGGGCACGGATTTCGCGAATTGCGTGGCTTCAGACATGACGTGCTCCTGAGGATCGATGGGAATGATTGTAGCAGGAAGGAAGAAATGATCCCTCGCAAAGCCTCGGGGTAAACGAATGGTGAGAGGAGGTGCCCTAGGCGAACAAAAAAACTCTATCCTGGTGCGACTTTTTGGGGGGAGTTGGGTTGGGATCGGCAATCGCGGGTGATGTGCGGGTGTGTGCTGGTAGGCGCTCGAACACTCTCAGCGGGGGAGCGGTTAACCTCGCCCGTACCGTTTCGGAAAAAGTGTGTCTGGAGGAAGGCCATGAGACGACAAGTGCGTTATCTGGTGTGTGCCGTGGTGTTGCTGCTGGTGGCAGGAGGGGCGCGGGCGCAAGACATCCTCGTGCCAGCGGGAACGCTGTTGCAGTGCACGTTGAACGAGCCAAATTTTTCTTCGGCAACAGCATCGGTGGGAGATCCAGTGTTATGCCATTTACGAACCTTTCAAGAATTTGGCCGGACAGTGTTTCCGCGAGGGAGCATGTTGGCCGGACATCTGGAAGACGACAAGGAACCAGGACATTTTGTGGGGAAAGGCTACATGAAGCTGACGTTTGACCGGGTGATCGTACCGAGCGGAGATATTCCTCTACCGGCGAAAGTGATCGAGGCGAAGGGCTTCAAGGTGGACAAGCAAGGGGATATTAAAGGCAAGGGGCATGCGACGCGGGACGTAGTGGAGTGGATGATTCCGCCGCTATGGCCGTGGAAGGTGCTGACTTTGCCGGCTCGCGGACCGCGACCGACGCTGAAGGGCGAAGAGCCCCTGCACTTGCGGTTGATGGACGACATCGTGGTGCCGCAGATCGTGGCTCGGTTCCAAGGAGGCTCGAACCGACCGCCGTATGCTTCGACAACAAAGCCGAGCGCGTATCAGGGACAGACGCCTACGGCGGTGCACCAGGTGACGGAACAAAAGCCAACGAGTGCGCCGGATGTAACCCTGGCAACAATGATTGACATGGCGAAGCCTGCGGCTGCTGAAACGCAAGCTGCGGTTAACATGCCCGCGCAAGCACGAGTTACTTTCCTGGTGCTGAAGTCCAACCAGATATACGAGCTGTCGAAATATCAGGTGGCCGGCGGGACTCTGAAATATCGCGAATTGAACGGCACGGAAGGATCCGTGGCGATGGAAGAAATAGACTGGCGAAAGACGACGGAGCTGACGGCGGAAGCGCGGTCGGTAGATGTGCCGATGATGGCCAGCCAGATGAATTGACACGGAAGAGCCGGTTCGAAATAAACTGAAATTGACGAAATTGGTTGGCATGCGCAATGAGCGCTACGGTTGTGAATCGTCAGGATGGAAATGTGCGAGGCGATCCGTCAAAGGCAAGATCGTGTTAAAGTGACCGAACTAACTCCCAAGAATTTTTCGTGAGTTGCGCGCGTTGCTCATGGCTTTTCATACGAAAAAAGCGTGAACTTGCTCTTTTTGACACTAGTGTCCACATTTCGCAAATCTTCTGTGCGCAAATTCCTTGAAAGTGGCGATAGCTGCAACAAGATCATTATAATGTGTAACTTACGTTGGCGTTTTAGAGTATCTCTCTCAGTTAATTACCTAGATGGAGACTGTCGAACTGGTCTAGGTATTATAAAGTTCCGCACACGAAACCGCCGCAACGGTTGCTCCTATCCGTACTAGAACTGCAAGCTACCTGTGCAGTTTGCAATTTCTATGACCCATGCGAGCCGACTTTTCTTGCAAACGCAAAACAAGAACAAGCAGGACTACTGAGAATGCCACAGGCGTGGTCTGCAATGCTGTCCCGCGCGATTGGCGTTCTGCTAGGACCAGAGACACTGACACTGTCATGGTTGCCGAAAGAGATTGCTCATTAAGAGGATCAAAATGATTTCGATGAAAAAAGTATCACTACTCTTAGCGATTTTGCCTGCGTTTTTGGTGGCGGGGTGTAGCGGCGTGAAGGGTTCAAGCACGGGCGGCGGTGGAGGCGGCACAGGCTCCTTGACGATTGGTGGGACCGTTGCCGGCCTTACCGGCACCGGTTTGGTATTGCAGGACAATGGCGTCGACAGCCTGACGGTCGCCACCGGAGCCACCAAATTTACCTTCAAGACCGCTGTCGCCAGTGGCGGAAAATATGCTGTCACTGTTCAGACCCAGCCCGCCAACCCGGCGCAGACCTGCGCCGTCACCACCGGCACCGGCACGGCCTCCGCCAATGTCACATCGGTCGCCGTAGGCTGCACCACCAATCCGGTCACCGCCACTATCGGTGGCACGGTCTCCGGCCTCGTCGTTCCTGGCTCGAGTGTGATTCTGCAGAACAACGGCGGCGACAGTCTTACGATTACCGCCAACGGAGCCTTCACCTTCAAGACCGCCGTAACCGGCCCCACGGATGCTTACGCAGTCACTGTCCTTACGCAACCCAGTAGCCCGAACCAGATCTGCACGGTGGCCAGCGGCAGCGGAACGGCTTCCGCCAACGTTACCAACGTTGCGGTCACCTGCGTGTTGAGCTACACCATCGGCGGCACCGTCACGGGTGTTGTCGGCACCGGCTTGGTGCTGCAAAACAGCAGCAACCTCGAACAACTTCCGATTAGCGCCGCCAATGGGAATCAGACATTTACTTTCAAAAACTTCGTTCCCACGGGTACCGCTTACACTGTAACAATCTTCGCGCAGCCCACTGGGCCGACGCAGACTTGCGTTGTCACCCCCAGCACTGCCAGTGGAACCGCTACAGCCAATATCACTAGCGTCGCGATTAACTGCCCTGCGGTGACGTATAGTGTCGGCGGGGTAGTCGTTGGCCTCGCGGGGATTCCCCCCAACAATGGCCTGCTTACGGACAACAGCTTCACCTTGCAGAACAACCTGGGTAACACTCTAACCATCACCGAAAACGGGCCTTTTACCTTTGCCACGCCCGAGGCCCTCAACGACCAATATGCGATCTCGGTGTTCACGCTGCCCACTACCCAGCCCCAGGGCTGCACGAGGTGGAATTATAAGGGTGTGGTGACCGCTAGCGTCACTTCCATCGTGATCGATTGCGCGCATGACGACTGGACATGGATCGATGGTACGAAAACGGCCGGAACGATTGTGGTGCCGCAGTACGGTTTGTTCCCAACAAGTGCACCTGTGACAATTCCGAACCCTTTTACCAACACCCCAGGCGCGCGACACTCTGCTGCCGGGTGGACCGACAATGCCGGAAATCTCTGGCTGTTCGGTGGGCAAGGCTGGGAATTGACGGGGAACAGCCAGCCCGACACGCTGGATGCGCCAATGAACGACCTTTGGGTTTGCGAATTCACTATCAACGGCCTAATTTACGACTATTGCCAATGGCAGTTGGTCGGTGGCTATAACACCACCTCTGGCACCGCCATCATTGCTAACGCTCAGCACGAGAACCAAGTTGGTGTATATAGCAATTTGGGTATTCCACTTCCTACGCCAGTTCCTGGAGGGCGATGGGGCGCGGCTACATGGAGCGATAACGCCGGAAATCTTTGGCTCTTCGGTGGCAATGGGAACTCTGCAAACGCCACCGGGCTGCTCAACGACCTCTGGGAGTTCAATGCCAGTACTTTCAACGCCTCTAACGTCACGACCAATACGGGTCAATGGACTTGGGTAGGTGGATCCAGCCAAATCAACCAACGGGGCACTTACACGGGAGGCACTCTAGTCCCTGGCGCTCGCGTAGGCTCTGTCTCCTGGAAGGATGGTTCCGGAAACTTCTGGCTCTTCGGTGGATATGGCTTCGATGGAAACGGGAATGAAGGGTTTCTAAACGACCTTTGGGAATATAAGGGTGGTAACTGGATCTTTGTGTCGGGAGGCACCACTAACAAGGTTAACCAGGTGGGAATGTATGGCACTCCGGGAACCGGGTCAAGCTCCAATATACCGGGCGGACGACAGGAGGCGGTTGGCTGGACTGACGCTGCCGGAAATCTCTGGCTTTTCGGTGGAGAGGGTGAAGATTCCGCCGGGACAGCAAACGGGATCCTAAATGACCTTTGGATGTACAACATCTTAAACAAACAATGGACGTACGTAATGGGAGCCACCACGGCAAACCAGACTGGCGTTTATGAAGCTCAAACTGTCGTGGGGCCAGTGAGTACCACAGGTGCAGCGAGCACATGTGGCCTAACGGTTGGTTTAACTGATGCCAAGAACAACGTCATTTGTTCGCCCGTCGCCACGGCCGGCGCCCTTCCGGGATCACGCTGGGGTGCTAGTGGCTGGACCGACGCGGGCGGAAATTTCTGGCTCTTCGGTGGATGGGGTCTAGACGCAACCGCAACGAATGGCAACGGCGCCCTTAACGACACGTGGGTATACACTCCGAACGCCACCGCAGGCCAGCCCGGCACGTGGACCTGGATCAAGGGCTCGAACACAGGCAGCCCTAACGGCATCTACGGCGATTTGACGCGTCCATATAAGACTTACTTTATCTGGACACCCGGCGGCCGCAGCAATGCGACGCACTGGGTCGACGGCAACGGCCAGCTCTGGCTCTTCGGCGGTGAGGGTTATGACTCCACGAGTACAACCGGAAACGGCTTCCTCAACGACCTGTGGCGCTACTTGCCGTATCAGGACTAAGGAATCACTGCCTACGTAGGTCTGACAGCCAGAAACAATATAACCGAGGGAATAGCAACAGCCGGTGAGGCGTACAGCCCCGGCTGTTGCTTTATTGAGGAGAGAGGATGGAAAACGCTCGGCAGCAAGTTCGTGGAGGTTCGAGGTGCTTCGTTATTTAGGCGAGGAGCGGAGTGTTCGCGGGCCTGGTTACGGGCAGGCAGAGCTCAATGACAAGACCGCCGGAGGGGTCGTTGTGTGCGCGGACGGAGCCTGCGTGGGCTCGGATGGCGCGTTCGGTGATGGAAAGGCCCAGGCCGGTGCCGCCTGTGGCGCGATCGCGCGAGTTCTCCACGCGATAGAAGGGTTCAAAAATGGATTCGAGGGAGGACTCAGGAACGCCCGGGCCATGGTCTCGAACACGGATAAGCGCGAGATCCGGCTGGGGATGCAGAAGGGAGACTTGGACTTCAGTACCTTCGGCTGTGTAATTGACCGCGTTGCGGACGACGTTTTCGACGGCGCTGCGGATAAGTTCGGGATCGCCGCTGAATTGAGAAGCGCAGGATTCGAGGATGCGAACGCTGCGGTTGCGGCTGGTGGCTTCGAAGTCGGCATCGGAGACAATTTCTTCCAGCAGGGAAGCCAGATGTACCGGCTGCTTGCGAAAATTTTCGCCGGTAGCCTCCACGCGTGAGAGCTGAAGCAAACCGGAAATAATTTCGTTGAGACGATAGGTTTCGCGTTCAATGCGATTGAGAGATACGGATGTTTCCGGATTGGCGGAGCGTTGCGCGAGACCCAGTGCGACGCCGAGACGCGCAAGAGGGGAGCGGAGTTCGTGGGAGATATCGCCGATGAGGCGCTGTTGCGAGCTCATGAGGGATTGGATTTGCTCGGCCATGTGATTGAAGTCATGGCTAAGGTCGGCTAGGGCGTCCCTGCGCGCGGGAGCCAAGCTGGTGACCCGGGCAGCAAGATTGCCGCCCGCCAATTGTTTCGACGCATTGCGAAGCGCGAGTATCGGTGAGGTGATGTGCCGCGTGATCGCGAAACAAACCAGGCCGACGATGAGGAGAACGATCAAGAAGCGCAAAAGCTGAACCTGAGAAGGAGCAGGCAGGAACAGCGGCGACGGTGGATGCGAAAGCGCGAGAACGACGACGTAGGGCTTGCCACTGGCTGTGCGCAACCATTGTGCAACCAGACGCGAATTACCTTGATGAAGAACTTCCGTGCCTTGAGAGATAAGCGCAAGCGAGAGGAGTCCGCGCATTTCTTGGGAAGCGGGACGATCGAGAGCTTCCTTTCCTTCCGGATCGAATAGATAAACCTGCCAGGGGAATGAATCTTTGCCCCGAGCGAGAAAGGCGGCAAAAGCCTGTTTGCCCGCGCGATCATAGACTTCCGCAATATCATCGGCAATCAGCGGAGTCATGGTGCGGTCCATGGCTTCGTCTCTTGTCCGGGATTGCCGAGACTCACTCCACAGCGAGGAAAGGATGAGAGTAAGGCTGACAAGGACCATGGCGAGCCAGAACCAGAGGAAGATCTTCAAAAAGAGGCTACGCACAGGAGCTCACTTTACTCTTGGATTTGCTGCAACCGTGTAGAGATAGCCGACGCTTCGGATAGCTTTGATGCGTTCGCTGGTATCGGGGTTTGGGCCGAGTTTGCGGCGAAGGTTGCTAACGTGCACATCCATGCTGCGATCAAAAGCGGTGAGATCACGGCCAAGGATTTCGCGGGAAAGTTGTTCGCGCTCCAGAACGACGCCGGGCGACTGGAGGAAGAGGCGAAGCAGATCAAACTCTACGGCAGTGAGTTCGACTGGACGGTGATTGCGGCGGACGGAACGTCCGCCAGGATCGAGTTCGATGTCACCGACACGAATGAGGGGTTCCGCGCTTGAGACGGACGGCAAAGAAAGAGTAGCGGCTCCGCGGCGAAGAACGGCACGAACGCGGGCTGTGAGTTCGCGGGGATTGAAGGGCTTGGGAAGATAGTCGTCCGCGCCGAATTCGAGGCCGAGGATGCGATCTACCTCGTCACCACGGGCGGTGAGCATGATGACGGGAACACGGGACTGCGCGCGAATTTTCTGGAGGACTTCGAAGCCGCGTACTCCGGGGAGCATAACGTCGAGGACGAGAAGGGAGTACTGGCGGCTAAGGGCTTTTTCTACGGCGAGTGTGCCGCTGTGAACTGCATCGACCTCAAAGCCTTCAGGTTTCAGATATTCAGCGACCAATTCGCAGAGCTCAACATCATCGTCAATGATCAGAATATGCTGGGCGGTGGATGATTCCGGCGCGGCGGGCTGTTTTTGAGCAGACATCAGAGAATCCCGAACCTCGAGCTAGTCCCCCCGGCCGTCAACTGGAGTAAGTCCGTTTTAAGGAAAGGTTGCCTGCCGTGGGTAAAGAAGTGTAAAGCAAAAATGGGCGCAACTTCACAAGATTTCACACTGGATTGAAGTTTCTTGACAGCACAAGAGTCTCTCGAAATGTAGGCTTGCTGCATTGGTTGGCAAGACGGACGGTTTGCCTCCAAGAAAATGCAAACAAGGAGACGGTGCGATGAAAAAATTATGGATGACGGGAACGATAGCTGCGGTGGGATTGTTGGGCATGAGTGGGCGGGTGGAAGCTGAACCTGCGGAGAGCGTGACGGTGAAGGTGCCGTTCGCATTTGTCACGGGAAACCAGAGTATGCCTGCGGGACGCTACAAGATCGAGATTTTGACGAAGGGGAAACCGGGAGTGGATCTGGTGGAAGTGCTGACTATCCGGGGAATGGATACTCGCTCGTACAAATCGTTCCTCACCTATTTGGCGGCGGCGGATGCACAAGCGCCCGTGTTGAGTTTTCTACAGAATGGTAATGGAGCGGTTCTGGCGGCAGTGCGCGCGAACGGGAGAAGTTTCCAGGTGTCGGGAGTTACCGGTGGGGAAGAGGCGCGCAGAATTGAGGTGCGCGACGGACAGACCTTGGCGGAGGGCGATGTGACCGGTGGCTTGGCTACCATGACAGGGGAGTAGATCCTGCGCGAACGCCATCTGATGGCGGCTTGGCTCCGCGGGCACAACTCTAGGCACGCGGAGCCGGCAGAAATGGGCGTCATGTATACTGGTCTCAGGGGAAATTCGCAAAAGAATGGGACAGCTCCGGCGGCAAGCACGGCAAAACGGGCTGGCATCGGCAGCGACGCGGCGTCGGAAGCGATTGCGCTTTTTGCGCACGCGTGTGCGCGAACTGCGGATGATCACGAAGGCGGTGGTTTCCACGACGCATCCGATCCTTGTGCACATCATCCCGATGCGACGCTGCAATCTGGATTGCGGCTATTGCAATGAGTATGACGATGTGTCGAAGCCAGTGCCGCTTGAGGAGATGAAGCTGCGGCTGGATACTCTGGCGAACATGGGGACTTCCATCATTACGATCAGCGGCGGCGAGCCGTTGCTGCATCCTGATCTGGACGAGATTATCCGGCACATTCGGAAACGGGGAATGATCGCCGGAATGATTACCAACGGGTTTTTCCTCAGCAAAGAACGGATTGAGAGGCTGAACCAGGCGGGGCTGGAGCACCTGCAGATCAGCATTGATAACGCCGCGCCGGATGAAGTTTCGAAGAAGAGCCTGAAGACGCTAAACGGGCGGCTGGAGATGCTGTCCGAATGGGCGATTTTTCAGGTGAACATTAATTCGGTGTTGGGAAGTGGCGTAAAGAATTCGGAGGACGCGCTGAAGATTGCGCATCGGGCGTTGGAGCTGGGCTTTACGAGTACAGTGGGGATTATTCACGACAACGATGGACAGATGAAGCCTCTGGCGAGGCGCGACCAGGAAATTTTCGAAGAGATTATGACGCTGGGGAAGCGGTCGTATTCGCGGTTCAATGAGTTTCAGCACAACGTGGCGCGGGGAAGAGAGCATGATTGGAAGTGCCGCGCGGGAGCGCGGTATCTCTATATATGCGAGGACGGGCTGGTGCACTGGTGTTCGCAGCAGCGGGGATATCCGGGCGTTCCGCTGAGCCAATATACGGATGAGATGCGGCACCGGGAGTATTACACACACAAGGGGTGCGCGCCGAAATGCACGGTGAGCTGCGTGCAGCAAGTAGGAATACTGGATAATTGGCGCTCGCCGCAGCATTTGCAGCCGCAGCCGCAGCCGCAGCCGCAGCCGATAGCGACGGGTGTGGCAAAGAGCGATTTGGTGCAGATCGCGAAGTAGAAAAGTGGCGGGCGCCGCCTTCCTAGGCGCAGCGCGAGTGCAACAGCAGCAAGAAAATCTTCGCAAGAGATGTTGATCGTATGGACCTGGGCGTAGCCCTTTGAAGATCAGGGTAAACGGTGCTGCGACTTACAAGCCAAAGCCAAGAACCAGCCTGAAGACTGACGATTACAAAAGGCGGCAAGAGAGTCCCGCTCAGCGTCTAATCGTAAGCGGCTGTTTTTTGTTTGGCGTTGCTTTTCATGCACATGGGTGAGAGTGCTGCGTTGACGGTGTGGGATTCAACTCCAAGAATAGACGTATGGCCAAGTATGTGATTGAGACGGAAAATCTCTCGAAGGAATATCCTTACGGTTTTCTTAACCTAAAGAAAAAGACGTCGCTGGAAGGCCTCAACCTGCAGGTGGAGCAGGGGGAAGTGTTTGGTTTTCTGGGGCCGAACGGGGCGGGGAAATCCACGACCATCAAACTGCTGATGAGCTTGATCTTTCCGACCTCCGGAACGGCCCGAATTCTGGGGAAGTCCATCGAAGATGTGTCCATGCATCAGGATGTCGGGTATCTGCCAGAGCAGCCGTACTTTTACGACTACCTGACTGCCGCGGAGGTGCTGGATTATTTCGCGCGGTTTCACAGATTGACCGCGACGGATCGGCGCGCGCGGGTGGATAGGATGTTGAAGAAGGTCGGGCTGGAGACAGCGAAAAAGATTCAATTGCGGAAGTATTCAAAGGGCATGCTGCAAAGAGTGGGAATGGCGCAGGCGATTCTGCACGATCCTCAGGTAGTGGTGCTGGACGAGCCGATGTCCGGGCTGGACCCGCTAGGGCGGCGAGAAGTACGGGACATTATTTTGGAGTTGAAGAAGGAAGGCCGGACGGTTTTGTTTTCGACGCATATTTTGTCGGACGCGGAGACGTTGTGCGATCGGGTGGGCGTGATTGTAGGTGGAAAGCTGCGTGGCGTAGGGACGCCCGGAGAGATTGTGGGGATTGCGGCCCAAGGGATGGAAATCTTGTTCGAATTTACAGGCGAGGCGAAAAACTTGCCGCTGCTGAGCGGGGCCACGAAAACAGGAGAACTGTTTCGGGTGCAAGTAGCGGAGATGGAGTTATACGCGACGCTGGATCAATTGAAGGCGGCTGGTGCGCGGATCAGGTCCGTGGCGCAGATCAAACCTACACTGGAAGAGTTTTTTGTGAATTTGGTGGCGGCGGACCGGGCGCAGGCGAATGCGGTTGAGGTGAGCGGGAAATGAGGAACGTTTGGACAGTGGCCACCAACGCGTTCCGTGAAGCGGTGCGGGACCGCGTCCTGTACAACCTGGTTTTCTTTGCGCTGTTGATGATCGGTGCGTCCATTCTTGTGGGCCAGATCTCCATCGGGATCGAACAGACGGTTATCGTCAGCCTGGGGCTAACGGCGACGTCCGTGATCGGCCTGATGATCGCGATTTTTATTGGCGTTGGTTTGGTTTCAAAGGAGATGGATAAGCGGACGCTGTATGCGCTGCTGGCGAAACCGGTGGAGCGGTGGCAGTTTTTGATCGGCAAGTTTATTGGACTGGTGATGACTCTGGCGGTGAATACGGCGATGATGGCCGCAGGATTATACGCCGCGCTATGGGTAGTGAAGCATCCGTTGGAAAGAAACGACGCTTATGTTCTTGTAGCGGTTTACCTGATTCTATTGAAACTGGCGATTATTGTTGCGCTGGCATTGCTCTTCTCCTGCCTTACCACGCCGTTTTTGGCGATCTTGTTTACGGTTGGTATTTACGTGGCTGGGGTGTTTGCGCATGATTTGCGCACCGTGCAGGCAGTGAACCTGAGCGATGGGACGATGCGGCTGATGCGCGGAATTTCTTATGTGCTGCCAAATTTCGAGAATTTTAACGTGATGGGGGCGGTCGCGCATGGGGAAGCGGTTGCATGGCGGCTGGTCTGGCAAGCGACGCTATACGCGCTTTTGTATTGCGCGATTGTGTTGGCCGCGGCTGCGGCAGTTTTTTCCAGGCGGAACTTGAAATGAAGCGCCAAGCGATTGCGGGAATAGTTCTATGCGCGTTTGTTGCGGCGGGTCTCACCAGCGTGTGGCAATTGCAGAAGCACATCGACGGGCAACGGGAGGCCATGGCTCTGGAGCGCCAAGAGGTGCTGTTGTGGCCGGGCAGCGTGGTGAAGAAATTGAGCCTGGAATATGCGCCGCTTGTGGGGTCCATTTACTGGACTAGGGCGGTGCAGTATTACGGAGAAAGCCATCGGCTGAGCCAGGGAAAGTTGGAGTTGTTGTGGCCGATTCTGGATATTGCGACCACATTGGATCCGCATTTGATCGTGGCCTATCGGTTCGGATCCACCTTTCTGAGCGCACCTTTCCCGACCGGAGCCGGGCGGCCGGACCTGGCGGTGAAGCTTCTGGAGCGCGGGTTGAACGAAAACCCGGACTTCTGGCGCTTTTACCAGGACATGGGAAACGTCTATTACTTTGATATGAAGGATTATCCGAAGGCGTCCGAGGCGTTTGCCGAGGGAAGCAAAAATCCGCACGCGCATATCTGGATGAAGGTGATGGCGGCGAAGATTGCGGCAGAAGGCGAATCGCTGGAGACCTCGTTTTTCCTGTGGCGGGATATTTATCAGACTACGACCGACAAGACGGTAAAGGAAAACGCAGAGAAACATTTGAAGATCGTGAAAGCGCAGATGGACTTACGGGAATTGAACCGGCTGGGCGATGAGTTCGAAAAGCAAAAGAAGCAACGACCGGCGCGATTGGGGGATTTGCAGCAGGCTGGAGTGGTGAATGGCACGCCTGTTGACTCCGAAGGATTTCCTTATGTTTTCGGTCCGGGTGGGTATGCGCAGGTGAATCCGAAAAGTCCGCTGGCGAAAGAAAAAGAGTTTAAGAAAAAATAGAATCTGCCCTATAAATACTTGACTAACTACTCGGTCGACCTTAGGGGTTAGAACCTTGTATTTTCGTGGTTTTCGACACCACGGAAGCGGTGCCCTCCCGAAAAACCATCCACGAGACAGCATCTGGAAAACGTGAGTGCAAAGGACGGCAGAGCTATTCGGGGACGCACAGAAGGGTCATGTGCGGATCAATGAGTAACTTGCGCGGTTCGGAGGTTGAAATAAAACTGAAGGAGGTTTCTTCGCCGGATGCGAGAACGGCGCCCAAAAAAATCGTGTGGCCCGCGGCGGTGGAGGTGTACAGCGGGACTGAGGCCACGAACGAGCGCGGCACTCCGGTTTGCGTGAGTTTGCCGCGGATGGCCAAGCCCCTCTCCGTGCGGTGAGTTGTGTATTCCACTTTATAGTGCGGAATTCCAGTGCCGCGAACGTACTGCTCAAAAAACCATTCCATGGAACGTCCGCCCTCGAGATCCATTTTTGGAGTCATAAGCGCTTCGATTTCGCGCTGAAACTGCTGGGTGCTGAGCGGCGCGTGGGCATACTTTTTCAGCACAGTCTGCAACAGCTGAACGAATCGGGCATCAGGATCCTTGGCGTTTGGCTGGCGAAGCATTTGGCAAATCATGTGTATGACCCAAGCGCCTTTTGCATAGACGATCTGGTCGTAAGCCTCAGGTGACTTTGAGGAAGCCAGGCGGCCGCCGACGACGAGAGGGCCGACATCGGCAGGAGCCCGGTCTGCATCCGGAGATCTGGTGGTGAGGGTTTTGCGGTGGCGTTCCAACCAGGAGTGGAGGGTTTGCTCCGGAGATTTCTGAGAATCGGCAAACAGCAGCGCGAGGTAAGAAGAGATGGATTCGTTAATCCACTGATCTCGATAGCTGGACGAGCCAACTACGTTGCCCCACCACTGATGAGCGACTTCGTGAACGGGAATGATTTGCGTGAAGAGTTCCTGATCGCTGTCGGTGAGGCCTGCGCGGCGTTGCGCCTCCTGGGGCAGGAATGAATATGTGGAAAGGTAGAGGAGGCCGGGCCAACCCTGGCCGAATGTTCCGGGAATTTGAGAGACGCTGAGATTCGAGAAGGGAAATGGGCCGGAGTAATGCTCGAAGAAACGAATAGAGGAGTCAACCTGACGCGCCAGAAGTTTCAGCCCGTCGGCTGGTTTGGGCGTAGCGGTTTGCAGCGCGACCCGTGAACCGGGGGATTCTGCAGCGGAAAGGCCGACCCAAGGATCGACGATCACCGCGGGCTGTGTGAGGCGTGCAAAGAGGGCTTTTTCGAGTTCTTGATTGGCAAACACAGAGATAGAGCGATTTTCAGAACTGACCGAGGCAACCGAATATTGCCCGAGATTGAAGCCGGCTTCCGGAACAGGTTGGTCGGTTTTCCAATGACCAACGCGAGAGTCGCCGTCTTCGTCCTCGCTGATTTTGTTGCCAGTAGCGACGAGACGGAGATGTTTAGGCCAGCGAATGGTCATGTCGAACAGCGCAAAATCGCCGCTGCCGCCATAGTGGGGATACCAGCTTTCACGATCATTGACGAAAAGAACGCCATTGCCGGCATCCGTGATGACCTTGCCGCGATAGCGAAAGCGAAGCGAGAAACTGGCGTCGGCGACAGCGGGTCGAGGCAAGAATACGCAAAGGGTGTCGTCACCACGAGTGCGCAGTTCCTGCTCAGTGAGACCTTCATTTTGAAAGAAGGAAAGGAATTCACCGGACTCGGAGGAAACGCTTTCGACTTTAAGGGAGCGGGCGAGCTGGATGAAGAGGACCCTCATGCCATCTTGAAGAGCGCGGAATTCCACCAGGGTGTTGCCGTCGAGAGTGTTGTCCTGCTGGATAGTGGTTTCAATGCGATAGCGCAGGGCGTCAAAATCGACGGGGGGAGGCTTGAAACCGGGGAGCACTGTAGAAACCCATGCATCGTAGAAGTTGGCTTTGGCTACGACACGCGGCTGGCCGATGAGAAGGTTCTCCACGCGCATGTCGTCCATGAGGATGTCGAAGGGGCCAGTCCTGACGCCATCAATTGCGGCGTGAAAAAAATGGCGCGGGGTGCCGGTGAATTTTTCGAAGATGATCCGCTCGGAATGCGAGGGATTTAGACGATTGACCTGAGATTGCCAGAGGGCAGCAAAGGCAGAGTCGGAAACAGATGTCAATCCGGCGTGTTGAAGTTGCGCGGACAAATTTTCAGCAGCGTCAGTGGTGAAGCGAAAATAGGCGGAGACGAATTGTTGATCGAGGATGGGTGCCCCGAGGAAGCGGGCCAGCTGTTGCTTTTCAACGGGGTCGCGTGGCGTGGCGAGGACGTGGCCGACTCCCGAGAAAACAAATCCGGTGACGCGGTCCTCGAAGGGCTGGAAAAAAGCAAGCTCACCCTCTTCGAGAGCGATGACGAGATCCGGTTGGCGAATTTCGATCCGGTCCTTGGCGGCAACGGTGAAGACGGTTTGCGGGTCGATGCCCACACGGTTCAAAGAGGCGAGTAATTCGCGCGGGGAGGAATCGGTTGCGACCGCAAGGGCAGGCCAAAGGCACGAGAGAAGGAAAAACAGGACACGGGGCCACATGGAGGAAGTGTAGTCACATTCGGCATGGCAGGACAAGGCAGGGAGCAGACCGGGGCAACCGGAGATAAAATACTGGCATGCCGCGCACGACACTTCTCGCGAAGGTACTTGGCGCACTGCTTTGCGTTTTGCTGGCAGGAATGCCTGTGCTGGCGGACAAGATCTTCCTGAAGAATGGACGGAAGATCGTGGCGTACAACGTGGTGGAAGAAGGGGACAAGATTCACTACGAAACTTCGGCAGGCCAGCTGACATTGCCGCGATCGATTGTGGACCACGTGGAAAAGGGCGGGCTGATGCCGACGATGGAGTCGCCCGCAGCTGCGGCGGCGAACCTGGACATTGCGCCTCCTGCGATGGAGTCGAACCCAAACGTCGAGGGCCTGGATGCGAATGCGGTGCATGATGGGGCGGTCGACCGAGGATACGTTGCGAAGCTCGAGGACGAGGCCAGAAGCGGCGGCGCTAAAGCGAATGAGCGAGCGGCTATGGCGCATCACGCGGCGGCACAATTTGAGATGTCGCGCGGAGACTTAGGGCACGCACTGAGCGATGAACAGACGGCGCTAAAGTACGCGCCAGAGCAGGCGATGCTGCTGATGAATGTGGCCTACGTGCATTTACGGAGAAGCGAGTTCAAGCAATCACTGGAATATCTGGACAAAGCGAGGGGAGTGGCACCGCAGAATGCGGATGTATACAAGTTGACAGGCTGGGCGTATTACGGGATGAACAAGCCGGACCTGGCGGTTTCGGCGTGGAAGAAATCGCTGGAATTGCGGGCGGATGCGGATACCCAAGCGGCGCTCGATAAGGCGCAGAGGGACAAACAAGAGGAAGAGAGCTATCGGGAGAACGAGAGCGCGCATTTTCAGTTGCGCTACAACGGGGCTGCGGAGCCTTCGTTGGCTCGGGAAGTATTGCGAACTCTGGAGGGGCATTTCGCACAGATTGAGTCGGAGTTGAGTTACACGCCGCCGGAACCGATCGGAGTGATTTTGTATACCCAGCAGGGATTTGCGGACATTACGCGCGCGCCAGGATGGGTGGGAGCGTTGAACGACGGGCGGATACGCGTGCCGGTGCAGGGATTAACGAGCGTGAATTCGGAGTTGTCGCGTGTGTTGCGACATGAATTGACGCACAGCTTCATTCAGCAGAAAACGAACGGGCACGCGCCGACTTGGGTGCAGGAAGGCCTGGCGCAGTGGATAGAGGGAAAACGCAGCGACGAGAACGCGGCGACACTCGTACAGATTTATCAGCAAGGGCAGGCGGCACCGCTGGGGAGGCTGGAAGGATCATGGATGGGGTTGCCTGCGGAGGTGGTCCGGTATGCGTATGCGTGGGCGCTGGCGAATGTGGAGTACATCGTGCAGACGCAGGGAATGGGGGATATCCAGAGATTGCTGGACCGGATCGCGGCAGGGAGCCCGACGGAAGCGGCGTTGCATGATGTGCTGCGCGACGATTACGGCGATTTGATGCAGGCGACGGCGGAGTATTTGAAGAAGATGTACGGGCGGTAGGAGGAAATTGGATTGGACATGACCCGCCGCCGAGAATAGACAGTGTGCAGTTCCGAGTGAAACAAGATCGTTTGAAGCTGGCGGTCTGAAAACCGGCCACGACAACTCAAGAGAAAACCTACGCGAAACCGGTTGAGTGCGGACATGGGTCGCACGCCGTGCTGCGACCTGCTGCGGACGATCAACATCCATTGAATTGTATTTGGATTAGGAATCTGCGAGAAGCGCGGCGAGGAGAGCGGCTCGATGGGGCATGGTGTGGATGAGGATGTGTTCGTGAGTGGCGTGGGCGCCATCGCCTACGGCGCCGAGGCCGTCGAGAGTGGGGATGCCGAGAGCGGCGGTGAGATTGCCGTCGGAGCCGCCACCTGCGGCAGCTTCACCTACGGAAAAGCCCATGCTCGCCGCGAGAGATTTGGCGCGGGCAAACAGGGCAGCGCTGTGTTTGCGTTCGAGGGGCGGGCGATTGAAGCCGCCGGTTAGTTCGAGTTTTGCGCCGTGATGGATGGGTTTCAGAGAGTGGAGGCGTTTTTCTACCGAGTGCATGTCGGTGGCGCGCCAGGCACGCAGGTCCAGCATGGCACTGGCGTGTTCGGCTACTACGTTGGTGCGGGTGCCGCCTTCGATGATGTCGGCGTTGATGCTGACGCCGCGGCGCAAATTGTTCCATTTTTCGATGCGAATGACCTGGGCGGCGAGTTCGTGAATGGCGTTGATGCCTTTCTCTGGGGCCAGGCCGGCGTGGGAGGAGCGGCCATAAACGGTGAGCTTGGCTTCGCCCACACCTTTACGCGAGGTTTTCAGTAGGCCGCGAGGGCCGAGAGAGGGCTCGAGGACGAAGACGGCGTCGCTGTGGCGTGCTTCGGATTCGAGCAGTACACGAGAGGATTCACTGCCAATTTCTTCATCTGACGTCCAAAGGAAGACGATTCGCTTGGCGAGAGAAATTTGGGAATTTTGCAGAGCTTCGAGGGCAAAGAGGGCTTGGACAATTCCTGCTTTCATATCGAAGACGCCGGGGCCGTAGGCTTTGCCCGCGCTCACGCGAAAGGGCATTTTGACGAGGGTGCCGACCGGATAGACGGTGTCATAGTGGCCGAGGACAAGAAGTTGCGACTTTGCGCGCGTGGCGCCAGGGGAATAGGTGATGCGAAGATGATTGCCGCGATGCTTCTGGGGAATGACTTCGACGGAAGCTGCACGCTGCGACCAAATGCCGGCGAGGGACTCACAGCAACGGTCGGCGGGCTCTTTTTCCAGACTGGGGGATTCCATCAGCGCTAATAGGCGGAGAATTTCGAGCATTTGCGGGAGACGGGGTTTCAGTCGAGGCAGAAAGTTGAATGGATGTGGGGAAGCATGTTTAGCGGAGGGCATGGAGCGAAGATGGTAGCAAGGGCATTCCGAGGCGGCAACTGCAAGAGGCGCCACAACCTTCGCGAAGCGGCTCGGGGCCAAGAAGCCGCACCTACATTGAGGACTCGCAAGTTGGGCTTTTGAGGGACGGGGAACCTGCTTATAATAGGAAGTTTGCAGGTACAACAGTGGCAGTGCAGGAGTAGGTATGGTTCTCGATATCGTCGAAATACAAAAGTTTTTGCCGCAAAGATTTCCATTTCTGATGATCGACCGGATTGTGGAAGTGGAAAAGCTGAAGCGCATCGTGGCGATCAAGAACGTGACCATCAATGAAGCGCACTTCCAAGGCCATTTTCCCGGGCACCCGGTAATGCCGGGGGTGCTGATTCTAGAGTCGATCGCGCAGACGGGAGGATTTTTGCTGCTGCAGGAAATTCCGGACCGGGAAAACAAATTCTGGTATCTGGCGTCGATGAGCGACGTGAAGTTCCGAAAGCCGGTGATCCCCGGAGATCAGATGAGAATTGAAGTGGATGTACTGGTTTGGAAGGGCGATCTGGTGAAGATCCAAGCGAAAGCAAAGGTAGACGGGAACGTAGTGACGGAAGCCACCATGCTTTGCGTGATGGTGGATCGCGAAAAAGAAAACCAGCCGGGAAAATGAGCGAAGTGCGGATTGACGCGCAGGCGAGGGTTTCGCCGGAAGCGAAGCTCGGCAAGGGTGTGCAGGTGGGCGCGTTCGCAGTGATCGGCCCGGGGGTGGAGTTGGGCGATGGTTGCGTGGTGCATCCGCATGCGGTGGTTCAGGGACCATCGAAATTTGGAGTGCGCAATGTATTTCACCCGTTCAGCGTGATCGGGGGAGACCCGCAGGACTACACCTTCCGCGGAGAGCTTGTCGAATTGACGGTGGGCGACGAAAATATTTTTCGCGAACATGTGACCATCAGCCGAGGAACGAAAAAGGGCGGGGGAATTACACGAATCGGCAGCGAGAATTTTTTTCTGGCGTATTCGCACATAGGGCATGACTGCCAGATCGGGAACGGGACGCTGTTTGTGAATGGCGCGACCCTGGCGGGGCATGTAACGGTGCAGGATTATGTGACCTTGGGGGCATTTTCGCCGGTACACCAGTTTTGCCGGCTGGGGCGATATGCCTACATCGGAGCCAGTACGGTGATCACGCAAGATGTGCTGCCGTTTTCGTTGATTGTGACCGAGCGGGAAACTCGGTGTTTTGGCACCAACACGATCGGCCTGCAACGAAAAGGGTTTTCGGAAGAGCGAATCAAGACACTGCAGAAGGCGTTTCGCGTGCTGACACGCGCGAAGAAAAATACTTCGCAAGCTCTGGAGGAGATGCGCAACACCCTGGCGGAATCGGCGGACGTAAAAGAACTGGTGGAGTTTGCGGAGAAGGCGGAACGCGGAATTGTAAAGTAGCGAAATTCATGCCGGAAGCAGCACACAACGCAACAGGATGGGGATTGATCGCGGGAAATGGAAGGTTTCCGTTTCTCGTGCTGGAAGCGGCGCGCAGCCAGGGAATCGAGATGGCGGTGATCGCGCTGAAGGAAGAGGCATCGCCGGAACTGGAGACGCTGGCGAAGCGCCTGCACTGGGTGAGCCTCGGAGAGTTGAGCAAAGCGATTGAGTTGATGCAGCGTGAGGGTGTGAAGCGGGCGGTGATGGCCGGGCAAGTGAAGCACGACAAGATTTTCAGTGCGATACGCCCGGACTGGAAACTGGCAAAGCTGCTGTTTTCGTTGCCGCGGAAAAATACGGATTCATTGATTGGAGCGGTGGCCAAGGTGTTCGAAGAAGAAGGAATTGAGTTGGTGGATTCGACCTTATTTCTGAAACCCCTGGTGCCGGAGGCTGGAGTGCTGACCAGGCGACCTCCGAACCAGCAGGAAGCTGCGGATATTGAATATGGGCTTGCTGTGGCGCGACAGATTGCGGCCTTGGATATTGGGCAGACTGTGGTGATTTCGGACCGCGCCTGCATAGCGGTGGAAGCGATGGAAGGAACGGACGAAACTATTGCGCGTGCGGGACGGTATGCGCAGGGGAAGCCTCTGGTGGTGGTCAAGGTGAGTAAACCGAAGCAGGACATGCGCTTCGATGTACCCGTGGTGGGAATACCTACCGTCGAAAATATGAAACGCGCCGGCGCGACGGCATTGGCGCTGGATGCGGGGCGGACCCTACTTTTTGAACGGTCGAGCCTGATCACGATGGCTGACGACGCGGGGATCGTAATTCAAGCTGTGGTACCTCTCCCGCCGGTGGAACTAAAGAGCAGCACAAAGGGAATGAAAAAGGAATGAGCGACGGGAAGGGTGTCTCCGGGGAAAGCCGGAAAATACGTGTCGCCGTGGCCGGAACAGGGGAGTTTGGCCGAAACCATGTTCGGGTATATCGCGAGATAGAAAGCGTGGAACTAGTCGGGGTGTTCGATCGGGATGCGCACAAGGCTGCGGCGGTTGCGAAAGAATTTGAAACTCGAGCGTTCCATGGATTGGAAGAAATGCGCGGAGCCGTGGACGCGGCGAGCGTGGCGGTGCCGACCATGGCACACGCGGACGTGGGTTGCCGGTTGATGGAATTGGGCGTGGATGTGCTTGTTGAGAAGCCGATGGCCAGCACCCTTGGGGAAGCGGATAAATTGGTGGCGACGGCAAAGAAATATGAGCGTGTGTTGCAAGTGGGGCATGTGGAACGCTTCAACCCGGCTGTGCTGGCGATTGAGCAGGTAGTGAGCAAGCCATTGTTTTTTGAGGTACACCGATTGGGAGTGTTTACCCCGCGCAGCCTGGATGTGGACGTGATTTTCGATTTGATGATTCACGATCTGGACATACTGCAAGCACTGGTAAACGAGAAAGTGACGGAAGTGAAAGCTGTAGGGATACCTGTGCTGACGGACAAGGTGGATATCGCCCATGCGCGGCTGGAGTTTACGGGCGGCGCTGTGGCAAACGTGACGGCAAGCCGAGTTTCGACCGAGCGCGTGAGAAAGATGAGATTTTTTCAGCGGCATGAATACATTTCGGTGGATTACGCGCGACGCGACGCGCTGCGGATTGCCGTGAAGCGCCCGGGGCCGCAGCCGGAGTTTGCATTTGAAAAGCTGGCAGCGCCGAACGTGGAGCCTCTGCGCGCGGAGTTGGAGGCATTTGTGTCCTCGGTGAAGAGCCGCGTGGCGCCCAAGACGAATGGCCAAGCGGGACGCGAAGCACTGGCTTTAGCAAGCCGCGTAATGGAAAGCATCCGGGAGCACGACGCGCGCGTCCAACCAAAGACGCAAAGCAACCCGGAAAAAGCAAATCGATGATCCCGAGGATTCTAGTTCCCAACGGTGCGCGTCTACCTGAGGTAGATGTGCCGAGCACGCGGCGGCGTCCTTCGTCGTTGGACGAGCGGACGCTGGTGCCAAACACGCTGCCGATTGTGCAGCTGGATGGCCATTCCACGATTCCCCCAAATTTGCCTCTGGAATCGATCGCGACTCGCGTGGTGGTGCCGCGTGACATAAACGTAGAAGCGGTCCAACGGCGCGATGAATCGAACCTGCCGCTGCAACCGACAGACATGGACGAGCGCGTTACCGTGCCGCAGGGTGCGATGCCTCCGGATGAAATCCCGCAGATGGGTCCAGTGTCCGAAGAATTGGTGGAACCGGACATCATTCAGACCGGTGAAGTTTCGTTCTTGCCGCCTGAACGGCCGACGAGGCGACCGCTGGACGAGAAGATTGTCAGCATACTTTCCATCGCATTCCACATTTTGCTGGTGCTGTTCCTGATATTTGAGCCGAAGATTTTTGGCCCGCACACGCGTACCAATGAGGAAGAGGAAATTGCGCGGCGCCAGATGACGGTGCTGCTGCCTCCGGGTGCCCTGGATTCGCTGAAGCCATCGCCGAGGCCGGCCCCACATCAACCCGTCAATGTCGATCCGCGGGTTATCCGGAAGGTGGCGCCGACGCCGAAGATTGAGCCGCCTCCCACACCGCAACCTGAACCACCGAAGAAAGAATTGCCGAGCGCGCCGGTGCCGCAGCCGAACACGGTGGCACCGACCCCGAAAGAAAACACTCCGACGAGAGGTGATTTGCCAAAGTCACCTCCAAAATTGGAAACGCCGGACATGCCGGTGCCGGAAAAGGGGCTGATTCTGCCGAAGCAGGGTTCACCGGGAGAAACGATTCGTGACGCAGCGCGAAATACTGGGAGGGTGAATACGCCTGTGCCGATGGGCGGGGGCGGACCATTGCCCGGTGGGAGAAGCCAAGGCGGTGGCGGAAGAGGAACCGCGGGCGCGGGCATTGACCTGCTAACGGACACACAGGGTGTAAATTTTGACGATTACTTGCGTCGTGTGTACCTCACGGTGAAGCAGAATTGGTATTCGGTGATGCCCGAATCGGTTTCGTTGGGGGACCAGGGAAAAGTTTCACTGCAATTCAAGATCATGAGAGACGGATCGGTGCCGGACGGGGATCCACGCCGAGTGTTCGGTTCGGGCAAGGAGCCGCTAGACCGCGCGGCGGTTTCTTCGATACGCGGGTCGAACCCGTTTCAGCCGCTACCGGCGCAATTCAAAGGGGATTACATCGAATTGCGATTCACGTATTATTACAACCTACCGATAGAGTAGAGCGCTGGTCCACCATGCGACCGATTCCTGCCCGGCTGCTCGGCAGTTTGTTGTTGATATTGATTGTCAATGTGGCGCCGCTGATACGCGCTTGGCCCGTGTTATTTCCAACATGATTGAAAATCTTGTGATGCCGTTGGTGGCGATTGTTGGACCGACCGCTTCGGGGAAATCCTCGCTGGCGGTGTGGCTGGCGCGGCGATTAAATGGCGAAGTGGTCGCCTGCGATTCGACGCAACTTTATCGCGGATTTGATATCGGCACGGCGAAACCGAGTGCGAGCGAACGCCAAAACGTTCCGCATCACTTGATGGATGTGTTGGAGCCGAAGGAAGAGGCGACCGCAGGCGGGTACCGCGAGCGAGCCGAGGTGGTGCTAGCCGGGCTGCGTTTGCGAAAGCGGTTGCCGATTTTCACCGTGGGCACAGGGCTGTATCTGCGGGCACTTCTGCTGGGGTTGGCGGAAGTGCCACAGAGATCGGAAGCATTGCGGGAGCGATTGCGGGCGAGCGCGGCCGAGCATGCGGCAGGGCACTTGCACCGCATTCTTGTGAGACTGGACCCCGAATCGGCGGCCTGGATTGATGCGGCGGACGAGAAGAAACTGATTCGGGCAATCGAGGTTTGCGTTCTAGCTAAAAGGCCTGTTTCGGAAGTCCACCGAGGTGGGAGAAATGCATTGCAAGGTTGGAGGGCCATCAAAATCGGGTTGGCTCCGGAAAGAGAAGAACTGTATGCGCGGGTGCATGCGCGAACCGATTCTATGCTGGCGAATGGCTGGGTGGAAGAAGTAAGGAAGCTGATGGCGGGCGGGTTGGCGCCGGATGCGAAGCCATTCGATTTTATCGGCTACCGGGAATTGGGAAAGGTGCTGGACAAGGAAATCTCCTTGGAAGACGCGCGAGCAGCGATACAGCAAGCCACGCGAAGATATGCGAAGCGCCAAATGACGTGGTTTCGCAAAGAACAAGGGATGCACTGGATGAACGGGTTCGGAGACGACCCGGACGTGCAGAGCAAAGCTCTAGAGCGGATTCAGAAGCAGCTGGAAGCGGAAGTGCCTGGCGGGACGGGAATGGACGTATAATCAAAAGGCGAGGAAGCGCTTTTCACCGCGATCTAGAATGAACTCTCTGAAACTCCCTACCGCAAAGAACCCTGTCGCAACCCGGGCATGAAATCCCAGCACGACATTTCTGCTGCTGAGCGAGCGCTCCTGATCGGAGTGGGGTGGAAACGGGCGCCTCGGTTCCCCGGAATGCCCGTAGGCGAACAAGGGCGCGAGTCGCTCATGGAACTGGAAGAGTTGGCACGCAGCGCCGGAGCGGAAGTAGCCGGAACGCTATTTCAAGTGCGGGATAAAGCGGACCCGGCGACGTTGGTTGGGCGGGGAAAACTGGATGAAATCAGAGCGGAAGCAAACGCAAGGCAAGCGCCACTAATCATTTTTGATAGCGAACTTTCCCCGATGCAGCAGCGAAACATCGAAGAGGCCACCGAGCGGCGGGTGATCGACCGGACGCAGCTGATTCTTGATATTTTCGCGCGGCATGCGCGGAGCCGTGAAGGGCAACTGCAGGTGGAGCTGGCACAATTGAATTACCTGTTGCCGCGGCTGACGGGTCGCGGAACGCAGATGTCCCGACTGGGCGGCAAAAGCGGGGGCGGTGGGGCGGGCGGCGCCGGCGGAGGCGCGGGAAGAATCGGCGTACGCGGACCTGGGGAAAAGAAATTGGAGACCGACCGGCGGCGAATTCGAGACCGGGTGCGGAAAATCAAGGACAGCATTGACGAGGTGCGACAGCAGCGGGCGTTGCGGCGCGAGGCGCGGAATGCCGTGCCCCTGGGAACAGTGACGCTTGTTGGGTACACCAACGCGGGAAAATCCACGCTGTTTAACGCGCTGAGCCGCGCCGAAGTGCTGGTGTCTTCGCGGATGTTTGCGACGTTGGACCCAACGGTTAGAGCAATCCGACTGCCGTCGAACCGGCGAATCCTGGTTTCGGATACGGTGGGATTTATCCGCGAGCTGCCGAAGGGATTGATCACCGCATTTCGCGCGACTCTGGAGGAAGTACAAGAGGCAGCGCTGCTCTTGCAGGTCAGCGATATTTCCAACGTGCGTCACGACGAGCTTGATCGGGAGGTGGATAAAATTCTCGGGGAATTGGGCGTTTTGGATCGGCCGCGGCTGCATGTGTTCAACAAAGTGGACCGGTTGACGAAGGATCAGCGCGCTGAATTTGCGGCGGCTTGGACGCGGGGCGGCGGCAGGGAAGAACCGCCCGTGTTCGTTTCCGCGATGACCGGGGAGGGCCTGGACGAATTGCTGCGACGCATGGATGTGTCGTTGCCGAACGATCCGCTTGTGAAGTTGTCTTTGCACATGCCGTTGAAGGAAGGGCGCTCTCTGGCGTTAATCCACTCACTGGGACGCGTCTTGCGATCGGAAGTCAGCGACTCGCATATGGATTTGGAAGCCGAGATTCCGGCCGCCGTGGTGCGACGGCTGAAGCTTGAAAAGTATGCTGCGAGGGAACTTCCTGCGGTTCACTTGCGTACTGAGGTGTGAGAGGAGAATTCGACCGTGGCTTGTTTCCTGCTCTGGTGCCTACTATTGATTTTTTGCTGGCCGCTGGCGTTGCTGGCGCTGGTTCTCTATCCATTTGTATGGCTGATTCTATTGCCTTTCCGAATTGTAGGAATAGCCGTGGAGGGAGTATTGGGACTTTTGCGAGGAATTTTCTTTTTGCCGGCACGCGTATTGCGTGGTCCCCGCGCAGTTTGAAACCGGCGGAATTGCAAGGGCGTTAACTTCGAAGTACTCCCCTCAAAGTGCCATAAATATGAATAAAATGTTACGGTAACGGACCCTACGCGCGGCCCTATGCGGGAGATCGCCGTTGTGGAAAATTCTGTGGAAACTACAGCGCAGGCGCTTCAGGCCAAAATTTCTGATTTTCTTTCGGTAACTTCCGCGAAAGACAGATCAATCCTATCTCCATGATACTAATATAGTTATTTGTTGTTTGGGATTGGATGGTCGCGGCTGGGTACGTGAAACTTGTACTCTGGCAAAAGAGGCTTTTGCACAGGTTTGCAGCACGAGTGTTACGAAAGAGTATCACTCGGAACTGAACGCCAAGGAGGCGAATAGTAACCCGAAAGTACCGCTTTCGCACGGAAATTGAGTAATCGTCAAGCGTTGACGGGTGGAAAAGCGGAGTCTATAGTGAGCCGAGAGTGGCTGATAGGCGAAAAGAAGCCAATCGCAGCTCTTCTCTATGAACTTTCCGAACGCCCTAACACTACTTCGCATTTTTTTCGTGCCGGTGCTGATTGTGGTCCTGCTGACGCGGAGCCCCAACGTGGATGTATGGGGTTTGAGCATGCATTTTGAGGTTTGGGGCGTGATGATCCTGCTGGCCGCAGCGGCGACGGATTGGGCGGACGGGTATTTCGCGCGGAGAAATTCGCAGGTAACCACGCTGGGGATCTTGCTGGATCCAATCGCAGACAAGCTGTTGATATCGGCGGCGTTCATTTCGCTGGTGGATATGCACCTGGTCCCAGCGTGGATGGTGGTGATCATTATAGGCCGCGAATTCACGATCTTGGGTTTGCGCAACATTGCTTCGGCGGAAGGATTTACGATTGCGGCATCAACGCTGGGGAAGATGAAGATGGTGCTGCAGGTGTGTGCGGTAGCGGTGCTGATTGCCGGCGCGAGGCATCCTTCCTTGCACAAGTTCGCCGAGTTCCTGCTCTGGCTTGTGGTGATCAGCGCGCTGGTTTCCGCGGCACAGTATTTTCACCGGTTCTGGAGCCACCTGGACGACCGCATCAAACAGCGGCGGAAGTTGAACATGCTGGAAGCGCAGAAGAAATCGCAGAACGCGGTTCCTCTGTAAGTCTCCGCTATTTTGTTGTGATCGATGCAGGTATATACATTCCTCAGATTTGAAAAGAAAAAGCCCGCTTCAAAAGTTTCGAGGCGGGCTTTACCTTTCAAGGGCGAAAAGAGGAATTATTCGATTTCGGCGTAGTCACCCGCGAAAATGTCCATGTTGCTGTAGGTGATGAAGACGGTCGAGGAGTTGCGGTTGACGTTGATAACGATACCTTCGCCCAACAGTTGCCGGGGAAGGTCATTCCATTTGTATTTCACGGGCGTGCTGCCGAACCCGTAGATCCTGTACTGGTAGCCCTCGGTATTCGGGGCGGTCTCAGCGAGGGAACCCTGATGACGGAAAACGCGGACATAGTCGCCTTCTTTGACCCCTTGGGCGTTGCCTAGATTTATGTAGGCTGTGGAATTCTTGCCAAACAGCTGCGCGAAGGTATGACCCATAACGACCATTCCCACAGCTTTTCCGCTAGCAGGAGCGAAGTGGTCAAACTGACCGTCCGATTTGTACGGGGGAGAAGGACGCTCCTGATAGGGCCGTACGATGTCGCCGCGCTGCATGTAGTCGCAGGAGAAGGTGACTTCGGCGGTGGAAGTGTTGGGTTGGACCTGGATAACGCGGAGATGGCCTTCATCGGCGTAGACCGTGCCCATAGCCTTCATCAATTTGTTTTGCCACTTGAACCACTGCACATCCGTGGGTTCTGTAACGGGGCGAACGACCGAGAAGCGATCGCCTACCTTGACACCTTGGTTCGAACCTTTGCTCAAGTAAACGTAATCGCCACGTGCAAAGATAATTTTAACGTTGGATTGCTCGCCCGATATAAGGCGAGTATCTTCCGGAACCCTATCTGCCGTCACGAAACCGGAGCAGTAGACGGCGGTATAATCCGGGGATGAGGCGGTGGGAACGATCTGGGTTGAAGACACGACTTGGGAAGGCTGATTGCCTTGAGCCCAAGACCCAGAAGCCGAGAGCAATAATCCGAAACATAGTGCTGCCGCGTTTGCGCGCATTCTGATAACTCCTTCAATCGCATCAAGAAAGGGCACGCCTTGAAAGGGCCGTGCGGGGACTTGCATCATTGAAACTAACAAGCGTCCCAGGCCACGTCAACAAAATGGACGGGAAGGCTTTACACTTTAGCAAAGGCATGCTACAAGCCTTGTTTTCAACGAATTGGGAGGATTTTTGGCAGGGATGAGCGGATTTCAGCAAGGGGTCGGCAGGCTATGTGGGGTGGCGGCGGCCAGAACGGCGGTGGAACTGAAAAAAGTGGTCCGAAAGGCGTTGCGATTGACGCCTACGGTTGAGTTGCGACTCGACTGGCTGAACAGCGACATCGAGCGCGATGAATTCTTAAAATGGGTGAAAAGAACAAAGCCCAAGGAGTCGACCTTCTTTGCGACGTGCCGCCGGCGACTGGGTGGCGGGGAATTTCCGGGGGAGGCAGGTGCGGAACTGTACTGGTTAATGAGAGCACGGGAAGCAGGTTGCGAATGGTGTGATCTGGAAGTGGAAACGCTGGAGGAGTTGCCGGGAAAATCCGTGCGTGGATTCGGAGTGCCAGAGAAGGTGCTGCTCTCTATACATGATTTTCAGAGGACACCGCGCTTGCCCGGGTTGGGGCGACTGCCGCCAGGCTCCGGGGCGGATGCGATCAAAATAGCGGCGATGCCGCGCAGCATCGCAGACAGCGTCCGGCTATTACGGGTCGCACAGAAATCGAAACAAGTGGTGGCGGTGCCGATGGGAGAACTGGGTTTGCCGGCGCGCATTCTGGCACTGCGAGAAGGAAGCGCGCTCGCCTATGCTCCCGCGGGAGCAACGACCGCACCTGGGCAGATCGGATTGCGGGAAATGAAAGAGCTGTACCGCGCTCACACCTTGACGAAGAGAACGCGGGTATTCGGAGTGATTGGCGACCCGATCGGCCACTCCTTGTCGCCTTTGCTGCACAATACCGGCTACATCGAGAAAAAGGTGGATGCGGTTTTTGTGCCGTTTCTGGTGGAGAAGCTTGCCGACTTTTTGAGGGCGGTGGACGATTTTGGCATTTCGGGATTCAGCGTTACGCTGCCGCACAAGCAGGCGATTATGCGGCATTTGAGTGAGTGCGAAGTATTGGCGGAGGAGATCGGTGCGGTGAACACGGTGAGCGTTCGCAAGGATGGGTCATTGCATGGATCGAACACCGACTATCTAGGCGCGCTCTGCGCGCTGGAAAGCAAGATGAAGCTGCGCGGGCGGCGGGTATTGATTTACGGTGCAGGAGGGTCGGCACGAGCGGTTGCCTTTGCGGCAGCGAAAGCAGGTGCGGAGGTTTTCATTAGCGCGAGGCGAGAGGCATCGGCCCGCAAGTTGGCACGCGCGGTGAAGGGAGAAATTGTTTCGCCCAAGACTTTGCGAAAGGAGCGGTTTGATGTGATCGTGAATTCCACGCCGGTAGGCATGCATCCCTACCGGGGGGTTTCGCCATTGACTGCAGCCGAGTTAAACTGTTCACTGGTCATGGATCTCATCTATCGTCCGATGCAAACCAAGTTACTGAAGATCGCCGCGGCCAGAGGACTTCAGACCGTTTCCGGCGTGGAGATGTTCCTTGCGCAAGGAATCGCGCAGTGGGAACGCTGGACCGGGAAACCGGCACCAGAAGCTGAGATGCGCCGCGCAGTAATTCGCGCCCTTCGAGCGGAAGAACAACATCGCTGGTGACGCACCTGTAAGAGCAATACCCCCGCATTTTACAATTCAGAAACAGAAATTATTTGAGAACTGAGTTTGGTGCCTGACTTCATGATTCAGCCTTCCTTTAAGGAATTTCAGCGCCTGGCCAAACAGGGGAACCTGATCCCGGTTTACGATGTTTTCTCCGCAGACCTGCTGACGCCAGTGAGCGCATATCTGCGATTGGCGCAGGGTGCGCGGTATTCTTTTTTGCTGGAAAGCGTGGAGGGCGGCGAGAAGATTGCGCGCTACACGTTTGCGGGCGCACACCCGGAGGAAGTGTTCCGGTATGTGAATGGCGCGTGCGTGCTGGAGAGTAAGGACCGGATGATCTGGGAGGAGCGCGATCCGATTTCGTTCTTGCGCGAGCACATGGCGCAATTCCGCCCTGTGCGATTGCCGGGATTGCCGCCGCTGGTGGCGGGGGCGATCGGCTATTTCAGCTACGACATGGTGCGACTGATCGAGCGGTTGCCCAAGCGGCTGCGCGACGAGATCGGACTTTACGATGCGATGCTGATGTTTTATCGCGGAATTATTGCGTTCGATCATGTGCAGCACCGCTTGTGGATCGTGCGGAACGTGTACGCGAATGGCCGCGAGAGCGTGCGGGCGAAGTACAACGCGGCGGTGAAAGAGATCAACAAGACGCGGCAATTGCTTGAAGAACCGGTTGCGGCGGAAAAACCTGGAGTTGCGGGGAAGGGAAAGGCACCGACGGTCGTCTCGAATTTCAAGCACGGGGAATATCTGGAGGTCGTGCGAAAGGCGAAAAAATATATTCGCGACGGCGACATTTTCCAGGTGGTGCTGAGCCAGCGATTCTCCGCGAAGACCAGGGCAGCACCGTTCGACATTTATCGTGAACTACGCGCCCTAAACCCATCGCCGTATCTTTTCTATCTGCAACTGAATGACGTGTATGTAGTGGGAAGTTCGCCGGAGATGCTGGTGAAGGTGCAGGGGCGCGACGTGTTCTACCGGCCGATAGCGGGCACGCGGTGGCGCGGCAAGGATGAGGCGGAAGATTTGCGGCTGGAGCAGGAAATGCTGGCCAGCGAAAAAGAGCGGGCCGAGCACATCATGCTGGTGGACCTGGGGAGAAACGACCTAGGCCGGGTTTGCGACTACGGGACGGTGAGGCCAGAGAAGTTGATGACGGTGGAGCGGTATTCGCATGTGATGCATTTGGTTTCGGCGCTGCGCGGCCGGTTGCGTGAAGACGTGGATTGTTTTGATGCACTGATGGCGTGCTTTCCCGCAGGGACGGTATCGGGCGCGCCGAAGGTGCGGGCTATGGAGATTATTGAGGAACAAGAGAAGACCCGGCGGGGGATTTACGCAGGCGGAATTTTATACCTGGATTTTGCCGGGAATCTGGATTCGTGCATCGCGCTGCGAACGATGGTCATTAAGAACGGAATCGCGCATATCCAGGCGGGGGGCGGGATCGTGGCCGATTCGACGCCGGAGGGGGAGTATGAAGAATCGGTGAATAAAACCAAGGCGCTGCTTCGCGCACTGGAGGCGGCACACTCGCGTGGCGCGAAGAAAGTGAAGGGCAAGCCGTGATTCTGGTGCTGGACAATTATGATTCGTTCACCTACAACCTGGCCCAGTATCTGGGGGAGCTGGGTTGCACTGTGGAAGTGCATCGGAACGATAAGATTTCGGTCGAACAGATTGTTCGAAAGAAACCGGAACGCATCGTGATTTCGCCGGGGCCATGCACGCCGCAAGAAGCGGGAATTTCCATGGAACTGGTCGATAAGCTGAAAGGAAAATTCCCGATTCTTGGCGTCTGCTTGGGACACCAGGCGATTGGCGCGGCCTTTGGGGGGAAGATCATTCGGGCTCCCAAGCTATTTCACGGAAAAACAAGCCAAATTCACCACGACGGGAAAGGCGTTTTTGCCAAGCTGCCGAAACCCTTTACTGCGACACGCTATCACTCGCTGATTGTGGAGCGGAAATCGCTGCCTCGCGAATTGGAGATTACCGCAGAGACAGAAGACGGAATCATCATGGGACTACGGCACCGCTCGGAGAAGATTGAGGGGGTGCAATTCCATCCGGAGTCGGTGCTGACAGAGTCCGGCAAGCAATTGCTTCAGAATTTTCTGTCGCTTTAAGTGGCGGCTTGTATTTTCGAAAGTTTGCGATGAACCTCGAGCAAGAAAGACGGCATACCGGCCGCAACGTCGTTCGGGGCTAGAAGCCGCCTCTGCGGAGTTGCTGGCTAAACCCTGAAGAACAGAAAAAGCTTTGTCACGGAGTTAGCAGAGGGGCGCAGAGAGAGAGAGGGAGCGGACATCCCCCTGATATTTAGCGCGGCCTCAGAGTAGGGGGGGCCTTTCAGGCGGCATGCCGTTGGAGAAGGAAATTAGACGCTCCAGTTTTTCTAGGGCGGCGCCCGAAAGGATGGCTTGGCTGGCCAAGGCAGCGCCCTCAAGAAAGTTTTGTGCGCGCCCGGAAGCTACAAGTGCTGCAGCGGCATTGATGACGACGATATCACGTCTCGGTCCGGAGTCTTGTTGGAACAGGTCGAGCATGAGCGCCGCATTTTCTGTTGCGCTGCCTCCAAGCAAACAAGCAAGGGGGGCCCGCGCAACGCCAAAGTCCTCAGGCGCGACGGTGTAGCGGCGGATTTGCTTGGCACGGACTTCTGCAATGAGGGTTTCTCCCTCCAGAGATATCTCATCCAAACCGCCGGCACCGCAAACGACGAAGGCGTGGCCGACATTGAGGGCAGATAAAGTGTTTGCGACCGGATCAATTACGTCCGGTGAGTAGACACCGAGAACTTGCGCTTCGGCGCCAGCAGGATTAGTGAGCGGCCCGAGGAGATTAAACACGGTGCGTTTGCCGATTTCCTTGCGGGCGGGCGCAGCGTGGCGCATGGCAGAGTGTGCCGCGGGGGCGAAGAGAAAGCCGATGCCCACTTCGCGAATGGCGCGGCCCACCTGACGAGGCGAGAGATCGATTCGGACACCCAGCGCCTCAAGAACGTCGGCAGAGCCGCTGCGAGAGCTTGCAGCACGGTTGCCGTGTTTAGCGACAGTTGCACCCGCCCCGGCGGCGACGAACGCTGCGGCGGTCGAGATGTTGAAGGTGCCGCAGGCATCGCCCCCGGTTCCACAGGTGTCGACCATCCAGTCGGGACGATCTTCGCCGGAGAGGAATACGGGAGCAGCGTGCTGGCGGATGACCGCGGCAAACCCCGTGAGTTCCTTGCTGTGCACAGGACGTTGGTTGAAGGCGTGAAGGAAACTGACGAGCAGCGATGTTTCTAGAGTCCCGGAAAGAACTTGTTGCATGAAGAATTCGGCCTCTTTGCGTTCGAGGACGCGGCCAGCTTCCAGTTTGTCAAACAACGATTCGAGAGAGATCATTTGTACTTTTCGAGAACGATTTCGGTGTCTTGCCCGTTCCCCGTGTCTCAAGTAAACTTTAGTGTTTGCGAAGCCTCAAATTCTAACATCTGTGCGCTCCGCAATGCGGCACAGAGCGCGGCCTGAACTTCCAAGGGCGCGTAAAAGGCAGAACCTCAGATGAAGATTCACGAATACCAAGCGAAAGCGATACTGGCACGTTATGGCGTGACGACCCCGCGGGGTGAGGTTGTATTCACCAAGGAAGAAGCGCGTGAGGCGGCGCAGCGGCTGAAGTGGCGGGTCGCGGTCGTGAAAGCGCAGATTCATGCAGGCGGGCGCGGGAAAGGCGGCGGCGTCAAGCTTGCACGTTCCTCCGATGAGGCAGCCGAATATGCTTCACAGATAGTAGGAATGACGCTGATCACTCCGCAGACGGGACCGCAAGGAAGAGTCGTGCGCAGGTTACTGATCGAAGAAGGATTGGATATCAAGCGGGAACTGTACCTGGGATTGCTTGTGGACCGGGAGTCCGGCAGGCCGGTATTCATGGCGAGTTCGGCGGGCGGAATGGATATCGAGGAAGTCGCAAAGGAAAATCCAAGCGCGATCATTCGCGAGCCGATTCATCCGGCGGTGGGCTTGCAGCCATATCAGGCCCGGAAGATTGCGTTCGAGCTAGGGTTGCCGGGTGAATTGATTGGTGTGGCGACGCCATTTTTGCAGGCGCTATACCGGGCATTTGTAGATACGGACGCCTCGCTGCTGGAGATCAACCCGTGCGTGCTGACCGGTGACGGAAGACTCGTGGCGCTGGACGCGAAGATGACGTTTGACGACAACGCGCTGTTCAAGCACAAGGAACTGCGCGAATTACGGGACCTGGACGAGGAAGATCCGCTGGAAGTGGAAGCTTCGAAGTACGGTTTGAACTACATCAAGCTGGACGGCAACGTGGCGTGCATGGTGAACGGCGCGGGCCTGGCGATGGCAACGATGGACATCATCAAGTACGCAGGCGGCTCGCCGGCGAATTTCCTGGATGTTGGCGGCGGGGCTTCGGCGGAGCAGGTGAAAAACGCGTTTCGCATTTTGTTGAGCGACCCGGCGGTGAAGGCCGTGTTCATCAATATTTTTGGCGGGATTTTGCGCTGCGATGTGCTGGCTACCGGCGTGGTGGCTGCGGCTAAGGATTTACAGGTGAAGATTCCGGTGGTCGTGCGGATGGAAGGTACCAACGTGGAGCGCGGGCAGCAGATCCTGCGGGAGAGCGGGTTGAATTTTACGATTGCGGACGGCATGAAAGACGGAGCGCAGAAAGTGGTCGCGCTGGCGGGAGGGGCGCGATGAGCGTTCTGGTGAATGAAAAGACGCGAGTGCTCGTTCAGGGATTCACGGGACGCGAGGGAACATTCCACGCGCAGCAGATGATCGAATACGGGACCAATGTGGTGGGCGGAGTAACGCCGGGGAAGGGTGGAACGAAGCACCTGGAGCGCCCAGTGTTCAACACCGTAGCGGAAGCGGTGAAAGCCACAGGGGCGGACGCTTCGGTTATTTTTGTGCCGCCGCCCTATGCATCGGACGCAATTCTGGAAGCCGCAGATGCGCAGGTCCCGCTGGTGGTGTGTATTACGGAAGGAATTCCGGTTCTCGACATGGTGCGGGTTTCGCAGGTCGTGGATAAAGCGAAAACGCGTCTGATCGGTCCGAATTGCCCCGGAGTTATTTCACCCGGTAAATGCAAGATCGGCATCATGCCGGGGCGGATTCACAAACAAGGAGTTGTGGGTGTGGTGAGCCGCAGCGGGACTTTGACCTATGAGGCCGTGCATCAGTTGACGCAATTGGGGATCGGACAATCCACTTGCATCGGAATCGGCGGAGATCCCATCACCGGCACATCGTTTCTCGATTCGATACGGATGTTCAACGACGATCCGGACACGCACGCGATTATCTTGATCGGTGAAATCGGCGGGAATGCCGAAGAACGCGCGTCGGAATGGATTAAAGTGCACGTGAAGAAACCGGTCGTAGGATTTATCGCGGGACAGACCGCGCCACCGGGGCGACGCATGGGTCATGCTGGGGCCATCATCAGTGGCGGGCAGGGAACGGCGAAAGACAAGTATGCGGCGATGAATGCGGCTGGAATTCATACCGTGGAAACGCCCGCGGATCTGGGAGCGACGGTTCAGACAGTATTGAAATAAGCACCATCGGCAGAAGGGCGGACCGAATGGAATTTGAAAAAGGAGAATTTTGTGGCGATTGAAAGGACGTTAGCGATTATCAAGCCGGATGCGGTGGGCCGCGGGCTTCAAGGCGAAATCCTGACGCGGATTCATAAGGCAGATTTCAAGATTGTGACAATCAAGTCCATGCGCTTGACGAAGGAAGAGGCCGGCGGGTTTTACGCAGTGCACAAGGAGCGGCCGTTTTTTGGAGAGCTGACGGAGTTCATGAGCTCCGGGAAGATTTTTGCGATGGTGCTGGAGGCCCAAGGCGCCATTCTGAAATGGCGCGATACGATGGGCGCTACTGATCCCAAGAAAGCGGCGCCTGGCTCGATCCGGCATGATCTTGGATCGAACATCGGCAACAATTGCACGCATGGCTCGGACTCACCGGAGACGGCGGCATTTGAGATCGCCTACTTCTTCTCTGGGTTGGAACTTATTTAGGCTGGATTTCTAACTAACCGACGCATATTTCGAACTTATATCTGGCTGACTGTGGGCCAGGACCCCTCCGCTGCGTGCCGCAAACTGCCCGGTCGGGATCACCACGCGCCCGCAGATTATTCATCCGATGGCTACCTCCCCTATACTCATTTCGGGTCCGTCTGTGCATAATAGTCAGGAGTCAGTCTTTGAAGGACGTCGTCATGTCTCCTATGACTCGCCGGAAGTTCTTTGGCCATGCCACATTCGGAGTTACCGCAGCTTGGCTCGGCCCGCGGTCCCTGGCGATGCGCCTCGCTGCGATTCCCACCTTAAGTCAAAAATACTCCGCGGCGGATACCGTCACGTTGGGCAGGACAGGAATTCAGACTTCGCGATTGGCGATGGGGACGGGCACGGTTGGATCCGGGCACCATTCGCACCAGACGGCACTAGGTGTGGATGGATTGTCGCGGCTGCTCTTGAATGGACATGATAACGGCTTGCGGTTTTTCGATGCCGCGGACAGTTACGGGAGCCATCCGCACGTGGCCGAGACGCTGAAGCATGTTGATCGCAGCGAGGTGACGGTGCTGACGAAGTCTTGGGCGCGGGATGCGGGTCAGATGAAGGCGGACCTGGAGCGGTTTCGCCGCGAACTGGGCATGGATCATCTGGATATTGTGCTGATGCATTGCGTGACCGAAGGCGATTGGACGACACGCTATCGTGGCGCGATGGATGTTCTTTCCGAGGCGAAGGAGAAGGGAATTATTCGCGCGCATGGCAGCAGCTGCCACTCGCTTGAAGCCTTGCTGGCGGCAGCAGATTCACCTTGGGTAGATGTCGATCTTGTGCGAATCAATCCGATCGGATCGCACATGGATGCGGATCCGGAGACGGTGATCCGTGTGATCCGAAAGATGAAAGCTTCGGGCAAGGGAATTATCGGGATGAAGATTCTTGGCCAAGGTGACCTTCGCTCGCGGCAGGATGAGGCACTGCGGTACGCGCTGGGGCTGGGCGTTTTGGATGCGTTTACGATCGGCGCGGAATCGATCGATGAACAGCGCGACCTGATGCGGCGGATTTCAGCGGCGGCTTGAAGATGGATGGGTTTCGCGAACTCGGACGCTCGTTGCTTTTTCTGGGAGCGTTTATCATTCTAGTGGGAGCGTTCTTCTTTTTTGGCGGGAAGCTGCCATTCCGGCTGGGGCGTTTACCCGGCGACATAGTCTACAAAGACCAGAACACTACATTTTACTTTCCCATTATGACGAGCATTGTTTTAAGCATTGGGCTCAGCTTGTTGCTCTGGCTGATTTCGCGCTTCCACCGCTGACCCATTGTTCGTGACTGAAGTGCTAGAGTAGGAGTTGCGGAACCGACTGCGGTGATTGCGCGAGGCGGAACGACCGCAACGATGGACAAGCTCACGGCACAATTCACATTCAACCTGCAGCCTGAACGACGTGTCTACACCGTTGGCGAACTGACCGCACAGATCCGGGATCTGCTCGCAAAGAAATACACGGACATTTCGGTGCATGGAGAAATTTCCAACTGCCGGGAAGCGCAATCCGGCCATTTTTATTTCACGCTGAAAGACCAGCGGGCGCAGGTGCGCTGCGTTTTGTTCAAGCAGCAGACGCGTGGTGTGAGATTCCGGCCGGAAGACGGACTGCAGGTGACGGTGCGCGGCTCGATCAGCGTGTATGAAGCCCGGGGCGAATATCAGATTTACGTGGAGTCGCTCGAGCCGGCGGGGCTCGGGGCATTGCAACTGGCTTTTGAGCAATTGAAAAAAAGGCTGGAGACGGAGGGACTGTTTGAAGCAGCGCGCAAGAAGGCGCTCCCACTGCTGCCCAGCCGGATCGGGCTGATTACTTCGCCGACGGGCGCGGCTGTGCGCGACGTGGTGCGCATTCTGACGCGGCGATTTCCCAATGTGCATTTGACGCTGTATCCGGTGCGCGTGCAGGGAGAAGGAGCGGCGGACGAGATTCTGGAGGCTTTGCTCCACTTCCATAGGAGCCGCTCGGTCGATGTGATCCTGCTGGTGCGGGGTGGCGGTTCGATGGAAGACTTGTGGTCGTTCAACGAAGAGAAGGTGGCGAGGGCGATTGCGGCGTTGGCAATCCCGCTGATCTCCGGAGTGGGACATGAGACGGATTTTACGATTGCGGATTTTGTGGCGGATGTGCGTGCATCCACGCCGTCGGCAGCCGCAGAGCTGGTGGTACAGACCCGGCGCGAATTCGACAAGCACATCCGGGACATACAAGAGACTTTAGAGAGTTTGGTGCGCTATCGACTGCTGCAATTGTCGCGACGAGTGCATGAGCTTGGAGCCAGTCGCGGATTCCGACGGCCTATCGATCTGTTGCGGCAGCGACGGCAACGGTCGGATGAATTAGCCTTGCGACTGGCCGTGGGGCTGCGCGGTCGGCTGGAGCGATCGCGCAAGCGTTTCACGGCCTGCCAGCTTCGCGTGGCTTCCTTTGATTTTCGCGCGAAGATTTCGGGACTACGATTGCGGCTGCAGCAGGTGAGCCAGGCGTTGGGAGTCCGCGCGGAACGCGTTGTGCGCGGGAAACGCGAAAAATGGGAACGGTTGGCGCTTCAGTTGCAGGAACGCAGTCCGCTGAAGGTATTGGAGCGCGGTTATGCGATTGCGACGGACGTGAGCGGGAAACTGTTGCGGGATGTGGATCAAGTGGCAATGGGAGCGGAAGTGCGCATCCAACTTCACCGCGGGAGATTGAAGACGCAAGTTAGAGAAAAGGAAGAGCCAGCAGAGTAGAAAGAGATTGCCGAAGAATCGACGGGAGGCCGCAGTTTTGCGGCCGCAAAAAGAGCGGAGCACCCCAGAAGGCGATCCCCACATGAAAAAGAAGACCCGGGAACACGGCGGCCTCTACAGGATTTACATGCCGCGCTAGTCTTCGTCCTCCCCGGAGAGATTGAGGACGGCGAGGAAGGCTTCCTGCGGGATGTCCACCTGGCCGACGCGCTTCATACGCTTCTTGCCTTCTTTTTGTTTTTCAAGAAGCTTGCGTTTGCGGCTGATGTCTCCACCGTAGCATTTGGCAAGAACATTTTTGCGGACGGCAGCGACAGTTTCGCGGGCAATGACGCGGCTGCCAATGGCTGCCTGGATCGGCACTTCGAACATCTGGCGCGGAATGAGCTTACGCAAGCGTGTAACAAGCTCGCGGCCGCGCTCATAGGACGTGTCGCGGTGACAAATGAGCGCAAGCGCATCGACTGGTTCACCGCCGACGAGAACGTCTAATTTGACGAGGTCCGATTCCTTATAGCCCGCGAGGTGATAGTCAAGTGAAGCATAACCGCGGGAAACGCTCTTGAGGCGGTCGTAGAAGTCGAGGACGATTTCGTTAAGCGGGAGCTCGTAGGTAAGCATGACGCGTGTAGGGGAAAGGTATTCGAAATTCTTCTGGGCGCCGCGCTTGTCCTGGCAAAGTTGGAGGATGCCACCGACGGAATCGTCACTGGTGATGATCATGGCCGTGATGATGGGCTCTTCGATCTTCTCGATATCACTGGGGTTCGGAAATTTTGCGGGGCTATCGACTTCGATGATCTCGCCGCTTACGCGGGTGATGCGGTAACGCACGCTGGGCGCGGTGGTGATAAGGTTCAGGCCGAATTCACGCTCCAGACGCTCCTGAACAATTTCCATGTGAAGCAGCCCAAGGAAGCCGCAGCGAAAACCGAAACCGAGCGCGACAGAATTTTCAGGTTCGTAGAAGAAGGCGGCGTCATTCAGTTGGAGCTTACCGAGGGCATCGCGGAGGGGTTCGTACTCATCGGCGAGCACAGGGAAGAGACCGGCGAACACCATCGGTTTTGTGGCTTCGAAACCGGGAAGGGGCGGCGCGGGATTGGCCGCTTCAATGATGGTGTCACCCATGCGGGCGTCTGCGACTCGTTTGATGTTGGCGACAACGAAGCCGACATCGCCGGCTTCGAGTTCCTGCAAGGCAACCGGTTTGGGTGTAAGGGTACCGAGCGTTTCCACTTCGTAGACTTCGTCTCCGGCGCACAATTTGATTTTTGTATGCGGTGCGAGGCGGCCTTGCTTCACGCACACGAGGACCACGGCGCCGCGATAGGGATCGAACCAGGAATCGAAAATCAGGGCTTGCAATGGATTTTCCGCGCTGCCCTTTGGTGCGGGGACCCGCTGAACGATGGCTTCGAGTACGTCTTCCACGCCCATGCCGCTTTTTGCGCTGATGGGCAGAGCGTCGTTGGCGGGAATCGCCAGCACGGTTTCGATTTGTTCCTTCACGAAGTCCGGTTGTGCGGCGGGTAGATCAATCTTGTTGATGACGGGAATGATGGTGAGGTTTTGCGCGGCGGCGAGGAAAGTGTTCGCAACAGTTTGCGCTTCGACGCCCTGGCTGGCGTCCACCACAAGAAGGGCGCCTTCACAGGCAGAGAGGGCGCGGGAGACTTCGTAGGAAAAATCCACATGGCCCGGAGTATCGATCAAATTCAGGCGGTAGGTGTTGCCGTCCTTGGCTGTGTAATGTAGACGAATACTCTTGGCCTTGATGGTGATGCCGCGCTCCCGTTCGAGGTCCATCGAATCGAGGACCTGTTCGTGCATTTCGCGCTGCGTAAGGGCGCCAGTCATTTCCAGCAGACGATCAGCAAGAGTGGACTTGCCGTGATCGATGTGCGCGATGATGCAGAAATTTCGGATGAACTTAGGGTCCATTCGTATCCTAGACCGCCAGGTAATTGCCTGATGGTATTCCTGAGAGATAGACGGCGGGCCTTTGTACCGGGGCGGGAACCGCTTACCCCACCCAAACCATGCCGCGGAAAGTACTAGTTTGCCACAAAGATAGAGGCGCGTCAGCCCGCGCGAAAGGCGGAGGAGAGCAGACTCTTGGCGTATTGCCTAAAGGTGCGTGAGACCGGTTTGGCCGAGCCGAAACGCGGGTATATAGTGAAAGAGGAGTTCGTTTCGCCGGTGAACCTCTCCGCGCCGAAATTCAAATAGAGCAATCAAGGGCAACCGGGCCGATGGCCGCAGACGTCAACAAGCAGCTTGAGCGGGCGAAGAAATTGCTCGAGAAGAACCGCGTCGAGGATGCCATCGAGGCTTATCTAGGAGTGTTGGATGAAGCTCCGCAACATGCGGAGGCGACCCAAGCGCTTGGGGATCTCTACACACGAGTGGAACAACCGGACCGCGCGTCCGTTTATTACGGCCACCTGTTCGACTTGCTAATCGATCCGAAAGACGAATCCAAAGCACTGGCGATTTACAACCGGTTTTTGCGAAACGCGCTGACACCGCAGCCTCCGGAACGCGTGGCGCGGTACGCGTTTCTGCAGCAGCGACTCAACCATCCCGAAGAGGCCATCGATCAATACACGCGAGCGGCGGAAATGTTTACCGAAGAAGGGCGCGCCGACGACGCTCTATTTTGCTGGGAACGCGCGGCACAACTTGATCCGGACAAAATGGCAAGACAGCTGAAGTTGGCGGAAGTAGCCGTGCAGTTGGGAAAGAACACCCTGGCGGCACGATCGTTCTTACGCGCAGGGCAATTGGCGGCAGCAACCGGCGCGTATCCTGATGCGCTTAAACTACTTGGCCGGGCCTATTCGTTGGCTCCGCGGGAGCGCAGCGTGGCGCTTCTCTATGCGGAAGCAAAGTTGAGAAATGGCGAAGCAGCGGAGGCGTGTGCGCTTCTAGAACCTTTTGCGGCAACTGAAAGCGACGCCAATTTTTTGGATACCTTTGCGGATGCATTGTTGCAAGCGGGTCAATTGGACCGAGCGCGGGCGATCCTCGAACGACTGTTGCGCGAAAAAAATGAAGGCATAACCCGGCTATTCGATTTGGCAGATGCCTACGCAGACGCGGGGCAGGATCCGAAATCGGTGGAAATTCTGTTGACGCTGAAGCGGCGGATGTTTGCGGACAAAAAAATTGCGGAATTCACTTCGCAGCTAGAACCATTGGGCGCGAAACACACTGAATCGCTGCCCATCCTGGAATTCTGGGCGGTGCTGTGCAACGAATTAAACCGAGAGTCGCAGTACTTCGAGGTGCTGATCAAACTGTTCGATGCGAATTACAATTCGGGAGACTTCCAGAAGGCAAGCGAGGTTCTGGAGCGCTTGGTGGACATCGACTCCTACGATTACCGAAACCAGGAGCGGCTGGAGCGGCTTCGGGGCCACGCGGATGAAGCGTTTCTGAGAAGGGTTGCGGGCCGAGTGGCAAAAACAGTGAATTTGACGGCGAACCAAGCTTCGTCTGCGAGATCGTCGCTGAGCGAGACCGTTGGCCATGCGAATCCGGTCAGCGAAGAGGGCCGGAACACGCAAGCGCTGGAAGACCTAATCGTGCAGACCGAGATTTTCCTGCAGTATTCGCTGCAATCGAAGGCCATTGACCGTTTGCAGAAAATCGCGGCAATGTTTCCCGGGGAGGAGGAGCGCAATGCCAGACTGCAAAATCTTTATCAGATGGCCAACTGGTGGCCGAAGACCGCGGCGAAAGCAGGACAGCCGCAGAAAGCGGCGCTGGTGCCATCCGTGGAGGCTCAGCCTGTTTCCCCTACGGGGCGCACAGGTGTCTATACCGCGGATACTTTGCGGGATCTGACCAAGATTTCGGAAATCAATCAGAAGATTTTCCGCCAGCAAACTCCACGTGCCATGTTGAATACCACGGTGAGCGAAGTGGGTGCGTACCTGAAGGCCGGCAGAACGTTTGCGGTGATCAGTTCGCCGGGCCGGCCGCCGGAGATGGCCGCCGAGTATTGCGCGCCACATCTGAAGGCGGCACCCG